>SXGQ01771966.1_pt1 | contig 27584 bp, 21 predicted proteins | sample 3178371 | NCBI WGS metagenome assembly SXGQ01 (sample SAMN11356859, study PRJNA531348) | freshwater metagenome | isolation source: freshwater sample F1-20 | place: China: Fuxian Lake, Yuxi | collected 2017-12-25 | reverse complement strand
CCCAAGTCAATTTGCGTCATTTGTCCCACCTTCTGTTCCAAACTCAGTTTTGCCACCATTTCGTCAATGGCTTTATCCAGGGTTAGGATGCTGAGGGCAGGCGGATTTTCAGTGTTCGCTTTTTGGGCGATAGCCTTTTGGTTGTTACCCAAAGTGAAAGCGGCAATCAATAATAGAAGGCCTCGCAAGTGGCGATGAATCGTCAATCGTATCATGGAATGGTTGTTTGAATGGGGGTATCGCATCGAAAAGGACACGGCAATGTTAAAGGTCGAAAGCAAACCCCGTGTTGATGAGGTTGCTGTAGCGCTTGGCGTTGTATTTGTACAATTTTGCGGGGCGATGGGTTACGCTGGTCTGTTTTAGCCCAGTATCGGTGATGAAATCCATCGACAAAATCTTTTTGCGGAAATTCCGCACGTCGAACTCGGTCTCCAAAATCGACTCGTACAAAGTTTGCAGTTCGGTGAGCGTGAAGTGTTTTGGCAATAGTTCAAATCCAATGGGTTGACGGCGAATCTTGCTCTTCAGCTGGTCTTTCGCATACGACAGAATTTCATTGTGATCGAAGGGTAAATCCGGAATTTCGCTGATTGGAAACCAAGCCGCTTCCTCTGCCCAAGACGAGGGGTGAAGGTGGTAATCATCAATTTTGATCAGGGCGAAATAAGCCACGGTGAATACACGTCCGTAGGGGTGTCGATCAACCTTACCGAAAGTGTGAATCTGCTCCATGTAGATTTCTTCCAAGCCCGTTAGGTCTTGCAAAACTTTTTCGGCGGAATCGATGAGGTTGGTGTCGAGGCTGATCAAATCGCCCGGTAAAGCCCAACAATTTCTGTATGGGTCCGCACCGCGATAAATCAACAATACCTTGAGCCCAGTATGATCAAACCCAAATACTACGTTGTCTACCGAAACAGCTGCCTTGAAATAAGATTCAAATTTTTCATCCATCCGTATGCCTAAAAATTTTCCGCTGATGGCGAATATATTGTAAAAAATACAATAATTAAATGCCTAGGCGAAAAATTTCTGGGCGACGTAGGTTTTTACTCCCCAAAGTTCAACCATTTTCCGGATTTTTCAATGCGGATTTGGCCGTCATTTGCCCTGAGTTTGTAGGTGTAAATCCCTGGGGATAAGCCGAATTTGGGCGCACCGCCGTTCACATTGGTTTGGTGCACCAATTTTCCTTGTGCATCGAAGATGTTGAGTTGGTCAAATTGCCAATCGTTGGAGATCATCCGCAAATCCTGGGTGATTTTTGACTCTCGATCAAATTTTTCCAATCCTGAAACATCCCAAACGGAAACCGTGCGTGTATATTCTCCGTAGCATCCATTGTTTTGGAAACTTCTTACAGAAACTTTATAATCGGCGATTTTGCTATCAAACGACCATGTGATGGGATCCAACAACGAAGTGTCGCCCTTGTTTCCAGTGCCAAAATACCACCAAACGCTCGGTGAGTTGGTATTTGCGCTAAACGTGAAGGAGGTGCGGGGAAGTCGGACAACGGTATCCGGACTCACGGTGTAAGTAATGGCAATTGTGTCCTGAATACGCAGACCAATGCTGCCATCGGCGTAACAATATTTGGGCGATTCAATGGCGAATATTGCCTTACCTACTGCTACCCTTGGCATGAAAATGCTGCCGTTTTTTTCAAGGATGCGTTGGATGTTGCTGGGTGGGTTGCTGTTGCCGTTGAAAGACGACAGCGAAATGCCATAGATGGTATCGTTCAATTCCCCCGAGCTCAGTTTGATGTTGTCGCGCAGGCGAACAGGGACATCGTTAGGACAAAAGAGGGTATCGCCCGTGTACTGGAATCGGATTTGGGGTTTGGCGCTGATGATGGTTGTATCGCAGGAGCGACAGCCCATGGTAGAATCGGCGGTACATGCTTGAATTTTATAATTTCCTACTGCAATGGAGTCCAAGTGGGTTACCAAATGGGTTCCGGTTTTACCACCCACTGTGAGGGTCATCAACTGGGCGATGGATTTCGAAGGCATGCCAATGATTTTCCAATCATAAGGCAGCGCATTTTTTGCGGGTTTGTCAACGGCATCCGCCAGGAAAAAGGCGGAATCTCCGCTACAAATGTTCTTGGTTGTGGCCAGGGTGAACTGAGGCAAATACATCACATCGATGGTGTTGTAATCGCTGCTGATACAGCCCAAAGTGTCATAAGTGGCCAACAAATTCAGGGTGATTTTAGAAACGCCTGCAATGGCAGGTGGCGGATTCAATTTGTAATAATTGGGTCCAATGCTGTCGAGGTACTTGCCGTTCAAACAGCGAATGTGCGTATTGGGTCCTCCATCGAGCATGTCTTTGGTCATGGGGTCAATCAGTTTTAATGGAGGGTCAGATCCGCAGATGGGTGCCAATGGCTTTTGTTTCCATTTTACTGGGTCGCTGTAAATTTGGGTGATGTTCATTTGCTGCGTTTCTGTGCAGCCTCTGGAATCCGTGATGGTCAGTAGTACGGATGTATCGACATTGGTTTTTACACTGATGCCTTTGGTTGTGCCGATTTTGGCCAAATTGGTGAAATTGACACTCCTTGGTTGGATTGTTTGCGCGGCGGTGGAGGCGTCCATGCCATACCATTGGTAGGAAAGCAAACCCTGTCGTGCGGACATGTTCTTGGGTTCTAGATAGATTTGGCTGTTCGGACAATTGATGGTGTCTGCAAAGGGTTTTTTGCTGCCCAAGGCAAAATTGATGACCGTATCCACGATGCTGAGTGTGGTATCCCAATATTTGAAACAACCGCCTTCGTTTGAAAACAATGCGAGTACTTTGTATTTTCCGGTGCCATTCAAACGCAGACTGTCATTGACTTTGTTCGATGTTCCCATGGTTTTGCCAAAGGTGTCCAATACTTGCCAACTCACGCGGGGTGCACTACCGCCTGTGAAATTTTTCACGTTCAGGGTGAGGTTGTTGCATCCTTTGTAACTGATTTGGGGTGTTCCTGTGGGTGTGGGGTACACTTTCACGATCAAGTTGTAAGTGGTTGACAGCGGTTCGCTGCAGTGAAGATCCACCACTTTGATTGGGAAAACATAGCCATCCGCGAAGGTGTCGGACAGGGTTGGTGTCCAATTGAATTCCAAACTCCGCTTGTTTTTTGCTGAACTATACACTTTGATGCTTGCACCGCGATAGGTTGGTGGTACAATGACTTGAAGGCTATCTGCCACGGTTTGTAGTGGGGCAATGACATCATCAAAATCCACAAATTTCTGTTTGATGGTATTCCCCACGCATACTTTGAGAACCGTTTTTTGGGATAGCACTGCTTTGGGTGATTCATTGTAACCTGCTGCGCTCACCACAACCGCGGCAATTTCTCTTTGGTGTTCGGCAATGAGCGTGTACTTGCCGTTTTTGTTGATGCGATATTCTTTTACTTTCACGCAGGCCACGCCGATTTCATCAACCACACTGGGTGTGAAGATGAAAACGCCGTCTGTTGTATCGAAGTAGGTGCCGCGAACGGGATTGGTTTTGATGTTTGAACTACACAAGGTTGTTGCGGCACATGTTGGTGTGAATGGATGACTTAGGTCTTTGGTTGGCGTGTTTACGCACGTTCTATTTTTATAGGGTAAATCCCAATTGGATGGCGAGAGTTCATAGCGCAATACATCTCTTTCTGCTGTGTCTGAAAGTCCCTGATTGAAGATTGTGCTTCTGTCTACTTGGATGATTCTGAGCGGATCAAACATTCTCGCGGGAGGTTTATTGGTGGTTTTGGAACAATTGGCCAAATTTTCCAAATAAATGGTGGTTGCGGAATAGGCATCCCAATTAAAACAAGGCAACATGGTGGGGTACAAGTATCCATAAACAGCGAATGTGATGTTCTTACAAGTACTCCCCGACAGGATCGTTTTAAAAATGGAACTGTCTAAATCGGCCGTGCATTTGTATATATGCTCTCTGAATAAATAGCTTTTATCACAATCAATGGCGGTGGAGCATTTCGGTCCGATCGCCGAACTGGAAATCAGTGAAGCCGTCAATGACACTGTTCCACATGCAGCACTCGTACCTCCGTAAGCAACCACAGGGACAGATGAAGGCGCTGAAGTAGTTGCGCCGCACATTCTATATGCGCGGTAGCTGATTTCGTATTTGTTCTTGGTGATGTGGGTGGCCCAAACTTCACTCCCAAATGTGTAATGGGTTGCTTTTAACGGCGATGCAAATTGAGCCAAAAACAAAATGACGCAAGCGATACTTTTTGTTCGTAATGGTGATTTCATGGGATGAAAATTGATCATATGGACATTTTTTAATTCAAATGTGTTGTCCGTAAACCTCGGTGAAAAGTTAAGCCAACTTTATCAGATTTTGATGGAGGTTGCACATTTATGACACACAAAGGATCAATGGTTGCACTCGACGAATTTTGTATCTTTGTAAAAATTTAAAATCTACAATTATGCCATACCCAGAAATGCTTGTTGCACCCATGCGTGCTGAATTGACAAACGGCGGTTTCACTGAGTTGAAATCAGCCGATGATGTGGTTGCTTTCATGGAAGGAAATGAGGATACCACCTTGGTGATGGTAAATTCTGTTTGCGGTTGCGCAGCAGGTTCGGCTCGTCCCGGTGTATTGAAGTCGTTGAGCGGCGATAAAAGGCCGGCGAAGATTGTAACCGTGTTTGCCGGACAAGATCTGGATGCGGTGGCTAAGATTCGCGAATACATGGCACCATACCCTCCATCATCGCCCGCAGTGGCTTTATTCAAAGGCGGTGAGGTTGTGCACATGGTTGAGCGCCACATGATTGAAGGCAGAACGGCGGAAATGTTGGCCGATAACCTTCAAGGTGCTTACGCAATCCATTGCTAAGCCATGACTTCGTCGATGACGCTCTCGCAATTGCAACACTGGCTCGGACAGGTTGATGCCCTTTGCACGGAAGTAGGGGCTTTTCAAATGCAACATTGGCAAACGGTTAAGTCGCAGGACATCGCAGACAAAGGCCTAAACCAACTGGTGAGCTTTGTCGACAAAGAATCTGAACAGATTTTGATGGATGGTCTCGCGGCCATTCTGCCCGGCTCTTGTTTCATTGGCGAGGAATTTAACCCCGATTCGGTACTCTCCGATAAACCCACTTGGATCATTGATCCGTTGGATGGAACGACCAACTTTTTGCACGGTTTGCCGGTTTTTGCTGTGAGTGTTGCCCTTTGGGATTCTGGGGATACCCAGTTGGGGGTGGTTCATGCACCGGCCATGGGAGAGACGTTTACTGCATTTCGCGGTGGGGGTGCCCGCTTGAATGGAAAATTATTGACATTGGAAGGAGAAGTAACACTGTCGCAATCACTGATTGCAACGGGCTTTCCCTACTACGATTTTGATAAAATGTCGCCCTACCTGGATTTACTGTCAGAATTGATGCGCGGGACGCATGGTCTTCGGAGGATGGGCTCCGCGGCGATTGATTTGGCATATACGGCGGCCGGCCGGTTTGACGCTTTCTACGAGATGGGGTTGGCGCCGTGGGACGTAGCGGCGGGCGCATTGATTGTGGAGGAAGCAGGCGGTTTTGTGTCGAATTTTTCGGGAGGACATCAAGTACTGTTTCAGCGGGAAATTGTGGCGGCACACCCATCGTTGTCGCGCGAGTTTCTGAAACGGGTGTCAGATAAATTGGGCTAATCCCGAATTGGGTTTGTTGATGCCATATTTCGGGCCTAATTTGCGTGCAAGGCTTTGGAATTATTGTTGTCTATAGGAAAGGGAGTATGGTACGGTTTTTTGATCGGACTGCTCAGTTTTGGGCCATCTTTTTTCACCCTCATTCACACCGGTATTCAGGGGGGTAAGAAGCAAGGTATGCAGGTGGCTTTGGGTATCTTCTTGAGTGAGATGTTTGTGGCATTGCTCTGCTTTTTTGGTCTCAGTCGGTATTTTACGACGACCACATTTCAATTGGCATTCACAGGGATGGCTGCGGCAACAATCCTTTATTTGGGGATTCAATCCATTCTCAAAAAGCATCACAAGTTGCCAGAGATCAAAGTGAGTGCTTCGGCTTCGGTTTACAGGGGGTTTTTCATGAACATCATCAATCCGTTCGTGATGTTGCTCTGGGTGAGTGTGATCGCCACGCTGAGTGTTGGTGGTGAAGTGCACACGGAACACGGCAGGACCATGATTTTGGTGGAATTGATTACCATTCTCTGTACGTTGTTGACATTGGATTTGGGCAAAGTGTACCTCAGCCATTATATTGGAAAGAAACTGAGCGCGCGCGTATATCAACTGGTAAATGGGTACTTCGGGGTCATATTATCGGCCATCGGTTTGTATTTTGCTTATCATTTTGTAGTCTTGCTACACGCTTGGTATGTCGCTCCTGTCGGTCATTGATATTAATTGGCTCCTGAACGGGGTATTGGCACTGATTATGTTCGGACTGGGACTGTCATTAAAGCGGGCCGATTTTCAAGCCCTCTTTGATCAGCCCAAGTCTCTGGCGATTGGTCTACTTGCGCAAATGGTCTTGTTGCCATTTTTGGCGGCGCTGATCATTTATTCGGCTCCGTTATCGCCAGAATGGAAGGTGGGAATCATGATTTTGAGTGTTTGCCCGGGGGGAATCACATCGAACTTGGTGAGTTATTTTGTCAAGGGAAACGTAGCATTGGCGGTGTCTCTAACGGTAACCAACGCGTTGCTTTCGCTGCTTTCAATTCCTTTGATGGTCAATTTGTTTTTGACGCATTTCATGAACGATGGTTCTCAAACAGTATCACTGCCATTTTGGAATACACTGCGAGAGATTTTTGTTGTGACGATCATTCCAGCATGGATGGGCATGGCGTCGCGACTGCGAATGGGGAAAAAGGTTGCAAACGTGAGTCGGATATTGAACGTGGTTTTGCCGCTGCTGTTGCTCACAGTGTTTGGATTTAAATTCATGGCGGGACAGGATCAAGGGGGCACAGACATGTCGGCCAGCGATGTTCTCACGCTCACTCCGTATGTCATTGGATTGAATGTCTTTTCGATGTTGCTTGGGTTTGCAGTTGGGATTCCCTTTGCGTTGAGTTATCGGAATCGAATCACGATTGCCATTGAAGTGGGGTTGCACAACACGGCCTTGGCCTTGCTCATTGCAGGGGATAAATTGAAAATTCCAGCGATGGAAAAACCGGCCTTGGTCTATGCCTTGTACAGTGTGGTTGTGACCTTTACCGTGGGGTATTTATTGGTCTTGTTCCGCGAAAAAGTGCTGAAAAAAAGCCTCGACCTCAGCCAAGATGCTTGAGGGAACCAAGGAATCAATGGCTTCATGATTGGCGAGTTTGTCTCGTATCTCCGTGGCTGAAATATGCAACAGCGGTGCATCGTACCAAGTAGCTCCAAATGGCATGGGTTCTTGGGGCTTGTGATACCCTGGACGTGCGTAAACAAACAATGGACAAATATTGGCCAATTCTTCCGCGTGGTTCCATTTGTGGAAATGCAGTAAGTTGTCTGCACCCATGATGAGATTGAATGTGTAATCGGGGTGTTGGGTTTGCAAAGCCAAGACTGTACGGTGGGTGTAGCTGGGAAGTCCAAGGCTGAATTCAATGTCGCAACACGACATCCCTGTTTCGCCTTCGAGTGCCTTTTTTACCCATGATAGTCGCAATTCAGCGGGTACCAGTGTTTCTCCGGATTTGTGAGGGTTCAGCGGCGATGGCACAAACCAAATCGCATCGAAAACTTGGAGGTTTTGAAAATACTGCGCAACTTGGATATGTCCTACATGAAGTGGGTTGAACGATCCAAAATACAATCCGATGCGCATGTGCTTTACTTAACGATTGTGGGGTGTATTTGTTTATGGGATGGCCAAGAAATCACTGACCAACTTTTCGCAGGTCGCAAAGGTTTCCTCCAATTTGTCATTCACGACAACGGTATCGTATTGAGATTCAAAACTCAACTCGTAATTGGCTTTGGCGATGCGCTCTTGCAATTGATGTTCTACTTCCGTGCTTCGTTTGGTGAGGCGTTGCATTAAAACGTCTACGCTGGGTGGTCTCAGGAATACAGCCAACGCCTGATCGCCAAACTGTCGTTTCAAGTTTAGTCCTCCTTTGACATCGACATCAAAAACCACCGCTTTGCCTTCGGCCCAGATTTTCCTGACTTCACTCCAAAGTGTTCCATAAAGGATGCCCGCATACACCTCTTCATGTTCCAAAAAAGCCCCATCTTTGATTTTGTTTCTGAAATCATTGATGTCGAGAAAGTGATATTCGCGTCCATTGATTTCATCGGGTCTCGGGTTGCGCGTGGTTGCACTTACAGAAAAAGCCAACTGATTTTTCATGAGGGAGAGCAGATGTTTTACCACGGTGGTTTTGCCTGAGCCAGAGGGTGCCGAAAAGATGATGAGTTTTTCCAACTTGTTGTAAATGGGTTTTCGAATTTGTAAAGGTCGTCATTTTGATTCGGAATCACCAAATGACCCATGTGTGAGGATGGCAAATTGGCAATTTTCGATAACAAGGAATGGAAGTTTGTGTTTGTCGCAACATTGTGCCAGAGTCCTGTGGAAAGAGGGATTTTTTTTGAAAATCTTAGGGGGTGATCCAAGAAATTTGTGTTTTGCATAAATGTTGCAAAACTTTTTGGGTAAAATGGAAACGAAATCCAGAGTTTTGTCGTCTATATTTACAAAAAGTACGAGAATCCCTGTGAAAAACGCAAGTCAGTTAAAAATTATTTTAGTATCGGTTATAGTATTTTTCAGTATCGTACGAGCTGAGGCCCAAATTTGTTATCCGTTCATTAAAAGGCAGTACTTTACCAACACCGAGAAAGTAGTTTCAACCCGACAGTTTAGTTCCTGGAATACTATGGCGGTTTCAAATCGCAGCAAAGGGTTTTGGGTTGCGGGTTATGGAACAGTGAATGGCGCAAATCACGGCGATGGTTGGTTAATGAAATACGATGATACCGGAAAAGTTGTGGGCGCAATTCGCTACGGGGTAAAGGGTACGGGTTCAAACGAAATCATCAATGACGTTGCAACGACTCCCTCTGGTGGTGCGGTTGTTGTGGGTTCAAGCATTGTAGGCTCGGTGAATGCGGCGTTGGGCGTGGTAAGTTATTTCACACCGGGTGGTCAATTGAAATGGACGCGTGAGTCTCCGAGTTCAAATCGCAACGGACAGCCGGATGTTTTCAATCACGTATTGGTGTACGATGCAAACACGATTGTAGTGGTAGGGTCAGGTAGCCAATTAACCGGAAAACGAAATCTGATTGCTGCGCAATTGGATAGCAACGGCGTAGCAAAATGGACGTTGAATGTAGACATGGGAAATACGGAGCATCATGGATGGGGGGTAGCCCGTGTGGGTGGTGAATGGGTGATTACCGGATGGTGTAGATCAACCCAAACTTTCCCATTTGCGGTGTTTGTGAAAACAGATGGCACAGTTCGCAGCCTATGGAAGGGAACAAGCAATGGAATCAACCAATTTGGGCATGTCTTGGTGGCTCCAGGTGGAACAATCTATGCAGTGGGTACAACGGGTGCCAACCTAACAGCGCAAATTTTGGTTTGTGCTTTTACAGCGGATGGCACGCGTAAGTGGACGCGCAGCATTGGTGTAAACAATGTGGCTGAAACCGGACAGCACCTCGTTTTGGAAGGGGGGTCTTTATGGTTGAGTAGCAGCTATCAAACTTTTGCAAACAACAGACAATTACTGATTCAAATTGATACTGCAACGGGTGCAACGACCCAAACACAGAAAATTTTGGCCAATGGCAACACAAATTTTGCATTGGCCGGATTCATGCGGTCATTTGTGCCGATGCCCAAAGGGGGTATGGTGGCAATCGGCGTAGATAACTCTGCGGGTGTTCACAACAATTTCATGATCAACAGTCCGTGTAATACAAATTGCGGAACAGCGAACCCAACGGCAAACAATACTGCACTTACATGGACGTGGGCTTCATCTACTGGTTACACGGCTACGAGTTATGGTGATTTGGCGGTGGTTAATTTTGATACCGCCTCTTTCTACATGAACCAAGCAATCAACTGTACGCAAGCTTGTCCTATGCCCATCAAGGTGGTTTCATCGCCTTTGGTAATGTGTCCTTCGACCTCAAGTGTTTCTACCAACGCAACACAAGCCTTGGCAGAGAGTTATGCCTGGACAGACGGAAGCACATCGCCCACGAGGACATTCACCACGGAGGGTACTTTTTATATCAATACCATCAATGCTTGTGGAACGCGTCAGGATACAGTGGTTGTGGGAAAAGCATCGGCACCGGTAAAACCCAATTTGAAGGATACCTTATTTTGCAAAAATCCGTTCAATTACGTGATTGATGTTGCCCAACCCTTCTGTAAATATGTTTGGGACAATGGCAGTACGCTATCGACCCGAACCTTTACCAAGCCGGGTGTTTTTTGGCTAGATACCCGAAATGCTTGTGGCAGCCGTGTGGATTCTGTGCGATTCAAGTTGTTGCTTCCTCCTGTATCGCCCAAAATTGCCGATACGGGTGTTTGTGTTGGAAAGAACATTGTTGTTGATTTCCCCAAGGTGCCTGCGAGTTTGTATACTTGGTCTGATGGTGATACGATGGTCCCAAAAACCTTTTTCAGTTCCACCAAAGCGACGTTGACAGTCTCCAATTTGTGCGGTGTGGCCTACGATACATTTGATATCAAGATCAAATTGCCGCCAACGAAAAGTCGCGTCAAGGACACCACTTTCTGTAACAGTTCGTTTGCTTGGAGTTTGGACATGACACATCCCGATGTGAAGGGTTATCAGTGGGACGATTTGACGGGTTCGCCCCAGCGTGTGATCATGGGCACGGGAAAATTTTGGCTTACGATGACGAATGATTGCGGTGCACGTACAGATACTTTTTACATTTATAATGATACTGTTCCTGAAAAGCGTTTGGTGGCAGAAGAATGGTTTTGTGCGGGTATCAGCTACACCTTAAAGGGCGCGCAGTTTTCTGGCTACAGCAAATACTTGTGGAATACGGGTGCCAAAACAGGAAATTTGAATGTAACGCAATCGGGATTGTACTCATTGCACACCTTCAATGCCTGCGGAGAGCGCCGCGATACGGTAAAAGTGAATGCCATTCGGTGCGATTGTAAGATGTGGATGCCAACGGCGTTTTCACCTTTCAGTTCCCAAGGGTTGAACGATGAGGTAAAGCCGATGTTTGTGGATGATTGGGGTAAGCCTTGTGGTGTGAAAACCGGCACTTGGAGCGTTTACAATCGATGGGGGGAATGTGTGTTCGACAAACGTCCTGTGACCGAGGCTTGGAATGGATTGTATATGGATGATCCGGTGATGACCGGGATGTATGTTTACATTGTGAACGTGACTTTTGACGAAACGGTTTCGGGTTTCCGGAACATGATCCGACAAGGAACGATTTTGGTGGTGGATGCGAAAAAATAAAATTGACTAAATATTAACCATGAAAAAAATACTTACTTATGCATTGTCGTTGGGTTTGGCCTTCTTAGGCTCAGATTTGATGGCACAAACTACAACCGGACAGGGTTTTGAGGGAACGGCTTTCCCTCCTGCGGGTTGGCAAGCTTTTGGTGGAGGAGGATTTGGTGCACCTACATGGTCGCGCCGTACCACAGCCAACGCAGGAACTACACCCGCTTGTACGCCATTTGGTGGTGCGGGAATGGCCCGTTTTAATGCTCGTGGTGCTGCAGCCGGTGCAACGCAAAGCCTTGGCTCGCCTGTGATTGATTTGAGCAAGCGAGGCACTGCCAATTCTTACATCTCGTTGTACATGTTTCGCGACACTGTGTACAACACCGATGATTCTGTAACGGTATGGTTCAACACTTCGCGCAGTTTAACTGGGGCTAAGCGTTTGGGAGGAATTACCCGTTATGCGAAAAAGACCTATCCGGATTCTGTGGCCCATGGATGGTATAAATATTCTTTTGCCATTCCTTCTTCATTTACGGGTACAACCAACTACTTTTTGATCCAAGCCACAGCGCGTGGTGGAGCCAATGGCGGTAACGTATTCATTGATAGCGTAACTTGGGATGCATATCCTACCTTCTGCGAAGGCAAGCCCGACGCGGGTACGTTGAGTGCTTCTACTTATTATGTATGTGGTGCCGTTGGACCTTCAACCATCACATTGGCTGGTAACACTGCTTCTACAGGGATTTCGATCAAATATGAGACTTCTACAGACTCTTTGACATTTACCACGAACGCATGGACAACCAACGTGAATACCGGTAATTTCAGTGCTGCTATCGGAAAATATCGCTACATCCGCGCGATTGTGACTTGCTCAAACAGTGGTCAGGTTGATACGTCCAATTGCATTCGCATTTGGATTGATAACACAGCAACACCCCCAACAGTGACTGTGTCTCCCGCGAATGCGACTTTGTGTGCAGGTGCTACGACCGGCGTACAGTTCATTGCGAGTGGTGCTTTAACATACACTTGGACTCCCACAACCGGTTTGAGTTCAAACACGGGCGATACCATTTATGCATTGCCAACCGCTTCTACATTTTACACGGTTTCTGGAATCGATGATAAAGGTTGTACTGGCCAGCGGAATTTCTTCGTTCAAATTCAAAATGGTCCGAACGTAAACGTGACAGCTTCCGATACCATGGTATGCGATGGCGATTCTGTTCAATTGACAGCGAATGTGGTTGCTGGTGGAGGTCCGCCACAGACGTATACCTATTCTTGGAGTACAGGTTCTACCACCAATACTGCGTTTGCCAAGGCGGCTGGTGCGAGTTCAAGTTATCAGGTATCGGTGAAAAATGCCGCAGGGTGTGAAACCATCAAGACCAAAACGGTTTATGGTGTAGCAAAGCCCTCAGCGGCATACAAGTATACCAGTTTGGGTGGTCGCAAGTTCCAATTTGAATTTACGGGTAGTAATGCTGCCGATGTATACTGGAACTACAGCGATGGCAACGAGAGTTTCCAACCGAAGCCAACCTATACATTCAGTGCCGACGGCACTTTCAAGGTGATGTTGGTTGCGAATAATCCTCCGTGTAAATCGGATACCATTTATTTTGATGTTAAAGTAACCAATGTGGGAACACGCGCTCAGTCAATGATGAATTTGAGCATGATGCCAAACCCTGCGAGCGATCAAGTGTTGTTGAAGTTCAATGGTGTTGAGGCGAGTGTTCAGGTCATGTTGGTCGACGCATTGGGTAGAGAGGTGTACAGCCAATCTCACAGTGCTGTCAACGGTAACCAAGGTATTTTGATTCCTACAGCCAATTTGGCCGAGGGATTGTATCAAGTGCGCATCAAATCAAAAGAGGGGATTTCTTCTTTGGGATTGCAGATTGCACACTAAATCTTAGTGGGGGATTTTGTTCTCCAGGCAAAAAGAGAGGGGGGCGTGCGCGCAGCGCAAGCCCCCCCTCTCTTTTTGTACTTTGTACTGCGTTTTGCTGCGCTGTTTAATGAGCTGGAATCACCAATCGCTGACCGGGTCTCAAACTGCGCGGGTTGGTTAGGTTATTGCGCTTGGCGATTGCTTCATGGGTTACATGGTAACGTTGGGCAATGCGATACAGGTTTTCACCTGATTTAACAGTATGGGTTACTTCGCCCCGTTGCATTTTGGGACTGTGGTTATTGTTTGAAGTTCTTGTGTTTCTCACAGTGGGTGTAACCCGATTGTTTGGTGTATTTCTGTTCGTTGTATTTCGATTCGACGCTACAACATGATTTTTTGCACTATCTGTATCATTGTGAATCGCCATTGCGGTGAGTCCGGTACTATCCACCTTCCGATTGATTGTGCTACTGTCTTGAGCCATCGAATCGCCCATTGCAACGGCAGAAAAATTCCTCACCAACGCCCTCATGCTCCCGTGAACGGTGCTTCGCAATGATTGTATATTGATGGTGTCCTTGGGGTTTGCCTTGTTATATGCTTGCAGCAATGAAAGGGTGAATAACTGTCCCTGCAGTGCGTAGCCAGCTGCGTTGAAATGGAGTTTGTCTGTGAGCGTGAGTTTGTTGTAATACCAAACATGGAGTGACCCCCATCCACCCATAGCCTCGTTCAGGTCGTAAAGTGTTTCTTTTTGCGCTTTGGCTATTTTGCGCAGTTGATTGTTGACATTGATTTGCTGGGGAGGGATGTGGTTGCGACTGCGTGTATCGGGCGCTGTTGTTAGAATGATGGCAGTGGTTGGACTTGCCGCGGCGATATCCGACAGGAATTTCATTACCGCCGGTGTGTATATTTGGCTGTCGAGTTTTCCATTGTAAGCTTCGTTGGTGCCAAATGAGAAGATGAGAAGATCGGGCTTGATGTGGGCGATTTGCTCCACCGTATAAGGGGTTTTGTTGATGAGGTGGGTGAATTGGGCGCCGACAACCCCGCAGTGATGGTAAACCACGCCACGCTGTTGCATCGGAACGATTTCAAATCCATAAAAGTTGTAGTGGTTTTGGGTGGGCGCTGTTGCCGAAAGCGTGAGTGTAAAGCCCGTTTGTGGTGCGGTGGCTTGATAGGAACTTACGCCCCAACCTGAGGGATAGAATTGGCTGCCCGTCCATTGGAACTCGGGATTGAGTTGGGTGGTAAACGAGTTGTTATCGGCAGAATGCCAAATGTTGATTTTTTGCATTTCTGGGATACTAAACTGTCCCAGTCCATTCTCTTCTTTGAACTTTTCGGTTAATGATAGTTGTATACTCGATGCAGAAGTGTGTGTACTTGCGCCATACCCTGACACGCCCAAGGGCTCGGTAAGACTGCCGGTGAGTGTTTTGTAACCCGTCCATAAACCGATTGGTTTAACGGATACACCGCGCGGGCCGAAGCTCTTGGCCAAAGCATAGGGAAACAGAATTCCGCGACCGGCATTGCCAAAGTAGGATTGCAATTGCATGCGGATTTCCCCAGAAAAGTAATCGCCTTGGATGTGGCTATCGCCGATATGGATGATGGTGAAGAGGGTGTCGGCAGGATTGGTGGAAGCGGCGGCTGTGCCAGCGATGGGTTTCTGGGGCGCTGTGCGAACCGTGGGTAGGTTGACTCTCTTGGAGGGGTTGGCGGATTGGTTGGCAGGTTGATTGGGGTATTCTTGGGTGATGTAACTGAGGTTGTTGACCCTAACATTATGCAATTTTTGCAACGCTTTTTTTAGCTTTGGCGATTCTTGCAACTCGTTGCAGGTGAGGCAAATGATTGAACTATCTTCGTGTAAGTCATCAATTTTGGGACTGCTTGATGCGTTGTTTATTGGGGATGGGGTTGCTTCGGTTGTCCCCGAGCGATTGGGATTTTGTTGTGCTGCAAGGAGTTGCGTTAAAGACAAAAATAGGATTATCAGCCATTTCGTTGGAGAGGATTGGCTTGGTATTGGGTGGGTGTTGGTGAGCGGTTGGCGGTGCTTCATCAAAACTGGAAGTAGATGAAGGGCTGAACCACATCGTCCTTGAATTGGATGATGATTTGCAATGAAATGAGTACCCAAAGGATCCATGTAAAGGTGGGGAGCCATTGGATTTTTTGGAAGATGCGTTCTTTGAGGTTTGGCGGAAAGAATGCGATGAAAGCGGCTGTCATGATCATGATGCCCATTTCTTGTCGCGAAGTCCAAAATCCTACAAAATCTTTCCATTGTGTGTGAAAGGCAATTTGCTCTATGCTTGCAAATGCTGAGCCAAATGAAGAGGCTCGGAAAAATATCCAGCAGAAGCCTACGAAATGGAAGGTGAGTATCGTACCGAAAATGCGAGAATACCAGGGGTTTGATTTGCTGGGAAAGAGCTGCATCCATGCCTTGTGGAAGGCGAGGGCCAATCCATGGGCCAACCCCCAAAACACGAATCGCCAATCTGCACCGTGCCAAAATCCGCCTACCAGCATGGTGATGAGGAGGAAGAGGTAGGTGTTGAATTCGCCTTTGCGGTTGCCACCCAGTGGGATGTAGATGTAATCACGTAGCCAACTGCTTAGCGAAATATGCCATTTGCGCCAGAAGACGGTGATGTTGCTTGCTGCATAGGGATTTTCAAAGTTCTCTTTGAGTCGATAGCCCAACATCAACGCAATACCGATGGCGATATCCGAGTAGCCAGAAAAATCAAAGTAGATCTGGAAGCTGTAAGCATACATGCCCAAAAGGTTCTCTGCCCCAGAGAAATTGGCGGGCAGTTCGTGCACGATATCAACGTATTTGCCCAAGTAATCGGCGATGAACAGTTTCTTTAACAAGCCTGTAAGGATGCGAAAAAGACTCTCCTTGTAAAGGGCTGCATTGATGATTTGGGGCGTAAAAATTTGGGGTAGGAAATCTTTGGCGCGAACAATCGGACCGGCAACCAAGTGGGGGAAGAAGGTCATGTAGAAGGCGTAATCGCTCACGTTTGTGCTTGCTGGAATTTCCTTGCGATACACGTCTATCAAGTAACTAATTGATTGGAAAGTGTAGAAGGAGATTCCTATGGGAAGAAAAAGGTCGTGATCGGCGAAGTGTGTGCCAAGGAGTTGGTTGCAGTTATGTACGAAGAAATTGGCGTATTTGAAATAGAGCAGAAAGCTCAGGCTGTAGCTGAGTGACAGCCACAGGAGGATTTTCTTTTTGGTGCCCGTACTTTTTTCGATGGCCAACGCAAACAGGTAATCGAAAACAATCATTAATGCGAAAAGTCCGAGGAAAGGTCCGCTTGATTTGTAGTAGAAGAACAGCGAGAAGGTGATGAGGTAGATTTTGCGCCACGTATTTTTTTGAACGAGTGCGGCATAAAAAATTAAGAAAACGCCGAAGACAGCAAGGAATGAGAACTCGGTAAAAAACCAAGGTTCTTTGGTGGAGTAACCAAAAGCCGATTCCCATATTTTGGGATCATGCAGCGGGGCGAATATTTGATTGATCCAATTAGTATCCACGGTATTTTGCTGCGTTGATGGTGATGATTGGCACACGGAAAGGCCGGCCGCGCTTGCGCGGCGGCTTCATGGCCATTTTGTATCTTGCCGAGGTCTGCAACCAACCGGCGATGCTGTCCATCCAAACCCTGTAACCTTGGGCATCGGGGTGACGCCCATCTCCGGCACGGGTTAGGGTAAGTTTTTTGGTGAGGAAATACGTGGCAGAATCCGCAGAGGATTGAAAAACTTTGTTGATTCCGTGGTCTTCCTCCCAGTTGGCAGGACCGATCCACGCATAAGGAATACCCCGAAGTTTTTTCGCCAGCTGATTCGCGGCAATTTTTCTGGATTTTAAATCACGCGCGTACAATTCGTTCAAACCAAATACCAAGAAAATATAGGTGGGTTTGTAGCGGGCAATGATTTTTTGGATGGTGTCTGATCGACCAAAATTGAAGGTTGTAGCGGAATACCATTCCAGCGACAAGATCAGTTTGTGTCCGTTCGCCAAACAATAATCGTTCAAGGGATATCGCAAACCGCCACTTTCAGAATCGCCGATGAGCATAATGCGGTGTTTGGTGGTGTCTGCAAAAACGGGCAATTCGTAGGCAGGTAGGGCAAAGGGTTTGTTGTAGTTGTTGGATAGAAAAGGTATGGTGGTATCGCGCTGAATGGCGTTTCCATTGGAATCCAAGGCAATGGTTGGAATGCTGTCGGGCGCTACAATGGGTGTTGTGGGTTCGGGCTCGTCCAGCTCCGCCAACATGGCATCGAGGTCTTGGTTGCCGAGAATTTGTTTGAATTCAAATTGTCCGAATTGTAGGGTTTGCGGACTGCAACTGTAAATGTATAGCAACAACAACGGCAGAGAAATGCTCAAACCCGCCCATACAATCAGCCAAGGTGAGGATTTGCCTTGTTTGGGGTTGCCATTGTCCGATTCGCCCATCGTTTTTTGGTCCTCGGAAGAAATGGAATTTGACTTCGCGGACGACGACGTAGGGTTGTTGGAGGTTATGTTGGGGTCTTTGTCCGACAAATCGGGGCAAAAATACTTGAAACGCGTTGATTTTGTTCGTCTGCGTTGCGGAAGTATAAACAACTTTTTCGCAGTTATCTGGCGTTGGCTGTGAATTTTTCTTCGCCCGCTTGCAGGTGTAGGGTGCTGTTACCCAATTCAATGGCAATTGCTCGATTTCCGAGGTTTGTAATTCGATGTCCTTCCTTGGTCACTTCAATTTTCACTGGCTCATTGTTTAACAGGATTTGGAAACCGTATCCTTGCCATTGTGATGGACAGTGTGGATTGAGGTGGAGGGTTTGGTTTTTGATGCGCAAACCGCCAAAACCTTGAACAATGCTCAGGTATGAACCGGCCATGGACGTGATGTGAAGGCCATCTTCGGTGTCGTTGTTGTAGTTGTCAAGATCCAACCGCGCAGTACGAAGGTACATTTCGTAAGCTTTGTCGGTTTCCCCAATTTTCGCTGCAAGGATGCTGTGAACGCAGGGACTCAAAGAGCTTTCATGCACGGTGAACTGTTCGTAAAACTTGAAGTTGCGTAAATGGGTGTCGTAGTCGAAGTTGTCTTCAAAGAAATAGAGCCCTTGAAGTACGTCGGCTTGCTTGATGTAGACACTGCGCAGAATTCTGTCCCAGCTCCATTTCTGGTTGATGGGTCGCTGCGCTGGCGACAAATCTCTGACCGGAATCAGTTCTTTCTCCAAGAATCCGTCGTGCTGAACAAAAACGCCGAGGGTATCGTCTTGGGGCAAATAGAGGTTGTCATTAATGTGGTTCCAAGCACTGGTTTCAGGCTCGTGTTGGAATCCAGTTTTGTTGCAGAGGGCTTGGAATTCAGCGGGGTGATTTTGCGAAATCCATTGCGCACATGCTGCAGTGTACTGCATACACCAATCGGCAATGTAGTTGGTATACCAGTTGTTGTTGACGTTGTTTTCGTATTCGTTTGGACCGGTAACCCCATGCATTTCGTAGCGTTGTTTGTGGGTGCTCCAGTGAACGCGTTGTTTCCAGAATCGGGCGATGCCCAGCAGTACTTCAAATCCACCTTCGAGCAGGTATTGCTGATCGCCGGTGTGTTGGATGTAATTGTAAATGGCGTAGGCGATGGCTCCATTGCGGTGAATTTCTTCGAAAGTAATTTCCCATTCGTTGTGACATTCTTCTCCGTTCATGGTCACCATGGGGTAGAGGGCAGCGCCACCGCTGAAACCCAATTTTGCGGCATTTTCAATGGCTTTGTCGAGCTGTTTGTACCGATACACCAGTAACTGTCGCGAAATGGCAGAATCCTCTGATACCAAGAAGAAGGGTAGGCAATATGCTTCGGTATCCCAATAGGTGCTTCCACCGTATTTTTCACCGGTGAATCCTTTGGGGCCGATGTTTAGTCGGGCGTCGTCGCCACAGTAGGTTTGGTTGAGGTGATAGATGTTAAAGCGAACGGCTTGCTGGGCTTTTACATCGCCATCGATGCGCACGTCGGTGGTTTCCCATTTTTTTGCCCATGCCGCCGCACTCATTTGCAGGTGGGCTTCGAAGCTGGAGGCACTCATTTTATCGAGTGCTTTTTTGGTATGCAGTTCCAGTGCTTCCGGGGCATGGTGGAAGCTGCTGCCGGTGATGCAGTGTTTTACGAACGTGAGTTTTTCGGCAGCAGCGAGCGAGATTTCATAGGTGTTGCTGGCGTATTTGCTGCGGGTGTGCGGCTTGGCGATTTCGTTGTGTTTGACTGCGTTTTTCCAAATCTCAAACGATAGGGCGTTGGTGACAACCCAATCGAGCTTTTTTGTTTTGACGGTTACCAGCAACTCATGGTTGTGCACTTCTTGCTTTACTTCATCCCAGAATTTCTCGTCGTAATTTGAATCTTTATTGGCCACATCGCCATCGAGGTAGTTTTCTACTTTGATGATGCAAGCCCGATCGGCGGTGATGTTGTATTGAAGGGCGCTGTATTCTTTGTTGATGAGGGAGTAAAAGCGATGCGATGCGATGGTCAGTTCGATGCCATTTTTCATAACAATCACACAGTGTCGGTTGAGCACGCCCTGATGCATGTCGAGCTCTCGGGTGAACGACTTCACAGTGCAAGAAGCCAGATCCAGTAGTTCATTGTTTACCCAAATGTTTATACCGCTCCAATATGTGGCATTCAGTACTTTGGCAAAATACTCGGGATAACCATTTTTCCACCAACCCACACGGGTTTTATCAGGGTAATAAACGCCCCCAACATAGGTTCCTTGGAGGGATTGTCCACTGTAGGTTTCTTCGAGGTTTCCACGCTGTCCCATCATGCCATTGCCAAGTGAGAAAACACTCTCTGCAATTTCGTTCATGCCAGGATTAAAGCCTTCTTCAATGACTTTCCAGGGGTGGGCTTTGAAATAGTCGATCATGGTAGGTATGTTTTGTCCTTCTTTATTTCGGTTGTGAAGGTATTGATTTGCTGGTGAATAAGGGGTTTCTCTTCAAGGTATTGGGTGAGAAAAATGGTAAAAACTACAGGGGATATTTACTAAAATCGAATTCGCCGAGGTTGCGCAGGTGCACAATGGCTCCGGGCAAATCTTCGGGGGTGCCGATACCAATGGCGTTCATTCCTCCCGCGATCGCCGCTTGAACACCGGCGGCACTGTCTTCAAAAACGAGGCATTTTTCTGGGGCGATACCCAACAAATCTGCTGCTTTTAAGAATGTTTCTGGATGCGGTTTGCCATGGGTGACCTGAGAGGCGTCCACAATCGCATTGAAAGCATGAATCAATCCAACGCGGGTGAGCACCATGTTGGCATTTTTGCTCGCCGATCCCAAAGCCAGCGGGATTTTGCGTGCAGCAACTTCCGCAAAAAATGAAGGCACTCCTGGAAGCACTTCGAGCGGTCCCATGTCTTTCACCAACTCCAAGTACCATTCGTTTTTGCGATGCAGGTCTTCTTGAAATTGTTCAGGACTCAGTGTTTTGTTGGCAAGACCCAAGATGAAGGTAAGGGAATCGGCCCGACTTACCCCTTTGAGTTGCTCGTTGTCTGCATGCGTTAGTTCGTAGCCGTATTCCGCCGCCAATCGATGCCAAGCCAAAAAATGAAAGTGGGCTGTATCGCAGATTACCCCGTCGAGATCGAGGATGATGGCGGATTTCATGCCGACACTTGCAGTTTTCTCAGGTGGTATTCAACCAAGTTTACTACAGGTTCGCTGGTGATAACACCAACATTGAGGCGATGAATTTTGCAGGCTTCTTTCAACAAATCGCTGAAGTGGTAGGCCACGGAACCCACGAAGTGTACGGGTACTTCTTTGTGATTCTCATACTTCCAAATGTGGATGTTGATGAACTTGCTGAAGCCATTATAGATAAAGTCGCGCACCCATTTTTCATCGCGGTTATCGCTGAGGAAACGCATGAAAGAGGCGAGGTAAACATTGGGATTGGGTTTGTTGTAAACCGCTTCAAAAATGCTCTCTTTGGTGAGGTTGAATCGCTCGACAAGGCCATTGTGGATTTTCTCGGGTAGCTCGTGGTAAAGGAACATGCGAAGCAAATCTTTGCCATAAAAGGTTCCACCCGCTTCATCGCCCAGCACATAGCCTAGCGCAGGCACTTCCTCATGGATTTCTTTGCCATCGAAATAGCAGCTGTTTGAGCCAGTACCCAGTATGCAAGAGATCCCGGGAGCATCTCCGCAAGTGGCATAGACGGCACCGGTTAGGTCATGATCAACCACCACTTTGGCTTTTGTGAAAACCGCGCGCAGCGCATTTTCTAAGATGATGTTTCTGGCGGGGTGACTTGCACCTGCGCCATAGAAAAACACATGCTCTACCATCGGTGCTACCGCGCAGAGTTCCGTATTTTTTCTGATCTCACTTTCGATCAACTCGGTGGGGTGAAAGAAAGGATTGAAACCCATTGTATGGAATGAAAGACGCTGAGAATCGCCGTCTGTGAATACCCAATCGCACTTGGTGCTACCGCTATCTGCTACTAAGATCATAACTAAAGTGGGTGCAAGATAATAAAAAAACACTTAGTGTCAATTACACACTTAAAAAACAATGTTTGTTTATTATTGTTTAATTGGGTTATTTTGCCGACGATACCCTTTGTAGAATGTCGGTTAGTCCATCCTTAAACCCCCACGTATCGGTTGATTGTGTCATTTTTGGTTTCAGCAAAGAGACCTTGCGCTTGCTATTGATAAAGCGCACTGTGCCCAATTCATTGACCGAACTGGACGACAGTTATTACGCATTGCCGGGGGATTTGGTGCGCGACAACGAAAATTTGGATGAGGCGGCGGCGCGCGTGTTGAAAGAATTAACAGGGCTATCGGGCATTTTCCTGCAGCAATTTCAGGCTTTTGGCGATCCGATGCGCATCACCAAGGCAAAAGATAGGGCATGGTTGCAGGGGGTGAGGCAAGATCCAGATGCACGGGTAATTACTGTGGCTTACATGGCTTTGATTGATAGCAACAAAGTACAGATTGAGCCGGGTAGTTTTAGCAAGGAGGCCGTATGGTTGCCTATTTCGGAAGTTCCGGAATTGGGTTTTGACCACAACGATATTTCAGAGGGGGCATTGATGGCGTTGCGTGAAAAGGTACAAATCCAGCCCATCGCTTTTGAATTATTGCCAGAAAAGTTCACCATGAGCGATTTGCAGACCTTGTACGAGACCATTTTGGAGCGCGATTTGGACAAGCGCAATTTTAGAAGGAAAATGCTCAATTCAGGGGTGATTACAGCCTTGCCGGAGAAGCAACACGGGGTGAGTAACAAGCCAGCGCGGTACTATGTATTCAACCGCAATTTGGTAGAAAACGGCGGTTTGGGGTTTGTGAACCTGAAAATGGAGGGTTCTTTCACCATGTTTAGCTAAGGGGGTCCCGAAATTCGTTGATATGCCGTAACTTTGCGGCTCATTTTTCGCAGACATGCTATCAGTTTCTAATCTTTCTTTGCGTTTTGGTAAACGCGTCCTTTTTGAGGAGGTCAACCTCAAATTTACCAATGGCAATTGCTATGGTATTATCGGTGCCAACGGTGCTGGAAAATCTACATTTTTGAAAATTCTATCGGGCGAAATTGAGCCCAATACGGGGTCTGTTGACATCGAACCCGGCAAGCGTATGGCCGTTTTGTCTCAGAACCACTTTGCGTTCGACGATTATCCGGTGTTGCAAACGGTGATTCGCGGACACCAAAAGTTGTGGGCGATCATGGAGGAAAAGGATGCTTTGTACGCCAAAGAAGATTTTACCGAGGACGATGGCATGCGGGCGAGTGAATTGGAGGGCGAATTCGCAGAGATGGACGGATGGAACGCAGAGAGCGATGCCGCCACTTTGTTGAGTAGCTTGGGAATTACAGAGCAGTATCACGAGTATTTGGTGAAAGACTTGAATGGTAACCAAAAGGTGCGAGTGCTGTTGGCGCAGGCGTTATTCGGAAATCCGGATGTGTTGTTGATGGACGAACCGACGAACGATTTGGATGTTGACACCATACGATGGCTGGAAGAATTTTTGGCCAACTTCGATAATACCGTGTTGGTTGTGAGTCATGACCGTCACTTCCTGGACAATGTATGTACGCACGTATGTGACATTGATTTTGGTAAGATTCAAATTTTCAGCGGTAACTATACTTTCTGGTATCAGAGTTCTCAGTTGGCCTTGCGTCAGCGTTCGGATCAGAACAAAAAGGCCGAGGAGAAAAAGAAGGAATTACAGGAATTCATCGCTCGGTTCAGTGCCAACGTGGCCAAGAGCAAACAGGCTACTGCGCGCAAGAAGATGTTGGAGAAATTGAACATCGAAGAAATTCAGCCCAGCACGCGGAAATATCCCGGTATTATCGTTAAACAGGGTCGCGATGTGGGGGATCAAATTTTGACCGTAGAGAATTTGAGTGCCAAAGCAGAGTCGGGTGATTTGTTGTTTAGCAATATCAATTTCACGGTAAGCAAGGGCGATAAAATTGCCTTTATTTCAAGGAACACGTTGGCGTTGAATCAGTTTTTCAAAACGTTGTGGGGTGAGGTAAAGCCAGCAAGCGGGGAGTTCAATTGGGGCGTAACCGTGACCATGAGCAATTTGCCAAACGAAAACGCACACTATTTCACGGAGAAAATCAACTTGGTGGATTGGTTGCGTCAGTATTCCACGGAGAAAGACGAAACGTATGTGCGCGGATTCTTGGGACGAATGTTGTTTAGCGGGGAAGAAACCCAAAAGATGTGTACGGTGTTGAGTGGGGGTGAGAAAGTGCGTTGTATGTTGAGTAAGTTGATGTTGGAAAATCCCAATGTGTTGTTGTTGGATGAACCCACCAATCACTTGGATTTGGAGAGCATTCAGGCCTTGAACAACGGCTTGGTTGATTATGCTGGGGTGGTGTTGTTCCATTCCCATGACCAAGAGTTTATCAACTCGATCGCCAATCGCATCATTGAAATTACACCCAATGGCATCATCGACAAGTACATGTCGTACGAAGAATTTGCCGAGGATGCTCAGATTAAAGAGAGAAAAGCAGAACTTTACGGCGCATAAAATCGAACAGAAAACAATGAAAAAGCAAATCATATACTTACCGGTGATGGCCTTGGGCTTGTTGGCCGGGTGTGGCGAGTCAATCGACACGAGCAAGGAATTGAAGACTTCAGAAGATTCATTCAGTTACATTTACGGCTACGAAACTGCGCAGCGCATGAAGCAGCAGGGTATCGATGGCATCGACTTTGGCAGTTTTCTTCGCGGTGTGAAAGACGGAATGGCGAAAGACAGTGGCTTGGCGATCAAGCAAGATGCGATGGGTAAAGTGTATCAGGGATATGTTCAAGGCGTTCAGGACAAAAAAATCAAGGTTTTGCAGAAAGAGACCAACGATTTCATGGCGAAATTGAGCAAAGAGTCTGGTGTGAGTCCGTTGGCAAGCAAGGGTTACTACAAGCAATTGAAAAAGGGCAATGGTGCAATTCCAGGTTTGTATGATACCATCACTTGTTATTTCGTGATCAAGAATGCGAAGGGCAAGGTATTCAAGGATGATCGCAAAGAGAAGAAACCGTTTGTCGGTAATTTGACCATGTTGAATTTGGCTCCTTTGGAGGAATCATTCCAGAAGACAGCATCGGGCGGATCTTTTGAGATGTATGTTTCGAATGTAGAATTTCCAAGTTTGGCGAGAATGGCGGGTAGCTTCGACGATATGTATGGTGTGACGGTGATTGAGGTTGAGTTGTTGAATGTGGTTCCTGGTCAGAAGCCAAGCAATGAGCCTCCTTTGGATTATATTCCACCACCAGCGGGTGAGTAATTTCCGGAATTTCGGATGGTAATAACAACGGAAGAGGGCGGCCATTGGCCGCCCTCTTCCGTTGTTGGGAATCTCGTTGTTGGACGATCGACGCTTCGTCCATCGTGCATTTATGACGACACGCTGATCCTGAGGACGCTGTGTTGCGTGATTACCTGCGCAATTGGTGTACCCCGATTAACGTCCACCCGATGATCATCAATACCCCACCAATGGGGGTTACGGCACCGAGTTTGCGCAATGCGGGCGAAATGAGTTCGTTAAGGGCCAAAAACCACAAGGACACGCTGAAGATGAAAGCGCCCAGGATGGTGATTTTGATGTACATTCCTTTGGTACTGGGTGCGCTGCCGGAGATGGACATGAATCCAAGTCCGTTGAGTGCAAAATACAGTGATGCAGTTTTCCAAACATCGAGATAACGCGCGGAGATGGCATCTTCGAGGGTGTGAGCACCCATGGCGCCGAGGGCAATGGATGTGGCCATCATCAAACAGCCGAGGCCAATGAGTTGGTGTGTTTTCATGGTGTTTATTTTGAGATGATTTGTACTTCGCGAGGGGTCGCCGCCGCCTGCGGCGGCGTTACCGTGATACCAAAGGTAATCCACCTTGGCATGCCAAGGTCTTCCGCGGCGACGTTGAGTTTGCCGGCTTTGATTTCGGCGCCCATGATGGGTTCTACCGATTGGGCAATGCTGGGGCTAGCGCAAAAAAGGGCGCAAATGATTGCGCCCTTTTTGAGTGAATTGAAATTCAATGGTTTCATGTTTAATTGTTTTGTGCCTTCTCGATGGCTTTCAACAACAAGGCGCGGTGGGCTTTGGTTTCGCCAGAGCCTGGGTTGGCTTTCAGCAATTCCTGAATGCGTAGCACTTCGCTGTACATTACGGCTTTGGAAGCGGCATCGTAAGGGTTGCGCTCATTTTGCAACGCACCGGCCAGCAGGCTTTCCATGTACATCTCTTGCAGGACCATGCGATGGGTATTAACCATGCCTTTGAGGTCCTCCATGAAGATGCCATTGCTCAAGGCGGTCATCATTTCCAACAAGGTGTAGCGGTTGCCGTATTCGCGGGTATCGTTGATGCGCAACAAGGTCTTGGGGTTCAATAAATGGGCCAATACTTCGGCTTGCATGCGCGCCACGCGGTTGTGCAATTTGGGGTCTTCCTCTTTGCCGAAGAATCCAAATCCCCTGCGCTGTTGTTGCAAGAAGGGAATCAAATCGCTAGGAACTTCCATCGCATTGGGTGCGAAAGCGTATTTCACGATGGCTTCCATCGCGCGTTTTTGCTGGAAATAAGGAATCGGTTCGTAAGGGAATGGTGCGTTGGCTTGGCCGGGGATCGGACGGTTGACGTAGATACCACCAACGTAACGACTCATCACGCCCACCATGGTGCTGTATGCGCCACTCAACGAATTGTAGGCGCCCACCATTGCTTGGTAGCTGCTTTCGTCTTCGGTGTGGGTGGCTTTAAGGTTTTTCATCAACTCTTGCGTCATTTCAATGCGGTCGATGCCATAGCCTACGGCGTCTGAGCTCAAGTCGTTGACCATCACACGGGGGTCGATGCCTTTTCCGGGCGAACGCATATCGTCGGCGTCGTTGCCAAAAGTGAGTTTGGGTTCGATGCTCCGCTCGGTGATGGCTTTCAAACGTGCGGCTTCTGCGGCGGGATCTTGCAACGCCTGGCTGTATCCGTATTCGATGGCCCAAAGGTCGTAAGGACCGGGTTCGGTCTGACAGTATTGCACATTGGTTTTGGTTTTGTGCAGGTTGATGGCAGGGTAGTCCATTACCGAGCCGATGAGGCCTGTTTTGTAGGTGAGGCTGGGGTCTGCCAATTCTGCGGGTGTATGAAGTTGAGAGGCTTTCATGTTGTGCATGAGTCCGAGGGTATGTCCCATTTCGTGCAACACGAGGTAGTAGATCGATTCGTTGATCAGGCGCGATTTTTCAGCGGCAGGGGCATTTTGGGCGTTGAGCAGTGATTTTGCAAACATGTGTTCGTTGTGCATGCAATCGGCGGCGTAGCAACCTTGGAAGCCGTGGAAATTGGCGTGAGATTCTTCGTTGCGAAGTGCTTCGATGAGTTCGGTAGGGGTTAGGATTTCGCCACCATCGGTTTTGAACAGTTTTTGGGCACGGAATCGGTTGGTGAGGAACACGTATTCAAACATGATGTCGGCACCGAGGATTTCGCCTGTGCGGGGATTGGTAAAGCTGGGGCCGTAACCACCGAAAGGGGGGTTGGGCGAT
>SXGQ01738639.1_pt1 | contig 27593 bp, 28 predicted proteins | sample 3178371 | NCBI WGS metagenome assembly SXGQ01 (sample SAMN11356859, study PRJNA531348) | freshwater metagenome | isolation source: freshwater sample F1-20 | place: China: Fuxian Lake, Yuxi | collected 2017-12-25 | reverse complement strand
CCTGAAAGACAAGACCCTGAAAGACAAGACCCTGAAAGACAAGACATAGTCAAGACGGGTAGTTTGTACATTCTGTGACGGACTCTGTAGAACCTGGCGATCAGTCGCCTGGCACTGACCCCCAAACCGAGGATGACACGCTAACGGGCCTTCCTCGTTTGACCGTTGAACCATTGCGTAAGCGTCGCCGCACTTGGCCCCAACGACTCGTCCTCACGTTCAATTCGTTTTTAGTTGTCGCGTGCCTCGGCACTGCCGTCGCTGTGTATTACGGCAACGAAAAGGCCAACGATCGCAAAATTGTTTCTATCCTCGGAGCCGAAGGTGGACCAACTCTCACCTTGCCAACTACAACAACGCCGATTGATCCAGTGACTGGCGAACCATCGGTCACCGAGCCTCCCGTGCCTGTTGACCTCACCGCAAAAAACTTCTTGATTACTGGTACCGACAATGGGGCTTGTGTTGATCCAGATTCGCCGTATGCCTCTGCCTTTGGCGATCGCAATGGCTTAGGTGAGCGTGCTGACACCATCATGATTCTGCGCCTTGACCCTGCGACAAATGCCGCTGCCGTGTTGTCGTTCCCTCGCGACTTATGGGTCCGTATCAACGGCAAGAAAACCAAGAGTCGAATCAATAGTGCGTTCAACCGCGATGATCCCAACCCACTCATCGTCACGATCTTCGACAACTTTGGCATTTTGATCGATCACTACGTCAACATTGACTTTTGTGCGTTCAAAGAGATCGTTGATGCTGTCGGCGGAGTGCGCGTCCCCTTTGCCACTCCGGTCAAAGACAAGAACACCAACTTGCTGATCGAACAAGCCGGGTGCCACACGTTTGATGGAGAAGAAGGCTTGGCGTATGTACGTTCACGTCACTTCCGCTACTACGACGCCAAGACCAAAAAATGGGTTGAAGATCCGGCCGCCGATCGTGGCCGAATTTCGCGTCAACAAGACTTCTTACGTCGAGCCATTCAAAAAGCCCTTGACAAATCGGCTGGAAATCCCACAGTCGCCAAAGAACTGATTGATGCAGCCTTGAAATACGTGATCCTTGACGCGAACCTCACTGCCGGTAAGTTGCTCGAATTGGCGAGTGCCATGAAGAACCTTGATCCGTCAACTATGAAGACCTACCAAATTGAGGGTCTCGGCAAAATGGTGGGTGAACTCTCGGTCATTGAACCTCGCATCACGACCGAGAATATGAAGGCTGTCTTGGCGGTTTTCCAGGGTCGAGCACGTTTGCTTGATGCGCCAGAACAAGTCTTTGACTTAGTAACAACAACTGTTGCACCGTCAACCACAGTTGCGTCTGCGACAACTGTTGCAACAACACCAACTCCAGCAAGCACCGCCGTTGGCGAAACTGTTCCGCCTACGACAAAGGCACCAAAGACCACGACAACGACGAGTACCACCACGACGACGACCACATTGGTTCCCGTGTACGTTGAGTCAAACAATGTTGGCATCTTGCCAACTAATGACCCCGCCTGCCGCTAAAACGTTTTAATCTCCAAGGACAGTTTGTAATGCGGACGGGATATCACTAGGTCCGTCAATGCAGGCAATTCGTGCGCCCACTTGCAAAGCCAACACTCGGGCTTCGGCATCGTCACCCATCGGCGCCAAAATAACAACTTCATCAAGTGCTCGGGCCGCCGCCTGGACGTCCCCCTCGACGGTCGCCCGGCAATCGCTCAAGATCACGGTGATCCGCCGACCCGCACGAGTACGCGATAGCTGATCACCAGCAGCCAATAGTGCTCCTGCCAAATCAGTGGTGCCGAAACCTCGAAGCGACAACACGTCATTCACGACTTGTTCGCCTGACTTCGTTGATGTCTGCCCCTTGGCAACGACAACATCTTTGCCAAATGCGATCACGCTGTAATCCTTGGGACTACGCCAAGCAACTGCTGCAGCAGCCATCGCAGACGTGGCAAGTGGCTTGCCACCCATTGATCCACTGCGATCAACCAATAATGCAATCGCCGTTCCGGGCTTCACCCAACTGCGAACTTTCATACCTTCTGGGTCAATCGCCTGACGTGAGGCGCGCGCTTCAAGAATTGCGTCCATTGATGCATCAAGATCAAGATCGCCACCATCTGGGCGATACGGACGCGTCGCCATCTTGCCGATTCCGCGCGGCGACACCGGACCACGTTTCGAAACATCTAAAAACAAACGGCCGGCTAGTCGCTTTGCAAGGTCACGCAATTTTTGATCGGTCGCACCAGTGAGATCGGCCAGCAACGCCAGCATTGCATCAGGATCTTCTTCAAGTCCTTCTTCAACGGCGGTTTCATCAAGTTCACCAACTTCGGGTGATACTTGTTCAAATTGCGGATTACGTGACAACTCGCGTCGCGACAAAGTTTTCTTGGATGCTTCATTCACTCCGTCGTCGGCAGCGGCACCCTCTTTGGCTAGTGGGTCGCCCCCGCTGGGGCGCTCGCTTTTCCCGATTCACCTTGCGGAACGGGGCCAAACACCTCATTCCACAATTCGGTAATAATGTCTTCAGCGGTGCGCACACTTCCTTCCCGCACACGCACACGACCTGACAATGCAACAAGTGCAGCATCAAGCCCAACGCCCATATCAAGAACTGTGAGTGAGCGCACGCTCGCGAGTGACACGGTCACCGCAGCCATGTCAATTGCTCCACGTACTGAAGAACCAACGCGAAGATCACTATGGGTACGCGTGCGACGCACCAACTCAACAACCTTGCCAAGCCAACCATCAGGAAGGTTCTTCGTACCGCGTGCAGCGATGAGTTGTTCAACTTCGGCATTTTGATAGCCAACTGACACACGACATACGCGGTCGTATACCGCACCAGAAATACGCGCAGTACCGACAGCATCAAATGGATTCATTGCTGCCACTAAACGAAAACCTGATGAAGATGCGACACGACCGTAGCGAGGCACATTTAGTTCGCCTTCACTCATGACGGTGATGAGAACGTTCAAAGTTTCCTCAGGAATACGATTGATTTCTTCGACATACAACAACGAGCCATCACGCATTGCTGTCACCAATGGACCGTCAACAAACACGCCCGGGTCGTAACCGTCAGTGAGAACTCTCGCCGGATCAAAGTGACCGACCAGTCGTGCTGGAGTCAGTTCGGCATTTCCTTCAACGAAAACAAAACCAATGCCCAATCCCTCGGCGACTGCACGCAACAGCGTGCTCTTGCCAGTTCCGGGGGGTCCTTCAAGCAGCACATGTCGATCAGCATCAAGTGCTGCGACAACTAATTCAACTTCACGACGCCGCCCGATGACAGTGTCATCGAGCGACGCAATCAGGGAACTGCGCGACGATTGAGTCATTGAAGCGTTAATAATCAGGCGTTGACAATAACGCCACGAAGGTTCGTTCCGTCTCGCATGGCTTCATAGCCATCATTAATATCATCAAGCTTGTAAGTCTTGGTGATGAGTTCATCAAGCTTCAGTTGACCAGCACGGTACATGTCAAGCAACGCAGGGATATCGGCACGAGGGTTCAATGAACCAAAGATTGTTCCTTTGATTTCTTTGTTCCACATCGCCAAGTTAAACAAGTTGATGTTCGCGGTTTCGCTCGTCATCGGCGAAATAGCGGTAATCACAACGGTGCTTCCCTTACCAGCCAAGTTCATGGCTTCGGTCATCATTTCGCCGTGCAAAACACCAGGGGTCATGATGACACGATCGGCCATCTGACCGTACGTCATTTCCATCACCGACATCATTGCGTCAGCCATTGAGGGGAACGTATGCGTTGCGCCGAATTCCATTGCTTTTTCGCGCTTGAACTCGATTGGGTCGATGGCGATGATGCGCTTGGCTCCTGCCATACGTGCACCCTGCACCGCGTTCATTCCAATGCCGCCAATTCCGACGACAACAACGGTGTCACCAGGCTGCGTGCCGGCGCGATTTGCGGCCGAACCCCAACCAGTTGCCACGCCACACGACACGAGTGCAACACACTCGAGCGGAATGTCTTTTTCAACCTTAATGATTGACTGCTCGCTCACGCATGCGTACTCAGAGAATGTGCCGACCTTGGCCATCAATGTGACCGGCTGACCATTCACGAAGTGACGGTGAGTGTCGTCAGTGATCATGCCGCCAACGAAAGTCTTGGCACCGTTGTCACACAAGTTCTGACGACCGGTGCTGCAGTAACGGCAACGTCCACATGACGGAACGAACGATGCCGATACATGATCGCCAACAACGACGCTCGTGACACCAGGCCCGACTTCAACGACAACGCCGGCGCCTTCGTGGCCACCAATAATGGGGAAGAAACTTTCGATACCCATGAGGGGCCAGAACTCTTCGGGAGGGACCATGTCACCAGTAACCAAGTGCTCATCGCTGTGGCACAAACCTGCGGCGCGCCAGTGAACAATCACTTCGCCGGTCTTGGGTGGGTGGATTTCGATTTCCTCGATCTTCCACTGCTGATTCAAGCCCCACAATACGGCGGCCTTTGACTTACGGATTCCAGACATGGCGGTCTCCCCTTTGTGGCACGTCCTTCGCACCTACACGAGGAACGCTACTCGCCTGGAACCTCACGGCTCTAGGCGAGTCACGTCAGATCTCACTCGTATACAAGAACTCCACGAATGTTTTCACCGGCGCGCATGGCTTCGTAGCCGTCATTGACGCCTTCGAGCGAGTAGGTGCGGGTCACGAGACCGTCGAGGTCAAGTTGACCTTCGCGGTACAGACCAGCCAACTTCGGAATATCGGCTCGGGGGTTGCCCGAACCAAACAGCGAACCGACCACTTGCTTTTCCATCAAGGTGACATCAAGCAGGTTCATCGTGACACCCATTTCCATGGCCGGATGGATGTTGGTGACAACCACACGACCCCGCTTTGAGGCCAATGCCATCGCTTCGGCCATGAGGGCACCTGAGCCAACACCCATCGTCAAGATGACCTTGTTCGCCATAGTGCCCCAGGTGACTTCTTGAAGCAACGCCACGGCATCGGTCATTGACGCGGCAGTGTGGGTCGCACCAAATTCCATGGCCTTTTCACGCTTGAACTCAACGGGATCAATGGCGATGATGCGCTTCGCACCAGCCAAACGGGCACCCTGAATGGCGTTGGCGCCAATACCGCCCACGCCGACAACCGCAACAGTGTCACCAGGCTTCACTCCGGCTGCATATACAGCCGAACCCCATCCAGTCACCACGCCACAACCCAAGAGGCAGACCTTGTCAAATGGCAGATCGTTGTCGACCTTAATGCAACTGGCTTCGTTGACCACGGTGTGGTGGGCGAAGGTACCGAGCAGGCACATCAAACCTAGTTCTTGACCACGGGCATGGTGGCGCGCACCGCCATCAGTGATTTGACGACCGCCACCCATGAGTGCACCAAGGTCGCACAGGTTCTGGTGTCCAGTTGAGCAGCTGGGGCAACGACCACACGACGGAATGAAGCCAAAAACCACATGGTCGCCTGGGGCAAGCCAGCTCACACCTTCGCCAACTTTGCGCACGATGCCCGCACCTTCGTGTCCCCCAATAATCGGTAGGGCAAACGGCAGGTCACCAGTCATGAGGTGCTCATCGCTGTGGCACATTCCGGATGCCTTCATTTCGACTAGCACTTCACCGGCTTTGGGATCGTCAAGTTCAATCTCTTCAACGCTCCAGGGCTTATTGGTTTCCCACAAAATTGCGGCCTTGGACTTCATGTGCACCCCCGTGACTTGGCGGCCATCTTGATGATGACCCGAATATATATCCACATTAGATCAGGCGAAGGGTAGTCACTCGTAAGCCAGAGCGTTGTACGCTTCTCGTCATGGAAAGCCCGATTGCTACCGCAGATACTTCTGTCATCAAAGAGTCCCCCGTTGCTCACGCAGTTACAGACATTGCCGAGGACGCTCCCGCCATTGAAGCCGAAATGCTCATTGAGGAAATTTCCATCGATGGCATGTGCGGCGTTTACTGAGTCCGCTTTCACGGCAACCGAGAACGTCATGTCTGTCGCTCTCAAATCGGTTCTTGAGATTCATCCACAAGTGGCAGTTCGTCCAGAAACCTTCGGTGCGCTGGCGTATCACTACGGCAATCGCCGACTGATTTTTCTGAAACACCCCGATGTCGTCACCGTCGTGCAATCTCTTCATTCATATCCCGATGTGCAGTCAACATTGACTGCATGTGGAGTAGCCCCAGAGCGTTGGCCGTCATTTGTTGCCGCCTTATCATCGCTCGAAACATCGGAGGTCGTGCGTGAGCGCCAAATCGCTAGTTGAAGAAATGAAGCGGGGCCTTGATGCCCCTATTTGTCTCACTTGGGAACTTACCTATGCGTGCAACTTGCAGTGTGTGCATTGCTTGTCGTCAAGTGGTCAGCGTGATGAGCGCGAACTCTCAACCGAAGAAGCGAAAAAGATTCTCGACGATTTGCGTGACCTGCAGGTGTTCTACATCAACATCGGTGGCGGCGAACCGATGGTGCGCCGTGACTTTTTTGAACTACTTGAATACTCAGTTGCGAATGGAATCGGTGTGAAGTTCAGTACTAATGGCGCATTCATTGACGAAGAAAAAGCCCGTCGTCTAGCGGCCATGGATTATCTCGACATCCAGATCAGCCTTGACGGCGTTGACGCGGCCACGAACGACGCCGTTCGTGGCGAAGGTTCGTACGACATGGCCATTCGCGCCATGGAAAATTTGAAGGCTGCCAACTTCGGTCAATTCAAAATCTCTGTCGTGGTGACTCGCCATAACGTGTCACAACTTGATCAATTCAAAGCATTGGCCGACTATTACGGCGCGCAGTTACGTATTACTCGCCTACGCCCTGCTGGTCGTGGTGCTGATACTTGGCACGAACTTCATCCGACCAATGCGCAACAACGCGAAATTTACAACTGGTTGTTGAAGCACGGCGAAAATGTTTTAACTGGCGACTCGTTCTTTCACCTCAATGCTCTTGGTGAATCACTTCCCGGACTCAACATGTGTGGCGCTGGACGAGTGGTGTGTCTCATTGACCCCATCGGCGATGTGTATGCCTGCCCCTTCGTCATTCACGACGAATTCAAAGCCGGTAACGTGCGCGACGAAGGTGGCTTTGCCAAAGTGTGGAAACAAAGCGATTTGTTCTTATCATTGCGTGAACCACAATCTGCTGGCGCGTGCGCATCGTGTGGTGCTTTCGACGCATGTCAGGGCGGATGCATGGCCGCAAAGTTCTTCACCGGACTTCCACTTGACGGACCCGACCCCGAATGTGTGGGTGGCGATGCCGACGAGGCACTCTCGATTATCTCGCGCGGTTCAGAGCCCAAGCCGAGTATGGATCACTCAAAGCCCGTCAGTCTGACGCGAAAGAAGTTGCCGGTTTCTGCTTCGCATTAAGCAGGTGCTGTATTCCAACTGCAGCTAACACGATGAGTCCGACTTCAGCCGGTAAACGAAAACGTACGTAGGCGTTGGCCACCATCGCCACCAAAATGACGAACGGTAAAAGAACCGTCAAGATGATTCGGTCAGTTCGGTTAGATAAATGCCGCAGTCCGAAACCAGCGGCGACCACGATTAACCAGAATTGGATCACGCCAAGCATCGAAACCCCAGTTGGACGTCCCTCTGATTTTGCCGCGTTGTTATTTGAGCCAATAAAACCAAGGCTCAAAACACGAGCGGCTCGAGCTGCTGCCACCGTTGGATACCGACCGAGGTGATCACGCAAATATGCCAAGCCATCGCGGCGCATCAGTCTTGAAGCGAGCGAAGCGTCGGCATCAATTGGAACCGGCGTTTCATATGCACACCAAATATCCCAACTACCGACGTCGCCATAAAACGTTGAGTCACAGTTTGCGCCAGCCAACGTCAAACCATCGTTGGTTGAGATGAATACCGAGTCACTGAAACGTGACTGGTTCCAAAGTATCCACGGCGAAACGATCACAAGGGAAGTTGCAAGCACAAGTGCAGCACGCTTAGAGCGCGTTGCCAATGAAAGATCTGCACTTGCCACACTGATTACGAGTGCCGCACCCAAAACAGTGACAACGGCTAGTTCGGGTCGGGTCAATGCCAAAAGACCCGCAGTGACACCAAGTCCGAGCAACGAAGCGATGTCACTCCGGCGCCGATATGTCAACGCCAGCAAGGTTGCTATCGCGACCAGAAAAAATGTGGGAGTCTCGGCCATGATGAGACCATCGTTTACCCACACATTGGCGTAGACCGCAGTGATGACTGCTGCAATGGTCCCGACCCTGTCGCCGGCGAGCATGCGTCCGATCATTGCCATGATCACAATTGAGGCGACACCAATCAAGGTCATCGTCAGCCGCTGGGCCGTCATGAACGAGCCTGATGCCTCGGTCAACCAAGTCACTGGAGTTAAAAGGAACGACGTCAATGGCGGATGATCAGCGGCTGGCATTCCTTGGGCAAACGGCTGCTCAAACCATTCTCCGCGCGAGTTCGTCAGCGCTTGGGCCGAGTAGTACAACTGATCGCCCACCGGCTCATCAAAACGGGTAACGCCAAGCACGAAGGCCAGTCGTACAAGTAAGCCGAATCCAGCAATGACCGAGACTCGCAACCACCACGATTGCCACATGCCTTTCACCACGATGACGCTACCCATTTATCATCCCTGACAAATTCAGAATCATCGACCAAGAGTTTCCGAATTCGTCCAAAATCGGCGAGACTGTCAGCAATGTCATTAGTGCAGTCACTTTCAATCGGTTCTCGCACCGCACCCAATCGGGTGATGTTCGGACCTCATGTCACCAATTTGGGTACCGACGAACGTTCATTCTCTAGTGACCATGTTGCGTACTATGAACGCCGCGCTATCGGTGGATGTGGAGTCATCGTTGTTGAAGGTGCAAGCGTTCACGACAGTGATTGGCCATACGAGCGCGCACCACTTGCCAGTCGTTGCACTACAGGTTGGGCCGATATCGCCAAGGCCTGTCACCACCATGGCTCCCTCGTCATCGCATCACTCGACCACGCCGGTGGACAGGGCTCGTCGGCTTATTCGCAACAACCGCTCTGGGCACCTTCACGCGTGCCCGAAGTTAACTCACGTGAAGTTCCGAAGTGGATGGAACACGACGACATTGTGGCGGTGATTGAGGGTTTCGGTGAAGCCACTCGTCTCGCAATTGGTGCTGGATGTGATGGTGTTGAGATCAACGCTGGCCAACACAGTTTGGTACGTCAGTTTTTGTCGGGTCTCACCAATCAACGCGGAGATGAATACGCCGATCGCATGTTGTTCGCCCGACAAGTTGTCCATGCAGTACGCAGCGCGGCGATTGCGGTACGCCCTGATGCAATTGTCGGTTTACGTTTATCGTGTGACGAACTTGCTCCGTGGGCCGGAATTACACCAGAGATGGCTCCCGAAATCGCCCGTGAACTCTGTGATCTAGGTATTGATTACGTCGTTGTGGTTCGAGGCTCAATTTTCTCTGCCGAGAAAACTCGACCTGACTTTCATGAACCAAACGGTTTCAACGTTGACACCTGTCGTGCATTAAGTGCAGTCTTACCTGACTCCACCGCGCTGTTCTTGCAAGGCTCAATTGTTGATGTCGGTCAAGCCGAGTGGGCCATTAACGACGGTGTGTGTGATGCAGTTGAGATGACTCGCGCACAAATCGCCGATCCAGATCTTGTACAGAAAATCAAAAATGGACAGCACGATCAAATTCGCCCATGCATTCGCTGTAATCAGACCTGCCAAGTTCGTGACGCCCGCAATCCGATCGTGACTTGTATCGCTGAGCCAACTTCTGGACACGAATCGCAAGATCCCGATTGGTATCAACCATCCAACTCCCCCCGACACATCACTGTGGTTGGCGCGGGCGTTGCTGGTCTTGAGGCGGCTCGCGTCGCATCAGTACGGGGTCATTCTGTGACCATCATTGAAAAGTCATCACGCATTGGTGGTGTTGCCGCAATCGCTGGTCCGGGCCAAACATTGGTTTCCTGGTTGCAATCTGAAATTGAACGACTCGGAGTTCAAATTGAACTCAATCGCGAATTTGATTCGACCTCGTTGCCCAATTCTCAAGTAGTTATTCAAGCCACGGGAGCTCAACGTGGTGTCAGCGAATACGAAATCACGTCCGGGACCGAAGTTCTTGACATTGCTGAAATTCGTCGCGGCAATTCAGTGCTTCCAGAAACCGGAGTAATTGTCATTCTTGACCCGATTGGCGGACCCATCGGAGTTGCTCTTGCCGAAGAGCTTGGCGAGCGAGCGATTTTAGTAACACCCGACAATATTGCGGGCAACGAGTTGTCGCGCACTGGTGATTTAGCACCAGCCAATGTGCGCCTCGCGCAACGAGGAGCTCGTATTCAACGTCGCAGTGTGGTGCGTACAGTGACCAAACGCAATTCACTTTTTGTTGTTCGTGTCCAAGATCGCTTCTCAGGTGAGATCACTGAAATCGAATGTGCCGCTGTTGTCGATGCAGGATTCAGATTGCCGACGACTCCAATTGATGGTTCGGTTCAGGTAGGCGACTGTGTTGCGCCACGAACAATTCTTGAAGCCATCCTCGAAGCCCGCCGCGCTGCCCTCACCCTCTAAACCATTGGGCGCGAAAACACCCCGTTTACGGTGGTCTATTTACCCAAGGCGGGGTGATTTTGGGCTGTTTCTTGATTGCGGACGTCAATCACCGCAGCAATCGGACGTCCCGGACCCACGACCATCGCCAGTGCGTTACCGCCACTCAATTTCTCGGGTAGCCCCGACGTAAAAATGATGAATGGAGTGTGCGGTTCCAGTTCGGCGATCACCGCGCCGCGGCCAATCGCCCGCCACAATAAATCGCCACGAGACAATCCCGGTCGCACATTTGTTAAACCACCAGCGATATCAAAAACAATTGTTGACCCGTCATTGCGAATTGCTCGACCAGTGGCTTCAAAACCCGTCAGCATGCGAGCTCCCCAAATAATTTTGCTGAACCCGTTGCTTGTCAAAATATCTTCAACGACATCACGTATTGAACGATTCTCTGTATCGGTTCGCGGTTGACCTTCGTTGACAACACGATTCAAAGCCCGAGCAACATAATTCTCGTCAGTGTCAAAACCAACGAACGAACGCGATAGTCGCGATGCTGCGACTGCAGTTGAACCTGAACCCATGAACGGGTCAAGAACGAGATCTCCCTTAAATGAATACAAATCAATGCACCGCTCAGCAAGAGTTACCGGAAAAGGTGCTGGGTGATTCACGCGAGTTGCACTCTCAGGCTGTATTTCCCACACATCAATTGTTGCCTCAACAAATTCGTCCGAGGTTGACGTTGACACCGAAGGAAAACCGCGCTTGGCGCGCTTCGCTGGCAAGATCGCTCGATCAAAGCGACCTTTGCTAGCCATGATCAAACGCTCGGTTGTATCGCGTAACACTGGATTGGTGGCCGACCTGAAAGATCCCCACGCACAACTCCCTGAAGAGCCCCTTTGCTTCAACCACACGACTTCACCACGCAACAACAGTCCGAGTTCGTCCTGCAAGATTGTGGTGATATCAGAGGCAAGCGAACGAAATGGGCGTCGACCAAGATTGGCAACGTTGACCACGATCCGCCCACCAGGTTCAAGAGCACGACGGCACTCGGCGAATACGTCAGTGAGCATCTCGAGATACTCGACATAGTCGGCTGGGATATGTCCTTCACCCAAGGCCTCTTCATAGGCCTTACCCGCAAAGTACGGCGGAGAAGTAACGACAAGTCCCACTGAGTTATCGGGGATTTGCGACATATCACGCGAATCGCCAACGAAGATCTGATTACGAACTGGGTCGACCGTTAACGGATCCGCCAATGTCTCATCGGCCGAGATATCTGGGGTTCGAAAACGCGCATAGAAAGCCGAAGCATCATGACCCTCACGTTTTGATGCGCCAAAAGCCGACGTCGAGGTGCTGCGCCGTATTCGGGGCGCGTTTTCACCGTCATTCGGGACATCAGACATTGATGGCAGAGTACCCATCTCACGCGCGTGCCAGCGCGATACCCATACCCAAAATCTTGAGTGCGCGATAGTCCGCCATTCGCCTGGTGCGAGCCATAAAGATAGAACCAGTGATCACCATTTTGTTTCTCATACCCGTCGCCTACATGCTCGGAACTTTCCCCAGTGCAGTTTTGATTGCTCGTAGTCGCGGCATTGATATCACGACTTCTGGTTCGGGAAATCCGGGGGCTTCAAACGTCGGTCGGTTACTTGGTCGCAAGCTTGGCGTTTTGGTGTTCGTCTTAGATGGGCTCAAAGGCGCGGTGTCGGTAGGAATTGGTTTTTGGATCGCCGAATACGCTGGCGCGCTGGCCTTGGCATGCGCAGCAGTTGTCGGCCACGTTTTCCCGGTCACGCGAAAGTTCAAAGGTGGCAAAGGTGTCGCGACAGCCGGCGGTGGAATGATTGCGCTGTACCCGCTTCTTGGAGCGGCGATGATATTGCTCTGGCTCATCACCGCAAAGGTCACTAAGAAAGCGTCGCTTGGTTCGTTAGCAATTGCGATCGGTCTTCCTGTTTCACAAATCATCATCGGTCGACCAGCGGGAGAAGTTCTGACCGGTGTTGGCTTATGCGCCTTTGTTGTGTGGCGTCATGTCCCAAATCTCAAAAGGCTCTTTGCTGGAAGTGAAAACAGTCTGAAGACGAAGTAGTGGGATCGTCAATGGCAAGATATTGCCATGGCACTTCACCCACAAACCGCAGCACTCCTCGCCGCGCTTGAGCAACTTAATGCTCCCGCACTTGAAACCCAAGAACCAGTTGCCGCTCGCGCCCGTATGGAAATGATGACTGCTCCTTCGGTGGTTGAACTTCACGAAATTCGCGATGTTGATGCTGATGGTGTGCCAGCTCGCTTGTATCGTCCAAATAATCGCACCGATGTCGGTTTGCTCGTGTTCTACCACGGTGGAGGTTGGGTGCTCGGAAGTATCAATACCCACGATGATGTGTGTCGCAAACTCGCACAGTCAATGGGTCACGCAGTGCTCTCAGTTGACTACCGTCTCGCTCCCGAGTTCGCATTTCCTGAGCCACTAAATGATTGCATCGTTGCATTGCGCTGGGCGCACGCCCACGCCAATGAACTTGGCATTGACGCGTCGCGTATCGCAGTCGGCGGCGACTCTGCTGGGGGAAACTTGGCGGCGGCAGTTGCCAACTTGCAACCAGTGCCACTGAAATTTCAGATGCTTATATACCCAGTCACCGATGCAACCCGGAGTTCACAAAGTTACATCGACAATGGCGAAGGTTTTCGCTTGACAGCTGGTGGCATGAAGTGGTTCTGTGATCACTATCTCAGCGGATCAATTGGTTCGCCGACAGATCCACGCGTTTCGCCTCTATTCGCTGACACGGCAATCTTGGCCTCGGCACCACCCGCCATGGTCATTACCGCCGAATACGATCCGCTTCGCGACGAAGGAGAGCAATACGCTAATCGCCTCAATGAGGCCGGCGTCTCATGTTCATTGACGCGCTATTACGGACAGGTCCATGGTTTCTTTTCAATGAGCCAATTTGTAGACGATGGTGCCGCTGCAATTACACAAGCAGCGACTGCAACTCAAATCGCTCTTGAGCGCTGACAGGGCAAAGTCTTTGAAATGCCACTAAGTTGGCACATGTTATGACTGCCAAAAAGACAACGAAAACCGCGCCCCTGTCGTCGACATTGGTTTTACTCGTTCGGCATGGGCAAACGCCGACGACTGGGAAACTCTTACCCGGTCGCGCCGCTGGGTTACACCTCGCTGACATCGGAATCAAACAAGCCGAAGCGGTTTCCGAACGTATTGCTGGATTGAAAAAAGTTGATGCCATCTATGCATCTCCTCTTGAACGGGCTCGTGAAACTGCTGCGCCTATTGCTCGTGCTCTAGGTCTTCGCACCAAGATCGATAAGGGTTTACTTGAATGTGATTTCGGCGACTGGACTGGTGCCGAACTCAGCAAACTCATGAAGCTTCCCGAATGGTCCACAGTTCAACGTGCGCCGTCAACATTTCGTTTTCCGAATGGTGAAAGTTTCACTGCAATGCAGACGCGAATGGTCTCGGCAATTGATCGTTTGTCTGCACAACATCGAGGCGGGGTCATTGTTTGCGTTTCACACGCCGATCCCATCAAAGCAGCGGTCGCTCATGCCATGGGCACGCACATTGATCTTTTTCAACGGATCGTCATCAGCACCTGTTCAGTTTCGGCAATTGCATATACCGTTGGCGGGCCAATCGTTCTCAACGTCAACTCCACCGGCGGATCGCTCGGCGATCTTCGTCCTTCATGAGATAGAACATGGATTTTTTCGCTGATTTTGATTTTGTCGATGTCATTACTTCGGGGGCTATTGGCGAACCCGGACAACGCACGTTCTATATACAGGCACGAGCAGGCGCTCGAATAGTCACTATCAGAAGCGAAAAACAACAAGTGGCAGCGATCGCGAAATACCTTCGCCGAGCACTGGCCCACTTGCCAATCCCCGAGGGTCAACCCCCTCGCTCGGTGATGCAACTCACTGAACCAATTCAAGAAGCATTTGTTTTAGGGGCCGTTGCGTTGGAGTTCAACCGCGCAAATGACGAGTTTGTATTACATCTCAAAGAATTCGCTCCGCTCACACAAAACGGTGACGATGAGTTTGAAGATGATGACAATGACGGTGAGGATAACGACGACCCTATGGAGAATATTCCTGGCTCACGAGCACGAGTCAGTATGACACGCGCTCAAGCAATGGCTTTTTGCGACAATGCTGATCGCATCGTTTCTGCTGGTCGCCCCGACTGTGAATTTTGCGGACTACCCATTAACGCCGATGGCCACTTCTGCCCACGAATGAACTGACCAGTCCGAATCGTCATCATGAATATTTTGGATTTACTGCAGCACGGCGACATTGAAGTGGAAGGTCGCATGCCGTACAGCAGCAACGCAACTTTTCTGGCGAAGCTGACCCTCGGTGATCAAGTCGGTCAAGGTATTTATAAGCCTCTACGTGGAGAACGACCGCTGTGGGATTTTCCATCAGGGCTGTATCAACGAGAGGTAGCTGCCTATCTTTTGTCTGAGGCCATGGAGATACACGTCATTCCACCAACCGTTGAACGAGATGGTCCTTTTGGAATTGGTTCGTTGCAATGGTTCGTTGATGCCCGTTTTGAAGAGCACTACTTCACGTTGTACGAATCGCGCGAAGACCTGCACGATCAGTTTCGCAAGATGGCGGCTTTTGACATCGTCGCCAACAACACTGACCGCAAAAGTGGACATTGCCTCATTGATAGTGACGATCGTATTTGGGGAATAGATCAAGGTTTGTGTTTTTCGGCCGAGTTCAAATTGCGTACGGTGATTTGGGAGTTCGGCGGAGAAGTAATTGCCCCTGATTTGATAGAGAAGATTCAACGTGTTGCTGATCACCCACCACTTGAAGTGACAGCACTTCTTGATGCCGATGAAATCGAAGCAATGATTGAGCGTGCTGCAATGCTCGCCCAAGGTGGTATGTTCCCCATTGATGCATCTGGCCACCGCTACCCCTGGCCAATGGTCTAAAGACTTACACCTAAAACTTGTGGCGAACAATCATGCATGACGAAGATCTTGACCCGCTCATTGATCGGTCTGATCTTGATGGGTTAGTACGACTCATTGATGCTCGGTGCGAGACCCGCGATTGGGAAGGTCTTTTCCGAATTCGCGAACGTGCTCTACTAGCGACACAAACTGGTCGGCAAGTGTGGCCCGCTGCGACTTTGGCCGAATACCGTTTGGCGTTACATGCAAGTACTGAATGGGCGGCCAAGGTTTTACAAGAAGATGCTGGCCGTTTCACGATTGGCCCATTGACAGAAGTAGTTGCGCAAAATCATTCGTGGCATGACTTGCAAACATTGCTCGCCACTGGACCACGCTCGGCATTCATCGCTCACGAGCGTGCGATTCGTGGTGAAGTCATTGATCGCGCCTCTGTTGGCGATGTGCTTGATGTTTTGGATCTTCCGCTTGAACTTCAAGCGTGGGAACCTACCTATCCAGTTGCGACGTATTCAGACAATGGAATTGATGCACCGTCCCCGAGCGATGTCTGGCGACATGAATGGACCGCTATCGAAGCAAATGAAGTTTTTGAGGACATGATCGTCGACGATCCATTTGTCCGTGATGCGTTGCGATCCCTAGTTGAACCATGGACGTCATCGTCTGGCGGTCAAGCGACATCAGTAGTGGTTGATGGAACAATCAACGATGCAATGAGTGCTTTGGGACATCGCTCTTTTCGGGTGACCCAGTTGACCACTGAACAGGCAGTGCAATGGTTGGCATGGTCTGGGTCTTCGGGGGGCACTCACGGACGTCGGCGTGGTGCTGCGCTCGGTCGCTTCGGCGTGTGGTGGTTGCTCGCAGCAATAGGTGGCTTTACCGAAGATTGGGATGAACTACGAGACACTGGCGCATTGGCTCACGAAGTTGGTGACACCGCTCAGGCCTTGCGTTGGTTCCGAGTCGATACCGGGGGACATTATCCGTATGAATTGGCCCTGGTCGCCGAGGATCCTGATAACGACATTGCGGTCGCTCTCCTGGCCCACGACCCCGCCAACTAACCCCCTAAATAAAGCCACTCTGTACAAATATGCGCGCACAGCGCGACTATTTGTACAGAGTGGTCAAAAACGCCGACTTTGGAATCTGGCTACCGCTAGGCGGCAACGAGATTCCAAAGTGGCTGGAAATGGTCAGCGGGACTGCAGGGCTTCGATGAGCTTGGGCAGAACCTTGTGCACGTCGCCAACGATTCCGAGGTCAGCAATTCCGAAGATCGGCGCTTCCTTGTCCTTGTTGATCGCGATGATGTTCTTTGAACCCTTCATACCCACCATGTGCTGAGTCGCACCCGAGATACCTGCGGCGATGTACACGCTGGGCTTCACAACCTTGCCGGTCTGACCAACTTGGTAGCTGTACGGGACCCATCCAGCGTCCACGATTGCACGTGATGCACCAGGCGCACCCTTGAGCAACTTGGCCAAAGTTTCGATCATCGAGTAGTTGGCACTTTCACCAAGTCCACGACCACCCGACACCACCACATTGGCTTCATCAAGCTTGGGGCCAGTTGTTTCTTCAACATGCACTGCGGTGACCTTGGCGGTTCCGGTTGCACCGAGATCGGGGACGCTGACGGCCTGCACTGCAGCTGCTGCGCCACCTGATGCTTCGGGGTTGAATGACTTCGGACGGAAGGCTGCCAAGTACGGAGCACCACCGGTGAAGGTTGTCGTGACCAAAGTGTTGCCGCCAAAGATTGGCGTGGTAGCTGAAACTGAATCTCCAGCAACTTCAATGTCAACACTGTTGGTGAGCACAGTGCGACCGAGCTTGACCGACAAACGAGCCATCACATCGCGACCTTCGTATGACTGCGGGAACATGACGAGGTCGGGCGATTCGCCGCCGTCAATCGTGGCCTTCATCGCCGAAGCAACGGCAACTCCTGCCAAGTTCTGGCCGTAGTCGACTGCAAAGACTTTGGTCGCACCATATTCGCCAAGTGCACCAGCGACCGAGGCACCGTCTCCGGCGACCCACACGCTCACTGATCCTCCAAGAGTGCGAGCCTTGGTGACCAATTCAAGTGAACCTGAAGTTGGTGCGCCATTTGCGACCTGAGCAAAAACCCAAATGTTGCTAATTCCCATTGTTCTGTCCGTTCTCGTTCTTTTTTCGTCGTTAAGTAGTTGTGAGTGATCTGTGAAAGCGAGTGCGCTTGTCAGATGACCTTAAGACCTTCGAGGAAGGTCACGATCTTGCCGAACATTTCCCCGTCATCTTCGATGACCTCACCTGCAGCACGAGCCTCGGCCTGTGCAACGCTGCTGATCTGCTGACCAGCGCCAGCCCAGCCCACGGGTGTCACGCCAAGATCGGCAGCAGTTACTTCGTCAACAGGCTTCGATTTTGCGGCCATGATGCCCTTGAAGCTTGGGTATCGTGGCTCAACCACACCAGCGGTCACCGAGATAAGTGCGGGCAGAGGGCAGGTCACTTCGTCATACCCTTCTTCGGTCTGACGATCGGCCTTGAGTACTCCACCTTCGATAGAAACTTTCTTGGCGAAAGTTACTGACGGCAATCCGAGAACTTCAGCAATTTGCTCAGGAACGGTTCCTGTGTATCCATCACTTGATTCGGTTGCGGCGATGATTAGATCGGCACCACCCAAACGCTGGATAGACGCAGCCAAAATCTTGGCGGTTGTGAGTGCGTCTGAGCCCTGCAATGCTGGATCAGAAACGAGCACTGCTTTAGCAGCGCCCATCGCTAGTGCAGTACGCAGACCAGCGGTCTCACTATTGGGTGCCATCGACACCAAGCTGACTTCACCGCCGCCCGCTGCATCAACCAACTGCAAGGCCATTTCAACGCCGTAGCTGTCGGACTCGTCAAGGATCAATTTGCCTTCGCGCTTGAGCGTGTTTGACGAGGCGTCAAGGGCTCCGGGGTTGGCGGGGTCGGGAATCTGTTTCACACAGACGATTACGTTCATAGGTGCTTATTCTTGCGGTTTGTGCACCGTTTTACACAACCCTTCTGACATCTAGATGAGTGACTCCCGACCTACTCCATCAGGTATCGGCTCAACTCATCGCCAAATGGACTGGTACGGTCTCAGGCGGTGCAGATTCTGCTGGTCGTCAACTCCTTTGCCTCCTCGGTCACGGCGCGAAACACGGTCATCGTGCATCGGGCCTTGTCACGGCAACACGATGTCCAGATTGTTGAGACCAACCGCCGTGGGCATGCCACCCGATTTGCCCAAGATGCCGTCCACCGAGGAATCGATCTGGTGATTTCGTTTGGTGGCGATGGAACTCTCAATGAAGTCGCGACCGGTGTTGCTGGCTCCGAAACTGCCCTTGGTGTTTTGCCCGGTGGAAGCACCAACGTTTTTGCGCGAACCATCGGTCTCCCTAACGATCCCGTTGCTGCAGTCTCATTGCTCGTTGCCGGCCTCGAAGTTCCTGAGGCAAATATTCGTCCCATCGGTCTTGGTCGCGTCAACGGTCGTTTCTTTTGTTTCCATACCGGTATCGGTTACGACGCCGCCGTCGTGCGAACTGTTGAAACGCGTGCATCGCTGAAACGGTGGGCCGGGCATCCACTTTTCATTTACGCAGCCTTACGTACATGGTTCAGTAAATACGACCGTCATCATCCACATTTCAGCGTTGCTGCCGATTCGGCAATCGGGGGTCCTGATGGACTCACGGACAATAAGAACCTTAACTACGACCCATCACGTTTCGTTGACGACGGCTACTTCACCATCGTTCTGAATACGAATCCATATTCCTTCCTGGGCAACCGTCCTCTAGATTTGTCACCAGCAGCAGGCCTTGACAAACCATTAGTTGCCGTTACTTTCCGCACGATGTCAGCCATCGCAATTATTCGCACACTCGCCGGCGCACTGAAAGGTGGCGGAGTCATACCAAGCAAGCACGTTGCGTGTTTCAACGATGTACATGAGCTCATCGTTGAAAATGCCAAACCATTTCCATACCAAGTAGACGGTGACTATCTAGGTGAATCAACGCGTTTACATTTCAGGCACGTACCTGAGGCAGTAAAATTACTTTTCCCTGTTCAGCCTGCTAATCAAATACTCAAAGACTGATCGCGTACTTGCAGTGCGAGATCAGGAATGTTGGTGCAAATACCATCAACGCCCCATGCAATAAGTTCCTCCATTCTCTTCGGATCGTCGCAAGTCCATGTGTTTAGTGCGAGACCATGTTGATGGCATGCGTCAACAGTTTCCCGAGTTACAAAATTGACCCAAGGATGCAACGCGCTGTGCCCACTCTTCACGAGATCAGGTAACACCAAGTCAAATTCGTCGGAACGAACACCAACTGTTAGCCACGCAGTTGCGATGGTTGGTCGAAGTTGTTGACAACGATCAATGGTCTCGCGACGGAACGAGGAAATCAGCCAACGGTCGTCTCCTTCGGAACGTCGTTCAAGGCAAGTAATGGTTTGATCAGCAATTGACTCACTCACATCAAAGTCGGGTTCTTTTGGGTCATTCTTGATTTCAACGTTGACCCACATCGGCAAACATGCATCAAGTGCTTCATCAAGTGTGCACACATGGTCGGGCAATTCCGAATATTTGACTTGCGAAATGATTTGACCGTCGGCAAGTGTCGCATTGTGATGTACGACCAAAACGCCGTCAAGAGTTCGTCGCACATCAAGCTCCGCAGCATCAGAACCCATCAAAACTGCTCGTTTAAAGGCAGGAATTGTATTTTCCCTTTCGGCGGCCGATGCACCACGGTGAGCGAGTACCTGAATTCCCATACCTTGAGTTAACTCTGATTACACACCAACAAGAACATTTATTCTTTTATGTTCAAAAAAATTTGTCCTGTGACGAAAAAATATGACCCGCCCCCTTGCGTGTTCATCTGTTGTTTGCCAACCTTAGAGAGTCAGTTCATTCAAACAGCCAGTTCATTCAGGTATTTGAAATTTCTGTCAGTCGTCAAACCCCTCACCCCCTAACTTGCCTGGAGCACACCGTGTCAATCCTTGCCTCTTCACTTGCACTTGGTTCCGCCGATTATTCATGGCGCGATGAAGCAGTTTGCCGTGACACCGATCCCGATCTGTTTTTCCCAATTGGAACAACTGGTCAAGCGCTTCTACAAATTGACCGAGCAAAGCAAGTCTGTAGCGAATGCACAGTTCAAGTCAGTTGTCTTGAGTTCGCACTTGAAACAAACCAAGATTCCGGCGTCTGGGGCGGAACCTCAGAGGAAGAACGACGCGACATTCGTCGCAAGATTGCTGCACGTCATCGCGCTGCTCAATTGGCGACTCGTTCGTTCGCACCCTAAAAAGTCTCCGATTTAGCGCGGTAGACGCAAGTCAACAACTGTTCCATCACCGCGGCGATGAGCCTCAATCCCTACTGCGACAAAATCCTCGGGTGCGCCGGCGCGAATTGAAATTGAGCCATTGAGTTCAGTCGTTACCAAAGTTCGGACGATCGACAACCCGAGTCCGGTTGCACCATTCAAATCAAACGACGGGTCCAGACCCCGACCATCGTTGATGACCTTGATTTGAATTTCATCGTCGTCACCGCCCAATTGCACGATGACGGTTCCGCCATCGCTTCCCTCGGGGAATCCGTGATCAACCGCGTTTTGCAAGAGTTCGGTCAGCACAACCGAAAGCGGTGTCGCAATAGTTGCCGGCAATCGTCCACCATCGCCCTGCACAATAAATCGAACGGGTCGATCTGGCGACTGCAGTCCTTCTTCGGCCAATCGCATGAGTGGTCGCACGATTTCAATAAAGGCAACGTCTTCGCCGGTTTCACGCGACAACGTTTCATGTACGAGGGCAATGGTGCGAATACGCCGAACACTTTCTTGAACTGCGGCTTTCGCCTCAGGAGATTCAAGACGGCGAACTTGTAATCGCAACAGTGAAGAAATTGTCTGCAAATTATTTTTCACCCGATGGTGAATCTCACGAATCGTTGCATCTTTTGATAGCAACATTCGGTCGCGTCGACGTACCTCGGTGACGTCTCGAATGAGCAACATTCCACCGGTAATCACTTCGGTTGAAATGATCGGAATACAACGCACTAGCAACGTCACATCGGCAGTTTGATCAAATTCTTCAATCACTGGTTCAAAACGTTCAAAGGCCTGACGTACTGGGCTATCTGCGAAACCAAGTTCGCTCAACGATTGACCGACAACGTTGGCCGTAATTCCGACTCGGTGAAGCGCCGAAACCGCATTCGGAGACGCGTAGCGGATAATCGCATTTTCATCAAGCACTACGGCACCGTCACCCACACGGGGGGCAGCACTCAAATCGGCGGCACGTCCTGGGAACGGAAAGGTTCCTTCGGTGATCATCTCGGCAATGCGCTGGAAGATTGATAGATACGTGCGCTCAAGTTCGCCTGGTTGACGACTGGTTTTAGACGACCACTCCCGGGTCAGGACCGCAATAGGCCCATCGGTACCACGAACTGGAATCGCGAGGACATGAACCGAATCAGACATCTCATGCTTGTGCAATTCACCTTCACTGATGGCGCCAATCGACAATGCGCGATTCAACAACTCAGATTCGGCTGAGTTGGCCAGCGACTCCACCAAGTCGGTGCGATAAATGGTTTGACCAGTCGCCGGACGAACTTGCGCCCCAACAACCCAATCGCCATCGAGATTGGGAAGATACAAGATCATGTCGGCGAAGCACAGGTCGGCGAGCATGCCCCATTCACCGATCAGCTGCTGCAAATGCGCGATGTCATCTTTGGAAAGTTCAGTGTGTTGGCGAAGAAGTTCGGCAAGCGTTGCCATACCTACGAGTCTGCCCGAAAACGGACCCTTGCCCAGTCATACCCGACGATTGAAAAATGAGAAGTGCATCATCCGCCGAAGCCGATGCGGCGATCTCCTTCAACAGAACCAATTTCAACGTATGCAATTTTGGCAGCCGGAACACCGACGGAGCGGCCCTTTTTGTCAACAAGCCACAAAACGTCAACGGCGCCCGACAAGGCTGCTTCGACCTTGTCCTTAGTGGCATCGCGCTCGTCATCTGCCTGCTCCAACGAAATCTCTCGAGCAACTTGGGTAACGCCGATACGAATGTCCACGATATGCCTCCTGTTAAAGCGATGTCGACAAAATTTATTGCCAACGACGTAGATGAGACGCTACCGCCCCCGCGGGTTTGACGTCAGACGGCAGTGGCACAAAAAGTATTACCCTGTGCCAACGACTCCATGGTTGACACGTCAGCGTCGCCATAAAGTGCGCTCAACATCCCTTTCACCATGCCACGATCGACCGCACAAATCACCGGATGCTCGATCGCCACGTCGCCAAAGGGACAGTGATTATTGATGATTTGCAACTGATTATTACGCTTTTCGGTGTGGGCTGCAAAACCATGAGCGGTGAGAGCATCAGCAACTGCTTGCACTGCCGAACGAAGACTGCGCTGACCAGCCTCAAGATCGGAACCCGTGAGGGCTGCGGCCATGGCCCGGCCGTACTCTTGGCCAACTTCTTCAGCAATGACTTCTGCCTGATGCGTCGGCAAAAAAGCAAGCGTCTTGCCAAGCAAACTCAGCACTAAGTCGTCACTTCGAACCGGGAATTCGCTCATGGGCAATTCAGCCGCTGCCGAATAACGCTTTGATGGCCGACCTGCTCCACCACCTGATGGGCGAACGACCGCTACATCGACATAACTACCCGATGCCAACTTGTCGAGATGGTGACGAGCCACGTTGGGGTGTAGGTCGAACTCTGCGGCCACCTCGGCGGCCGTGACACCGTCATCAACCCCTCGGACGAACAAATAGATCGCTCGCCGAGTTGGGTCGCCAAAGGCGTTTGTAATTGCCGTGACCGACGCCGCGAATCCACCCGACGCTTTTGAAGGTGACCCGTGACCTGAGGTCTGAAGAGGGCGAGCAGAAGACACGTCGGTATTATACCTATGGTGGTAGTGCAAATTAGCAGTGCCGATTCTGCCACTCATTCTGAAGTAGGGAGCCCCACCCGTGTCCGTCACCCGAGAACAAGTCGTTGAAGCCCTTCGCCCAGTCGAAGACCCAGAACTCCATCGCTCCATTGTCGACATCGGCATGCTGCGTGATGTGCAAATCGATGGCGAAACCGTATCAATCTTGATCGCTCTCACGGTGGCGGGTTGCCCGCTGCGAAATGAGATCACCAATCGAGTCAAGGCGGCGGTCGCACCCCTCGCTGGAGTTGCCAACGTCAACCTTGATTTCACCGTCATGACCGACCAAGAGCGCGAAGAGTTGCGCATGAAGTTGCACGGCGACCCCGGCTCAACGGCTGGTCAAGGCCAAGCACACGGACATGCTGAGGGTCGCGCCATCCCGTTCGCCGATCCCGACAACAAGACGCGCCCTCTTTTGATTTCTTCAGGTAAAGGCGGCGTTGGCAAAAGCAGTGTCACGACCAACCTTGCAGTTGCATTAGCCGCTCAGGGTCATACAGTTGGCGTTCTTGATGCCGACATTTACGGTTATTCAATTCCGCGCATGCTTGGTGCAAATAATGATCCGGTTGCAATTGATCGCATGTTGTTGCCATCAGAGGCATACGGAGTTCGTTGCATTTCAATTGGTTACTTTGTTCCCGAAGGACAAGCAGTTGTATGGCGCGGACCGATGCTGCACAAGGCTCTCGAACAATTCTTAACTGATGTCTTTTGGGATGAACCTGATTTCTTGTTGATTGACATGCCACCGGGTACTGGTGACATTGCATTGAGCCTCAGTCAGTATTTACCTAAGGGCGAGGTGTACGTCGTGACGACACCACAGCAAGCAGCGCAAAAAGTTGCCCGCTTGTCAGCGGCGATGGCGACCAAAGTCGGGTTGCCCGTCAAGGGAGTCATCGAGAACATGTCGTGGTTCACGGGCGACGATGGCAAGAAGTACGAATTGTTTGGTAGTGGTGGCGGACAAGAACTGGCCAATGAACTCAATGTGCCATTGCTTGGACAGTTACCACTCGTGCAGCAACTACGCGAGGGCGGCGATGATGGTCATCCGATTGCAGCGATTGCTCCCGAAAGTGAAGCCGGAAAGATCTTCCATGAGATAGCCCGCAAGATTGCTGCCGACAACAAGCCACGCAAAAAGTTCAGCAAGTTTCTCAAAGTCAACGGCTAACTGTGTTTCTGCTGTGGTTTTAATTGGCTATACCAAATTAAGCGACATCAAAATCACAGAGTTAGTTGCGGTACGGCGTGACCTTGTAGTAGATCGCCTTTAAGTACGCGCCAAATTCAAATCCGATTGGATGGTCAACTGCGTGGTCGGTCCGTTTGAATTCATCAATCTCAACTTGTGCAGTTCGAGCCGCAAGATACGCCGTATCTGCGAGTTCATCAATATTGACGCGACTTGAACACGATGCCTGCAACAAAGTGCCGCCAGGTGCAGTAAGTCTTAAGCCAAGACGAGCCAGGCGTTCGTATGAACTCAAAGCACGCAAGATTGATGCCTGATTTTGCGCAAACGAAGGCGGATCCAAAATCACAATGTCAAATTGCTCACCGCGTTCAACCATGTCTTCAAGCACTGCGAAAGCGTCACCACGAACATCGGTCACCTTGCACGACGCAATTGAAGCAATCTCTTTGTTATGGTCAAGATTGCGATGCGCAGTAGCAAGTGCCGGCGCGCTCACATCAACCATGTGCACTGACTTCGCTTCGCCAGCCGCCGCCGACAACGTGAATCCACCGGTGCTTGAGAATACGTCAAGCACTCGACAACCTCCGGCCAAATTACGCACGATTGCACGATTGTCTCGTTGATCTAAAAAGTGGCCAGTTTTATGCCCAAACACCACATCTGCTTCGAGTGCAAGGCCATTCTCCAAAAACATGATTGGTCCGGCCGGAGCTTCGCCATACAAGGTGTCTCCATCAACCAAACCATACGTGTCGCCATCACGCACCAATCGCGAAAAGCGAATTACCACTCGCTCGAGAGAACCGACTTCAATCAAGGCCTTCATGATTGAACGTAAATGTACAAACCATGCGCCGGTGTACAACTTGATGACAGCCGTCAACGCATATTGATCAACGATCAGTCCGGGAAGGCCATCGTTTTCACCGTGGACCCAGCGAAAACCTGTTGTCAATCCGGTACTCAAAAGTTCGCGCCGAATCTCAAGTGCCTCACGCATTTTGTTGAGCCACCAGTCGTCATCAATGGTTACTGGCTTACCGACATGCAACACCTTGACTCTGATCGGCGATTCGGGATCCCACAATCCGATTGCCGCGAAACGGCGATTGTCATCGAATACAACTGCCAAGTCACCGCTCTTACCCGATGGTTTATGCGACTCAACTGCTTGGTCAAACAACCATGGACTGCCCGAACGAATTGCCCGCAATCCAGCACGACTTACTCGTACCGCAATCCGCGCATCAGATGGCTTGGGCAGTACGGAAGCATCAACAAAGCCAGGGGAACGTTCTTCGGCTTCAGACACCTGTGTAACGGTATCTCACAACTTGCTCGCTCTGCCTATGATCTTCACAATTACGGTACATGTAGACCTCTACTGACTTTGTATTCTGACTGTATTTCCAGGGGGTCAATAATGACATCACGTCACGTTTCACATTCATCCGTGCGTTTCGGTGCAACGATCGCCATTTTCGGTTTGCTTGCACTGGCCGCATGTAGTGGTGATGATTCTTCGAGTTCATCTGAAACTGCTAGTCCTTCAACGCAAGCAGTTGCAACGACTGATGTCGCAGTAACTGAGCCAACCACACCTGTTTCAACCGAATCACCTGTTGCGCCGACTTGGGAAACCATTGAAGCCCCCGCTGATTGCATGTGTGCTGATGGGAGTCCTTTTCACTATTACATTCGCGAAGCAAGTCCGACCAAGGTGTTGTTTTATCTCGAAGGTGGCGGGGCTTGTTTCAGTGCAGAAATGTGTACGCCTGGAAGCGGCACATACAGCGAAACCATTTCGCCTATATCAAAACTCGAGAATATTCCTGGAATTTTTGATTTTGGGAATCCAGAAAACCCTTTCGCTGATTACTCGGCTGTTTATATCCCCTACTGCACCGGCGATGTGCACTCGGGCAATATCACCAAGGACTACGGCAACGGCGTTGTGATTCAGCACAAGGGCTTCGTCAATGCTTCTAACGCGCTTGACACGATGATTAAGCGTTTCCCCGATACAGCACAACTTGTTGTTGCCGGTTCAAGTGCTGGTTCTTTCCCTACCCCGATGTTTGCGGCCATGGCCGGAGATCAATTACCAAATGCCGATCTCAAAGTCTTTGCCGATAGTTCGGGTGCAGTGCCCGACGCCATGGGGTTTGTTGTTGGTAATTGGGGAACTCTCGAAACTCTTCCCGATTGGCCAGAAATAGAAGGCCTGACCGTTGATCAATTCACTCCGGCCTACACATTTATCAAAGCCGCTGAACATAATCCGAAAATCACATTTGCCCGACACGATTTTGCTTTTGACAATGTGCTTTCCAGTTTCGCTCGCATGGCTGGGCTATCCCCCGATGACTTGGTCTCTGTCATGCGCACGAACGAATCAAAGGTTGAGGCAACTGGAGTAAACGTCGCGAACTGGATCTCACCAGGCGACAATCACACCATTGCCGTGGGTGAAGAGTTCTACACCGAAGAAATGAACGGTGTGCGATTTGTCGAATGGTTCACCGCATTCATTAATGACACACCCGAGGCTGACAACTACTGCGTCGATTGTGCTGGATAAGTAACCGTCGCTTCGCACACATCTTCAATACGGGGAGAGGAACCGTCGCTTCGCTCCTCCCAAATCGCAAACCCCGATCAAATAAAAATTAGCCGCCCCTTAGGGCGGCCAATTTTTATTTGG
>SXGQ01233499.1_pt1 | contig 27597 bp, 26 predicted proteins | sample 3178371 | NCBI WGS metagenome assembly SXGQ01 (sample SAMN11356859, study PRJNA531348) | freshwater metagenome | isolation source: freshwater sample F1-20 | place: China: Fuxian Lake, Yuxi | collected 2017-12-25 | reverse complement strand
GGTCGGAGTGGCCCCGTGGGGACAGGTCCCACTGGCACCCCAGCCCCCCGCGGCCAGCAGCCTCAAGACCCTCACGAACTTCGGGGTCGACCTCATCCGCAGCGCCGACCTCGGCGAAGGCTCCTGGATCTCCATGACCACCGACCCGAAGGGCCGACTGCTGATCAGTCCCCAGGGCACGGAGCCGATCCTCCGCCTGAGCCTCGATCCCTCCGGCGGCGGCGCCCGGATCGAACCGCTCACCACGCCGCTCCGCGCCGCCATGGGCTTGCTGGCCATCTCGAACGTCCTCTACGCAAACGCCCACGGACCCGAGGGCTATCAGATGTACCGGGCGACGGACACCGACGGGGACGACCAGTACGACCGGGTCGAGGTCCTGCACCGCTGGTCGCCGCAGGACAAGAACGGAGCGCCCGGAGAACACGGAGCCCACGCGATCGTCCAGGGGCCCGACGGCAACCTGTATGTCGTCGCGGGCAACATGGTCCAGGTGGATCCCCAGCTGCCCGGCCGCTCCCCGGTCCAGCATTTTGCCAACGATTCGGTCCTGCCCCCGGTGTCCGACGGGTCCCGTCCCAAACCCGGTCTCACGCCGCCTGGCGGACACGTCCTCCGGATCTCACCGGACGGACAGCAGGTCGCCCTGTTTGCGGCCGGCCAACGCAACGCCTACGACATCGCCTTCAATGCCGACGGCGAGTTGTTCGCCTTCGACAGCGACAGCGAGGGTGACTGGGGCGTGCCGTGGTACCGTCCAAACCGCCTGCTCCACCTCGTGAGCGGGGTGGATCACGGATACCGGGACTGGTCCCTCAAGTGGCCCGAGTACTACGCCGACTCTCTGCCGGCCGTGGTGGATGCCGGCCTGGGTTCCCCATCCGGCCTGATCTCGGCCAAGGGGGCGAAGTTCCCCGACCGCTACCAGCGGGCGATGATCGGGCTCGATTGGACGATGGGCCGGATCCTCGTGTTCCACCTGCAACCGAAGGGGTCCAGCTACACCGGCACCTTCGAGACCCTGGTCCGGGGGCGACCGCTGAACGTGACCGACGCGGTGATCGGTCCGGAAGGGGCGTTGTACTTCATCACCGGGGGACGCGGGATCCCGTCGGGACTCTACCGGGTGCGCTACACGGGTTCGGAGTCCACCGAGCCGAAGAGCCTGTCGATCGCCGTGATGACCCCGGAGAAGACGGCCCGCATGGAGCGGCGGCGACTCGAGGGATTCCATCCGCCGGCCGCCCCGGGAACCGTGGAGTCGATCTGGCCGGCACTCGGCCAAGACGATGCCACCGTCCGGCACGCGGCCCGGGTCGCACTCGAGGCGATCCCGGCGGCCCAGTGGCGGGAGAAGGCGCTGTCGGAAACCCAGTCCAGGACCGGTCTGACCGCCTGCCTCGCCCTCGCCCGGGTCGGCAGCCGCGAGGATCAGGGTCCCCTGCTCCAGAGCCTGTCACGCTGGACGCTGTCGTCCCTCGACGAGACGGACTACCTGATCAAGCTCCGCGTCATCGGGGTGAGCTTTTCCCGGCATGGGATACCCGACGCGATCCGTCCAAGGGCCCTCGAGAAGTTGTCGACCCAGTTCCCGACCGGCTCCAAGGCGAAGGACCTCGAGCTCCTGGCGCTGCTGGCGGCGCTCAATGCGCCCGATGTCGTTGCCAAGACCCTGCCCCTCCGCGACGCCGCCGCCACGCAGGAGGATCAGATGGCCTACCAGGCACCGTTGCGGGTCGTGACCGCCGGCTGGACCCCCGAGCTCCGACAGCGCTACTTCCAGTGGTTCGGCCGGCCGAAGGAGGATCCGATGGCCAACCGCAGCACCGCCTTCCCGCATCAGATGATCCAGTGGTTCACCCAGGTCGGACTCAAGCCGTCGAGCGGCTACAGTTTCGACAACTACATCCGCTACCTGCGTCAGGACGCCTTCGAGAAGGTGCCCGACGACCAGAAGGCCGCGTTGGCCGGGATGATGTCCCAGCAGAAGCTGCCCCAGACCAAGGCACGGTTCCGGGAGAAGATCCGGGACTGGACGGTTGCCGACCTCCAGCCGGCACTCGGCCAGCTGGGCAAGGGACGGGATTTCCTGCAGGGCCAGACGGTCTACCAGGAGGCCCGGTGCGACGCCTGTCACCGGTTCGACGGCGTCGGAGGGTCCACAGGCCCAGATCTCACCGGGGCGGGCTCCCGCTATGGCTCCGCGGATCTGTTGAGGTCGATCCTGGAGCCCGACTCCAGCGTCCCGCCGCAGTACCAGACCCAGGTGATCACCCTGAAGAGCGGGGATGTGATCACGGGTGCGGTCGCCGGGGAGACCCCCGAGGCGCTCGAGGTGGTGGTGAACCCCTTGGCGAGCCGACCGACCCGTGTGCTGAAGGTGGACATCCGGGATCGGGCTGCCTCGACGGTGTCTCCGATGCCGGGCGGCCTGCTGAACCATTTCAGCCAGGAGGAGATCCTGGACCTACTGGCGTTCCTGCAATCGGGAGGCAACCCGGACCTCCCGGCATTCAGGAAATAGCGAGGATCGGAAGGAAAGGATCGTAGGCGGAGGGCGGCGGATCCGGGGCAAGGCTCATATTGCTCGGCGGATGGGCGATCTGGTAGACTTCCTTCCGGTTTCTCGCCATCACACGAGAGCCCCACCTCCACCCCCACCCCATCATGTCTGAAACCATCTATCTGGGCATCGACCTCGGCACCAGCCGCACATCGGTCGTCGCCTCCACAGGATTCCGCAAGACGATCAGTTCCTATGTCGGTTATCCCAAGGACCACGTCGCCAGGAAAAAACTTGGCGGACGCGACATCATCTACGGACAGGAGGCGGTCGACAACCGGCTGTCGCTGAACCTCCACCGCCCCCTTGCGAGGTCGAATGTCAAGAGGACCGGCGGCGCGGATTCGCCGGAAGTGAAGAAGGCCATCAAGGACCTGCTCGAGCACGCCATCGCCGAGGTCAATGCTCCGGCCGATGCAACAATCTTCGCCGTCATCGGATCTCCCGCCACGGCCAGCACCGCAGGCAAGGCTACCATCCTGGAGGCTGCCGCCGACTGTGCCGACTCGGTCATCGTGTGTTCCGAGCCCTTCGCGGTCGCCTACGGACTGGATTTCTTCGACGAGTCCCTGGTGATCGACATCGGAGCCGGCACCACGGATCTGTGCCGCGTCCACGGCACCCTTCCCGCCGAGGGAGACCAGAGGACGCTGACGACCGCTGGCGATTCGATCGATGAACTTCTCGGGCAGCTGATCCGTGACAAGTATCCCGACGCGCAGTTCTCGATCCACATGATCCGCGCCATCAAGGAGCGCCATGCCTCGGTCAGCCACCGGATGGATGAGGTCGAGGAAATCCTCCCCGTCGGCGGCAAGCCCACACAGTTCAACCTGACCGAGGAGATCTACAAGGCATGCCACTCCATCGTGCCCCCGATCGTCGCCGCGCTGCAGGATCTGATCGCCACCTCGGACCCCGAGTTCCAGTCGAAGCTCCGGAACAAGATCCTTCTCGCGGGTGGCGGCAGCCAGATCCGGGGTCTCGGCCGGGCGATCGAAAAGGCCCTGGTCGATTTCGGCGGGGGCAAGGTCAGCCAGGTCGAGGATCCGCAGCTCGCCGGCGCCAGCGGCGCCTTGAAGATCGCCTTGGACATGCCTCTGGACTACTGGGCCGAGTTCACCACGAATCGTGATCTGGCCACCCAAGGGATGAGTGGAATGGTCTCGACCCCGACCCCGACCGCGGGCACGACCCCGGCGTGACTCCAACGGAGGAAGGCCACTTGCGCCATTCCGCAGGGCAGACCACACACCATGCCGTCGGGCTTCCGACGCACACCCCAACCTGGGGCGATTGAATTCCTGGGATCCACCCCCACAGAAGGCACCGGACCTGAGCTACAAGGTCTGGCTCCAGCGTCATGGGCATTTGCCTCCCGGAGCCCAGGCAGCCGTCTCCCCAGGTGCCGGAGCCCAGGGGGGATCGTCCTGGAGGTGGAGCGGACGCATGTCGTTCCACCGGAAACGCAAGCGATGGTCCGGCCCTGGGCTGGACCCCGCCAAATCCCTGGAGGTGTGGAAGTCCAAACATCCATACGCCGACACCCCTGCGGAGCCCCCTCCCCAGGCCCTTGCGTCTCCAGTCGTCCCATCCGACGCCAGCCGTAGCGGCAGACGTCCTTGGTTCGGTCTTTCCACCGCCTCACCTACCGCAGCACCGCCACCACCCGCCTTCAGAGAGACCCAGGCTGCAGAGTCGACGACGCCCCAGTCGGACCCCCAGGCCGAGACGGGGAACCTCGATTCCCCCCTTCGCCTCCAGCTCTCCGACAATCCCTTCCTCAACGGAACCTCCGATGCGGCCGGGATGCCAGCCGCGAGTCCCGTCCCCGACGGGATTGTCACGGAATCAACGGAGGTGCCATTCGAGATCGAGGCCGCGCCACGCAACGCCACCGCACGCCCCCGCAGCCTCGTCCTGAGGCTCATCCGGTTCGCGGCACGCTTTGTCCGCAGGATCACCACGAGATCGGGACGCCCACCCACGCTGACGGAACCCCTGCCCTCCAAGGGGATGGGAGAGCAGGTGGACGAGTTTGTTGATCTCCTGACCTCGGGAAACTCCCTGCCCCCGGAACATCGTGACAAGCTGCTGCAGGCCCTTCGTGGCGGCTTGGAGTCCGCCACCGAGGACCTCAGGACGGAGACTCCCTCACCCGAGGAACCGAAGCGTGAGGAATACCCGGTCGAACCGGCTCCCGCGGCCGTGGCTGTCACCCTCCCTCCACCGCCGCCACCCGATCCAGCAACGGAACTCGAGCGTCAGAAGGAGCTTCAGGCCAAGGACCGGCAGATCGAGATTCTCGAGGTCAAGGTCCGCAGACTTGCCTCGATGCTGCGGGAGCGGGAGCGCCGCAACGCGGAGGCCCAGGAACAAGCCGCCCGAAGCCGTCCCCTGTTCCCAGGGGTGTCCGGCCGGCGGCGGAAGACCCCAGCCTAGCCGAAGGAGGGAACCTCAGACCTCATGCTCGGAATCCGGGAGCTGAACCGTCAGATCCGCGAAGAGATCCAGAGCCTGTATTCCGGCAGAGCGGCGGACCCAGGAGCCGCGACCGTTCGGGACGACGACGAGAAAAGCCGGAAGGACTGACGGCAACACCCGGGCCCTTTGTGTGGCTCCAGCCCGGGACGCGTGCACCACCCGCGCCGGCCGTCACAGGTGACCGCGCATCATCATCTGGTTGATGGCGTCGAGCATCTCTTCGACGCTCTTGTACTTCATCAGGTCCTCCCGATAGCAGAGGAGGTCCACCAGTCCCTTGCACCAGAATCCCTCCGGACAGATGACACAGACTTTCTGGGGGAATTTGGCTGCCGCGTAACCCAACTCGAGGATGCCCTCCGGCGATCTCGAGATGGAATCCAAGTGGAAGATCACGAATTCCGCCAAATCCAAGGCGTCCAACTCCCAGCTTCTCGCCTGGAAGAAATGGGGATTCTCGAACGTCGGCATCCCCGTTGGCGTTTCCCGGGAACGCGTCGAGAGGGCGATATGCCCCACCTTGGAAATGAACGCCCCAACCGTCTCCTGCCAGCGGCTGCCACCGTCAGCCTCCGAGGCTCCGGCCAGCAGGAAGATCCGGGACTCCCGGCCCATGGCATTGATGAACTTGGAGTTCTCAATGTCCTGCAGATTGGCAGGTGGGTGGTAGATCATGGCGAGGCAAACCAGCGACTAGGCGGCCATCCCCGAGGCACACCCCACCGCCCGATCCGGACGCAGGAAGGCCTGGAGATCCGCCCGGGGCCCACCAAACTCCGGACAAACCACCTACTCTGGAAGACCAGTCTGTCTGGTTTCGACGGTCGTGTCCATCCTCGACACGGGCTTGACTCGACGGCAGACGGCGCGGGCCTCAGATGCTGGGCGAACTGCTGAACCCATTCCGCCAGCAGGAGAAATTCGACCTTCCGGCATTCCCGCAATCCGGCGGCGATCCAGGCCTCCAAGGGAAGCCGTGGGAGGAATATTGCGAGCTGAGAGCTCGTCCCCGGATGGCCCCCGGGTCTCCTCAAAACCGGATCACACTCCCAAGCGCCTTGCCTCCCGACTCCGTCCCCTCACACATAGCTCCGCTGCAGGAGCTCGGCGACGGCTGGGTCGAGCTGTTCGCGGCGTCGCACCTGGTCGAAACGGGCCAACAGGTCTTCGGGTCGCACACGGGCCCGCTCCGCCCCCTGGAGATCATGGAGGATCTGTCCCCGATGCATCATCACGATGCGATCCCCGAGGTTGACCGCCTGTTGCATCGAATGGGTCACCATCAGCGTCGTGAGCTTGTCCTTCTGGATGATCTCGTGGGTGAGGTGGATGACCTGGTCGGCGCTTTTGGGGTCGAGCGCCGCGGTATGCTCGTCCAACAGCAGCAGCTCGGGCTTCAGCCAGGTGGCCATGAGGAGGGTGAGGGCCTGACGCTGGCCGCCAGAGAGACTCCCGATCGCGTTGTCGACCCGGTCCTCGAGTCCCATGTTGAGGGTCCGGATCCGATCCCGGATCTCTCCCTTGAGCCGGGCATTGAGGGCCCATCCGAACCCTCGCGGACGTCCACGCAGCGCGGCCATCGCGAGGTTCTCGGCGATGCTCATGGTGGGAGCGGTGCCGCTGAACGGGTTCTGGAACACCCGTCCCACCAGGCGGGCCCGCTGGTGTTCCGACCACCGGGTGATGTACTGACCGGCGAGGCGGATGCGTCCGGTGTCGACCAGGAACGTCCCGGCGACCGCATTCAGGAGCGTCGACTTCCCGGAGCCGTTGGTGCCGATGATGATCAGGAACGAGCCGCGCTCGAGCCGGAGCGAAACCCCGCGCAGCGCCCGGACCTCGTTGGGCGTGCCCGGATTGAACGTCTTGAGAAGCTGGTCCAGTTCGAGCATGTCAGGCGGGGTTGGGCTTGGACGCGGTGGACTTCATCCGCCGTACGAGGTTCGGGGCGACAAGGGCCACGAACACGAAGGTGGCGGTGATGAGCTTGAGGTCGTTGGGATTGAGCCCCCATCGGAGGGCGATGGCGACCAGGAGCCGGAACAGCACGGATCCCATGACGGCCCCAGTGATGAGGAACCCGAACCGCTGGGAACCGACCAGCGCCTCCCCGATGATCACGCTCGCGAGTCCCCAGACCACCATGCCGATGCCCATCTGGACGTCCGCGAACCCCTGATACTGGGCCAGGAGGGATCCGGCCAGGGCGACGAGACCGTTCGAGAGGGCAAGCCCGAGGATGAGGATGAAGTCCACGCTCACCCCGAGCGCCCGGATCATCTGGGGGTTGTCACCGGTGGCCCGCATCGCGGTCCCAAGATCCGTGCAGAAGAAGGCGTAGAGGACGGCGCCGACGGCCCCGACCAGCCCCACCGTCCCGAGCAGCATCGACAGATCCCGGAGGCCGACCGACCAGCCCAGCACGCTGACATCCTGCTCCCCGCCGCGGAGCCAGGCCGCGAGGTGCTCGACCGCGGTGGCGAGGGTCTTCTCGTTCAGCAGCGGCAGGTTGCTCTTCCCCATGACATGCAGGTTCACCGAGTAGAGGGCGGTCATCACCAGAATGCCGCTCAGCAGCCCGTGGATCTTGAACTTCGTGTGCAGGATCCCCGTGAGGGCCCCGGCCACGAAGCCGGCACCGAAGCCAGCCAGCGTGGCAAGGACGGGGTGGACGTGCCGCACCAGGAGGATCGCCGTCACGGCGGCCCCGAACGTCAGGGAGCCGTCGACCGTGATGTCGGGGAAATTGAAGATCCGGAAGCTCAGGTACACCCCCAGCGCCAGGAGGGCGAGGATGAGACCAATGGTGGATGCGCCGATCAGGAGGCTCATGGCGTGTGTTCAGGAATTCCGTTGGATCTCACCCGACCCGTCGATGGGACCCACCCAGCAGGCCCCGCGCATCAGGTCCGTCTGCCCCACCCCCTCAAACGGACGTTCGTCGGCAATCAGGTGGAGAACCGTCTGGAATGCAGAATTCGAGACCCAGCCGTGGACCGTGTCGACGAGTTCCAGCCGGCCCTTCGGAAGGGGACGGTAGGGGAACACGGCGGCATGGAAGTGCCCCTGGGCGGTGGTGCCCGACCCGATCGGGCGGAACCATGCGGACCCAGCCTGCGAGGGGTTGCGGACCGCCATGCCGACGATCAGCAGTCCGTGCCGCTCGTCGCTGCGCTCGGTCGTGAAGCCGATCCAGTCGCGGATCCCCGGGAACGCGAAGGGATCCTGGTCCGCCGACGGCGACCTCTGGAGCGAGGCCCCGATGACGCAGGCGCTCTCGGCGAGGAAGGCAAAGCCGGCCGCCGACCAGCCTGTCGATTCAAGAATGGCATCGACCACCTGGGAAAGACCGGTCACGCCACGACCCGACCGCCCCGCCTCGAAGCGGAAGAGCCGGGAGGGTGTGCCGCGGATGCCGATGCCGTACTGCAGCTGGATCTCCGGGATCAGCTGGGCTTCGGACACCTGGTAGTCGGGCACGCTGCTGCCATCGGTCGGCAACGAGATCGCCGTGCCCGCCACAGCGAGCGATTCGCCCAGACGCCCCACGACATCCTCGGGCCTGTTTCCGAAACCACCCAGACCCACCAGCAGGGTGTCGGCACCGCATCGGACCGGTCGGATGTCCGACGCCCTGAGCGTTCCCTCGGACAGGCCGGCCGGGTTCCCGATCAGGGTCGCCTGCAGGGGTGTGACCGGGCCCAGGTCATGCGACTCGAACTCGATCCCATCCCTAGACCAGCGATTCACTGCAGGTTCGGGAGCGGAGGCCGGGGTGACCGCGGCGGCCACGGCGTTCTGGATCCCCTGCACCAGCATGGAGGCGATCCCCGACAGCTTCAGCACGGAGAACACGGACTCGGTCGGACGCACCACACGGAGCTGTCCCCTGGCCGCCTTGAGCTGCTTGTAGTGTTTGAGAAGGACCCGGATCCCGGCCGAGCTGACGTAGCTCACCTGCGAGAACTCCAGCGTCACCTGATGGTGTCCGGAGCGGATGGCGGCCTCGATCGTCTGGTCCACCAGATCGGCCCAGTTGGCGTCGAGACGGCCGTTCAACCGCAGTTCGTGGCCATCGCTCTGGGAGTGGACGGTGATTTCCATGGGGGTCAGTTGGAACGGGTCGCTGGCTCGGCGTTGGTGGACGCCGCGGCGGAACGGGTTTTCGCCTCGAACTCACCGTAGGCCTTGAGGAGATCCTCCGGGAACCGGATGCCCAGGGTCTCGGCCTTCGGGATGTCCAGCCAGACGACGGGATCGGACACGTTCAGCAGGGGGATTCCTGCAGGTTTGTCGCCGTTGAGGACCCGCCCGATGGGGGTGGCGGCGGCGAATCCGGGGGCGTAGAAACCGAGTCCGACACAGGCCGTGGCACCACGGTGGGCCGTATCGGGATCGTCCACGAACACGGGCAGCCGGGCCTCCTGGGCGACCTTCACCACCGCCTCGAATCCTTGGAGGACCGTGTTGTCTCCCGGGATGTAGAACGCCTTCACCCCGCGTGCCGCAAGTGCCTCGGCGGCCTGGAAGACATCCGCTGAGGTGCCGACGGTCACCTCGGCCAGCTCGATGCCCTTCGCCTTGAAAAGGCCACGGGCAACGTTCACCACCTTCGTTGAGTTCGCCTCGGAGGCGTTGTACAGGGTGCCAATCGACGATGCGCCAGGGAGCGTGCGATGGATGGCATCGACCATTTCGGGCACCGGCGGGAAGGAGCCGACCCCTGTCATGAACGGCAGATGGTTTGTGAACGTGGTCCCCACACCGGCGGCCAACGGATCGAAGCAGTAGGTCAGGACGACCGGCTTGCGCTTCACCATCGCACAGGCCCCCGAGATGACCGGGGTGGTCATCGGAATGATCAGGTCCACCTCGGCCGAATCCAGTGTCTGGAGGATGGCGGGGATGTTGGCGATCTCCCCCTGCGCATGGGTCCGCTGGACCGTGAGATTGCGACCCTCCTCGTAGCCCTGGGCCTTGAGGCCGTCGAACAGACCCTTCATGCAGAGTTCGGCCCCGGCTTCCGGGGCGAAGTAGGCGAGCCCGATCCGATACTGGCGGCCCGCCACCGCCTTCGGGGAGGCCTCCTTGGACGTGGCGCGCTTCATCACCCGGGGCGCAGGCAGATTGGTGGCCGTGGCCGTGATCCATCCCGTGGCCCGGGCCCGGACATCCGGCGGGAACGACCACCGCTCCTTCAGGGACGGCAACACCGTCTCGTTCACGAGGAACGTCTCGGGCACGAAGTTCTCGACCGGAATCGTCGCGGTGCTGCGGCCGTCGAGGACGTCGGCCGCCAGCTGCCCCACCGAACGCCCCACCTCGCGGTAATTGGCACCGAGGTCGAACATCGCCCCGATCTGCACGTTGGGAGGCAGGCAGGTGAAGGCCGGGATCCCTGCACGCCGGGCGGCAGCGATCATCGACTCGGAGGCGGTCGACACGGTGATGTCGCCGCTAATCCAGAGCGCCTCGATGCCCCGGGCAAGCAGGGATGCCGCGGCCTCGACGGCAGCGGTGCTGCTGTCGGCGTTGGCCTCGACCAGCTCGATGCCCAGCTCACGGCAGACCCGGCGCCCGATCACGGTCTGGGCCACCGAGTTCGCCTCGGCGGCATTCCAGACCAGCCCCAACCGGCGGAGAGCCGGCCGAAGCGCCTTGGCGATGCGGAGCGTGTCCTCCACCGGCTGCATGCTGCCATAGCCGGTCATGTAGGGCGGATGCTGGGCGTGGTTGGTGGCGTTGATACCGACCCCCGCTGCGTAGGGATCCGTCACCAGTCCGAACACATGGGGCGTCCGGCTGCCCGACCGGTTCGCATTGGCCACCGTCTGCAACGAGGGCGTGCTGAGGGAAATCACCAGGTCATAACCCCCACCGGCCGCCTCCCGGGCGATCGTGTTGGCCGTTCCCAGATCGCCTTCCGCGTTGAACCGCTTCACCTGGATCCGACCGCCGTCGTGATACCCCCGGGCTGCCAGCGCCTCGACCACGCCGTCGGCACCGTCCTCCAGCACCACCAGCGAAGCATGCTGGACCAGGGCGACCCGGATCGGTTGGTCCGCCGAACGGTTCCCCCGGGCCGAACGGCGCGAGCCGCGGTCCGAATACAGCAGCACCGCACCCGATAAGGCGATCAGCAGGATCCCCAGGGAGAGACGACGGAGAGCTTCGATCATGGGCTGCCTGGAGGTGCGTCCGGTCTACTCGCCGGACCCATGGGCCTTCTGGCGCGCAATCAGGTAGGCGTCGAGTTCCGCCGTGTTGGAGAAGATCTTCATGCCCGGCACGGAACCGATGATCTGGAAAACCTCCCGGATCTGGGGCTGGAGGTGCACGAAGGTCACCTGCCCACCCTGCTGCTTCTGCTGCTTGCTGGTCAGCATGAAGAGCCGGATGCCGGCACTGGTGAGAAGGTTCAGCCCCTCCAGATCAAACACCACGTGGACCGGACGCGACGCCAAGGCCGGCGTGAGACGGGCCTCCAGGAGGTGGACCGTGGTGCTGTCGAGGGATCCCGACAGCCTGATCGTGGCCTGATCCCCACCGGCGGCGGCGGGCTGATGGTGGACGGTGACCTGGAGTTGGCTCATGCGTGGATGGAGGGATGGGAGCTGCCTTGCTCGGGAAAAAACTCAGACGGACGCCTTGGCAGAAGGCCGTTTCCGAAGGACCACGCGATTGTGTCCATCGACCCGGGAATAATCCAGCGCGTCGAACAGATTGCGGAGGAGATGGATGCCCAGACCTCCGATGGGACGTTCCTCCAGCGGCAGACGGGTGTCCGGCTCCGGCAACGAACGCGGATCAAACGGATGGCCATCGTCCTCGATCGACACCATCAGCTCGTCTCCAGCGAGGTGGATGCCGATCCGGATCCAGTGCTCCAGGAGGTCGTCGTACGCATACTTGATGCAGTTGGTGACCAGTTCCTCCACGGCCAGCAGGGCCAGGTACTCCGCACCCGCGAAGGCACCCCGGGACTCGAGCCAGCGGGAGATCGCCTCCATCGCCGGGGAAAGATCCTCGGCTCGGTTCCGGATCCGGAGTTCGAGGGGGTCGGACATGGGAGACGCCATCCGGTGCTGGGTTCCATCGGGAACCCAACAACGGCCCACCACCATGGGGATCCGCGCCGGGATCCGCCAAGCCCCTTCTATCGTCGTGTCCGCTCCCGCCCGGCTTCGGGGTTTCCAACCCCTTCGGAGCCGCTACCATCCAGCCATGCCGCTGTACGAGTACGAGCTCTGTGAGGGAAACTGTGCCGCCTGCGGTGGACGCTTCACACTCCGGCGCCCCCTGAGCGCGCCGGAATTGACCGGATGCCCCGCCTGCAAACGCCCCATCCGGAAGCTCATCTCCGCCTTCAACACGCCCTCCATCACCAAGCCGGTGTCCCACTCCGATGCCAAAAAGGCCGGGTTCACCGTCCTCAAGCGCGTCGGCAAGGGCGAGTACGAGCGGCAGTAGACCGGATCAGCCTGACCCGATGACCTCCCCAAGGGACACGGTGGTGCAGCGGGTCCGGGAGACCGCCCGCCGACTCCGCGTCCGAAGGGGCTGGGAGATGGCCTGGAACACTGGGGTCTGGGGTCTGGTGCTGCTGATCGTCGTGGTCGGGACCTACAAGGTCCTCCTCCTGCCCCGGCAACTCGTGCTCTGGGGCGCCGTTCTGCCCGGTGTCGGAGCGGCCTTCGGATTCCTCGTGGGCTGGTCCCGCCCCGTCGGCCCCGACGCCGCAGCCCGCTGGTTGGATGCCCAACTCGATCTCCAGGAACGCCTGGCCACCGCGCTGGAGATCCAGCCCTCGAGTCCGGACGACCGCTGGCAGCACCTCGTGATCCGCGACGCCGCAGCCCGCTGCCAGAATGTCGAGCCCCGCCATCTCATCCCACTCCGCCTCCCTCGCATCGCCCAATGGACCGTGGTCCTTGCACTGATCCTCGGCGCGCTGCTCCTGGTTCCCGAATACCGCTCCCCTTCCCGGCTCCAGGCCCGACAGGATGCCGAAACAGTGAAGTCCTCAGGACGGCAGCTCAGCCAGCTCACGCGGAAGACCCTCGAGGAGCCCCGGAAGGTGTCGGACCCGATCCGACAGGAACTCGGCCAGCTCGAGGCCTTGGGGGATCGACTCCAGCAGGCGGCCCTGACCCGGGAGGAGGCCCTGAAGGAGGTGTCGCGGGCCTCGGAAAAACTCCGGGAGCAGGGACTCGAACTGGCCCGCAATCCCGTGCTCAGACGTCTCGAGAAGGCGGCCCGGGAGGGCGGGACCGCCGCGGAGAGACCGCGTTCGGGTGAACCGGATTCCAACGGGAGCCGCGCGGCCGACGACGCCAGATCCCTCCAGGAGAAACTCGGTTCGCTCCAGAAGGCGGCCCAGGAGGCGGCCGACGGGATGAAATCGGGAACCGGGGCGGATCGACAACAGAGCCTCGCCAACACCACCGAACAACTACTGCGCACGGCCGGGGACATGGGCCTCGATCTGCCCAGCCTCGGAAAGGCCCTCGAGGAGCTCAGGAACCTGAGGGTGGACCAGTTCCTCAAGGATCTCGAGACCGCTTCACGGGACCTCGAGCAACTCGCCGAGGTCGCCAGACGCCAGGAGGGATCCAAGGCCGCCCACACCGGCAAGGATCTCGGCCAACAGCTGGATCGGGGACAGATCGACGCAGCCATCGAATCGCTCGAGCGCCTGTCAAAGATGATGCAGTCCGCCCGCCCAGGAGAGTCGGGTCGCCCAGCATGGGCGGAGGAACTCCAGAAGGCCGTCCCCTCGGCCGATGGGTACGGCGCGGTCGCTCAGCACCTGCAGCGGGCGCTGGAACAGTCGAACCGGAAGAACCTCGCGGAGGCCGGAGAGGCGCTGTCGGACGCCCGGAAGGAATTGGAGTCGATGAAGTCGGATCTGCAGGACCTCCAGGCCCTCCGGTCGGGAATGGCGGCCCTCAGCCAGGCGCGTCAGGGTCTTTCCGGAGCCTCCGGCGAAGGGGCCGGCAAGGGGGCCGGAGGACGCAGTCGGGGACGTAGCCGGGGCGGATTCGGCGACTGGGCCGACGACGATCCCTGGCGGCTGCCCGAGGAGATCGCCGAGTCGTGGGACAACTCCGGACAATCCCGCGCCGACAAGTCCGGCCGAGGGCGTTCGGACCGCGAGGCGGCACTTCCCGACTCGCTCAACCCCACACGTCCCCGGGGCCAGTTCCAACCCGGCAAGGCCATGCCCAGCATCATGGTCAAGGGATTGAACCTCCGCGGGGAAAGCCGTGTCGGCTATTCCGAGGCCGTCGAAGCTGCCCAGTCCGAGGCCCAGTCGGCCCTCAGTCAGGAATCGATCCCGAAGGCCTATCGCAACACGGTCCGGGACTATTTCGACGACCTGAAGCGCTGACGAGTCGAGTGCTGAAGGTCCAACCCGCAGCCGAAGGATTCCGACCAACTCCTCACGTCCGCTCCACCTCGAGGGGGCGTTGAGGATCCAACGGAGTGGTTTCATTCCCGGGAAAAGGCCCCGCATCACCACTCTCCAGATCCACCCTCGCCCCTCGCCCCTCGCCCCTGCCCTGCACTGGAGAAGCTGTTGTGACAGGTCCGTGTCGGTGATTCCCAACTCGGGTGAACCCACGTCACGACGGGTCCCAGATTCTGGGTGTCTCCACCCAGGCGTCCGCGTTTTGAGCCCGGAAATCCGGGGTGGACACCCCGGCACACGCACTGCTGGAGGGGTTGCGATTGGATACAACATCCAGAACACCAAAAGGAGACAACGACTCATGAACTCACTGATCACACGTCGCAGCTATACGACCAGCCCGTTCGCGTCCCTGCTCAATCTCAGCCGGGACTTCGACCGGCTCCTTGATTCCCCGTGGACTTCCGTGCCCCGGGATGGATTCCCGGGGGAATTCCTGCCCGCCATGGAACTCCATGAGGACAACGACAGCATCACCGTCAGCCTCGAGCTCCCGGGTGTCGACAGGAAGGACGTCAGCATCACCTTCCAGGACAACGTCCTGACCGTCTCCGGCGAGCGAAAGCAGGAGCGCGAGGTGAAGGAGAACGAGGTCCTGCGCTCAGAGCGCTACTACGGACGGTTCGAACGGCAGGTCAGCCTCGGCCAGCCGGTGGTGGCCGACAAGGTCAAGGCGGCCTACAAGGACGGTGTCCTCCGCATCACCCTGCCAAAAGCCGCCGAGGCGAAGGCCAAGACCATCGATATCGCCACCACTTGAGGCTTCGCCCCTCCCGGATCCGGTGGCGCTCCCCGGTTGGGTCCCAATCGCACGGAGGTCCCCGTTGGCCACGCAGGCCGGTGGGGACCTCTTTTTCGCGCCCCGAATCTCAGCGCCCCACCACCAGACCCTTGAGGACGGAGTAGACGTCAAGCGATCCCAGGGTCTCCCGCTCCACCGACCGCGGAGAGATCAGGATCGGCCAGTCGTCCCGGTCCTCCGGACGCCGACCGTGGGATCCCCGCACCAGGGTGGCGTCGAGCGGGATGACATCCATGAGCATCCGGAACCCGAGCTTCTTCTGGAGCAAACGCCACGCGATCCTCAGTCGCACCGCGGGGATCGCCGGGTCGAGGAACAGCTCGACCGGGTCGTACCCAGGCTTCCGGTGGATGTCCACGCAGCGGGCGAAATCCGGGGCCCGGGCGTCGTCCTGCCAGTAATAGTAGGTGAACCACGTGTCGGCGTCGGCCCAGGCCACCAGATCCCCAGCCCGTGGGTGGGCGAGTCCGTTCTGGACCTTCATCGGGAAGTCCCAGACCTCGGCGACGCCGGGCACGGATTCCAGGAACTCCTGGACCTCCGGGATGAGTCGCCGCTCGTTGACGACCACATGGGCGACCTGGTGGTCGGCCACGGCAAAGACCTTGGAGTTGCCGGTGTCGAGCAGCTCCAACCCCAGCTCCTCCTTCACCGTCAACCACCCCCGCTCGCGGAAGAGCCGGTTCAGGTGCACGGCGCGGGACACGTTGGTGATGCCGTATTCGCTCAGGATCACCACCTGGACATCCCGCTCGCGGTAGAAATCGAGCAGGTCGCCGACGATGGCATCGATTGCCCGGAGATCCGCAACGATCCTTGGGTTGAGTCCCTGGCCCTCACGGGGTCCCCAGCGCTGCAGGTTGTAGTCGAGGTGCGGCAGGTAGACGAGGCTCAGCGTGGGACGGTGCTGGCGCTCGATGACCTTGGCGGATTCCGCGATCCAGCGGGTGGCGGCATCCATCCGACCCTGGGGGGTGTCCACCCCGGCCGCGGGGCCCCAGAACCCCGGGAATGGGAACTCCCCCAGCTCGGACTTCAGCTCGGTCCGGACCGAGTAGGGCCAGCCGTGGATGTCGAAGACCTTCCGTCCATCGGCCGGGTACATCGGCCGCGGCGTGACCGACCAGTCGGCGGTGGAATACATGTTGTACCACCAGAACACCTTCGCGCAGGTGAAGTCGGGAAAGTAGGACCGCAGCTCATCCCAGATCTTGGGGGCGGTGACCACATGGTTGGACTGCTTCCAGAACTGCACCTCGGCGAGTTCCCGGTGGTACCAGCCGTTGCCGACGATCCCGTGGTCGGTCGGACGGCGTCCGGTGAGATAGTCCGACTGCGCGGTACAAGTCACCGCGGGCAGGGCCGGATCGATCAGCGTCACTGGATGCTCGCGGGTCCAGGCCGCGAGACGAGGGGTATGCTCCCCGATGAGCCCGCGAGTCAGGCCCACGACGTTCAGAACGACGGTCCGTTGCATGGATTCAATCCCAGAGGCCTACGAGCGGTGGGGCCCGACTAAGGGGCGATGGCGAGACGCTGGTCCTCTGCCGCACCCGCCATCAGCACACCCTGCTCCTTGTAGGCCCTCAGGACAAAGTGGGTGGCGGTGGACAGGACGCCCTGGATCGTCGAGAGCTTCTCGGACACGAAGGTGGCGACCTCCCGGAGGTTCGTGCCCTCGACCTCGACCAGCAGGTCGTAGCCACCGGACATCAGGTGGCAGGACCGCACCTCGGAATACCGGGCGATGCGCTCGGCCAGCTTGTCGAACCCGCCGCCGCGCTCGGGGGTGATCTTGACCTCGATCATGGCCCGGACGAGGTCGCGTCCCAGCTTCTCCTCGTTGAGGACCGCCCGATATCCGAGGACGAACCGGTCGCGTTCCGCCTGACGGATCCGATCCCGGACCTCGGTCTCGGTGAGGTTGAGCATCGCTGCCAGCTGGGGGGCGGAGAGGGAGGCGTCGGAGGCGAGCAGCTTGAGCAACGGGTCCATGGTGGACGGATTGAACTGGGGCCGCCGGGAGTGCGGAAGGGAATTCTGCTGACGTGCGGGACGCCCGTGTGATCCCTCACCGAAGCTCACCACCACCCCTTCGGGTCCCACGCCAAGGCGACGGCTGTTGAGGGGGACGGCTCCCGCGCCGGGGACGAGATTTGAATAGAACGAAACGGATCCGGACTTGCGGCGACTACGTTCCCGGATCAATTGTCATCCACAATCGCTCCCGAATTCCACCCGACCGGCTTGCCATGCTGACCGTCCTCGCCTCATCACCAACCCGATCCGGGTTCTGCGACGGCCTTTCCCGTCGCAATTTCCTGCGCATCGGCTCGTTGGGTCTGGGTGGAATGGCACTGCCTGGTCTTCTCCAGGCGGAGGCGGCCGCGGGGATCCGCAGCCGTGGCAACCAACACAAGGCGGTCATCATGATCTTCCTGCCGGGTGGGCCCTCCCATCAGGACATGGTGGATCTGAAGATGGATGCGCCCGGCGAGGTCCGCGGGGAGTTCAAGCCGATCCCGACGAACGTCCCGGGCATCCAGATCTGCGAGCACCTGCCCCGGCTCGCACGGCTGGCCGACAAGTACACGATCATCCGGTCCATGACCGGCATGGAGGACCGTCACGAGTCTTTCCAATGCTACACGGGACGGATGAACCGGAACCAACCCCCGGGCGGCTGGCCCTCGATGGGCTCGTTCCTGAACAAGGTCCAAGGCTCCGCGGATCCCTCGATGCCGGGGTTCGTGGGCCTCGCCCCGAAGATGGGCCACGTCCCGTGGTCCGACAACGGCGTCGCCGGCTTCCTCGGGGCCGCCTGCGCCCCGTTCGAGATCAACAAGGGCGGCGGGAAGGACGACATGATCCTCAACGGCGTGACGCTGGATCGGTTGGCCGATCGACGCGCCCTGTTGTCGGGCCTCGACCAGTTCCGACGCGACGTCGACAGCTCGGGTAACCTGTCGGGCCTCGATGCCTACAACCAGCAGGCCTTCGGGATCCTGACCTCGAGCAAACTCGTCGAGGCCCTCGACTACAAGCGGGAGGATCCGCGGGTCATCGAGGCCTACGGAAAGGGCGATCCCAAGAACCGGGATGACGGTGCACCAAAGCTCATGGAGCACTTCCTGGTGGCCCGGCGTCTCGTGGAGGCAGGGGCACGCTGCGTGACACTCGCCTTCAGCCGTTGGGATCACCATGGCGACAACTTCGGCGCCCTGCGACAGGACCTGCCGCTGCTCGATCGGGGTCTGAGCGCACTGATCCAGGATCTGCACGACCGTGGCCTCGAGAAGGACGTGAGCGTGGTGGTCTGGGGCGAGTTTGGCAGGACCCCTACCATCAACAAGGACGGGGGCCGGGATCACTGGCCACGGGTGAGCTTTGCGATGCTGGCCGGCGGCGGGATGCGGCATGGGCAGGTGATCGGGGCCACGGATCGTCTCGGCGGCGAGGCGAGCGAACGGCCGGTGGGCTTCGGCGAGGTTCACGCCACACTGTACCACAACCTGGGCGTCGACGTGAACAAGGTCACGGTCACCGACCTCACCGGCCGACCTCAGTTCCTCGTCGAGCCCGGGATCCAGCCGATTCGGGAACTGGTGGGCTGAGCCGGCGTTACCCACTGACGCCTGACTCCCAGCGAAGCAGCTTGCAGCCGGTGCTGGACTTCAACGGCTTGACTGGAACCTCGAGGCGACGGCGACCGCCCCGAGGATGAGACCACCCCCGAGCACACGGAACGCCATGGTGCGTCCCCCGACCGAGCGCCGCTCGGTGTTGCCGATCCAATGCCCCACCAGCCACACGAGGGCCAGGCTCATCAGGCCCCGCGTTGCGTAGAGCACGTTCACCCCGGCGGCGTCGCGCCAGAAGGCGATGGTCACCGTGATGATGAACGCCTGGATGGCCGACAGCATCGTGGCCAGCGACATCCACTTCCAGGCCGCAAGGGGCGCCTTCAGGGAGGACCAACCAAAGAACGGAAGGGTGAGCAGCGACAGGAAACCGAGCGCGGCGAACTGCAGCGACAGGAAACCGATCACACCGAAGTTCGCGCCCCAGGTTTGAATCAGGGTGTCGGTGAGTGCGAACGCGGCGGCGCAGCCCAGTGCGGTCAGGGTCGTGCGCCCCATGCTGCGGCCCGCCCGGAACTCCGTCAGCCCCATCACAACAACCCCTGCCGTGGCGAGGCCAGCGGCCCACCATTGGGCGGGCTGGAGGACATGACCGAAGCCCCACCGGGCGATCAGGGCCACGAAGATCACCTTCGCGCCGAGCAGCGGCGTGGAGACCGATACGTCACCAATCCGGAGCGAGACGACGTTGAGCAGATGTCCAAGGACGAAGGTGGCCGCCGTGAGGACGGGTTGGTACCAGAGATCCCAGGGGATGGGACGCGGCTCCCAGGCGAGCGACGGGACGAACAGGAGCGCAAGCAGCACGTTGTTCACGACGACCGCGTGGACCACCCCGGCACCGGCGGCGTAGGCGCGCTTGAACACCAGCGCCCCGACTGCGAAGGCGAACGCCGCGACCAAGGGCAGGATCAGCTGCATGGAACCCGGGATCCGGGATCACCCGGCCGACCGACCTGAGCGGTCGGCAGCAGGGAGTCGGAAAGGACGGAGGCGCGCGTCAATCGAGCTCCAGCCACGCCCAGGCGGCGTCGATATTGGAGGCGTCGAAATACTCGATCTTCGCCAGGGTGAAGGGCTTGCAGACCTTCGCCATCCAGGCCTCCCACTTCCGGTCCCCCACAAGGGCGATCCGCTCGATGTCGGTGCAGTGCTTCGTGGAGAACTTGATGTCGTCCCACAGGGCATGGAGATCCCATCCATGGAAATCCTCGAAGTGCGCGAGGAGACGCACCTTGCCGTGGCTCTCGAGGGCCTTTTCGACCGCAGGTTGGAAATGCCGGTAGTCTTCGTCGCGGAGCGTGCCACTCATCTTGAAGCCGAGGGTTCGTCCGGAGGAACGGTGCAGCGGGGAGATCATGGTGGGAACGGCAAAGAGGTGCCTCTGAAGACTGCGGGCGACCGATCCCGGATGCACACCCGTGACTCCGGCTGGTAACCGAACGCCTGTCCCGCACAATCTAGGCCGACGCGGACCTGCCGGGAAGATGGATTCTTGCGGCGTTTTGATCGTCGGCGTGAACAGGGAACCGTGGGAGAAATCTGTTCTCGAAGCGCCAACGCGGACGCTGCATCCGACCGGGGAGCCGGTGATCCACAGGGCGCGCCACGAGGCCTTGCCAGAAAAGAAAAGCGGGCTTGGGGGTGACACACGGTTTGCACCGCCCAAGCCCGCCAACTCACCCACTCGGGCGAATTAGTTTGGGAACGGGATTTGTCTAAGCCGGTTGGGCACCTGCTTCAAGTTGTTTGTTCAGATTTTTTGGCCCTCGATCCGGCTGCTCGTCGTCGGTCCTGGGATTCCCTCGGAAACGGATCCAACCGCGTCCCGAAACCCACACGTCTCCCGGCCGTCTGGCGCACGCTCGGAGGGTCCCGCCCAGAATTTCGCCTCGTCCCCCCTGCTGCCGCATCCTAGCCTACACCATGCTTTCCGGGCCGCTCCTCGCCGCCATCACGACCAATCCACCCGCCTCCCCGGCCGTCGCCACGGAGGCCGGGGCACCTGGGCTCGGATTCATGTTCTGGGTCCTGGTGCTGGTCGGCAGTGCCGCGCTGGTGGTCGTGATCGAGCGCCTCCTGTACCTGCACCGCGTCCAGATCGACTCCGCCCAGTTCCTCGCCGGGGTCCGGAATGTGATCCGGCGGGACAACGTGATCGAGGCCCTCTCGATCTGCGACGCCACGCCTGGACCGGTCGCCCGCCTGGTGAAGGCGGCCATCCTGAACCGGGATGGCGGACGGGAACGGATCGACGAGGTCATCGAGGAGATCGGCCAGTCGGAGGTCCCTCGGCTTGAACACAATCTCCCGCTCCTCGCCACCATCGCCCAGGTGGCACCGCTGCTGGGTCTGATGGGGACGCTCTTCGGGTTTGGCGTGGTCTTCCGAGGCCTGCGGGGGGACGGCACATGGGGTGCCGGCTACGCGGCACCCGGTCAGATGTTCGACGGCCTGATGCAGGCCCTCTACACCGCGGCGATCGGCATCGGGATCGCCGCCTTCTGCTACGCCGCCTACAACTACCTCGTCCACCGGGTCAACCTGATCGTGCTGGACATGGAAAAGGCAAGCCGGGACGCGGTCCGTCTGGCCCTCGGGGATCCTGGATCCCCCGGCGAACCCGGACGGAACCCATGAGATTCCAGAGGACCACCCGCCTGTTTCGCGGCCAGCTGGATCTGGCCCCGTTCCTGTGCGTGCTCTTTCCGGTGGCCCTCGCTGCCATGCTGCACAGCCATCTCGTGCTGCCTCGCGGCAACCGGATCGCACTTCCCGCCTCTGGCGCGGGACCCGCCGTCGCCCCCGGGGACCCCACCCTGATCCTGGCCATCGACACGCACCAGCAGCTCTACTTCGAGAACCAGGTCACCACGCCCCAGGCCCTCGAGCAGACCCTGTCCCGACGCAGCCGAAACAACCCGTCGAGCATCCTCCTGGTGGAGGCCGATGCCTCCGTGTCCTACGGCTTCCTCATGGGCATCTCGGAACTCGCACGCCGGTCCGGGATGCGTGAGATCGTTCTCTCGACCCTCCCCGCTCCCGCTCCATGACCCTGTCGTCCCCTCCGGAACCGGCTGCGGTCTGGGGTCGATCCCGGATCCTCATCGCCACCGCGCTGCTCGCCGCGATCCAAGGCGTGCTGTTCCTGCTCCTGTCCCGGTGGCCCACCCTTCCCGAACCCCGCCGCGGGCAACCCTTCACGGTGCGACTGGATCCCCAATCCCGCGATATCCGCGGGGCCGCAGGCTGGTCCGCGGATCCTCGACAGTTCTCGTCAAACCTCCGTGATGGCGTCGCATCGCAGGATCCCAGCACCCGCAGCACCCCGGAGTATCCCCTGTTTCGCTGGGAGCCTGCTCCCCGATGGCTCGGGGCCTCGCCAGGGGTCCTGTGGCATCCGGAATCGGTCGGCACACCCCGAAGGGATGACCCGTCGGGAGTCGCCATCGGCGGCCCGATCCCGGGTCAATCGATCCGCCCTCCGCTCCTCAAGGGGGAGACCTCGGTCTCCCTGCGGGGAGACCTGTCGGCGCTGTCCCTCGAGGTCCCTCACCCGCCCCCCACCTCCCCGGTCGATGACATCCTCCCGCCCACAGTGATCGAACTGGTCATCGGACCCGGGGGCGACGTGATCCGGGCCCGTCTGGCCGTGGGGTGTGGGAATGTCGATGCCGACCGTGCGGCTCTGAACTGGGCCCGTTCGGTCCGGTGTGTCACCGGCAGATCGCAACCCGGCCCCGGGGCGACGGACCCTGCCCAGTGGAGGGCCGGGGATCTGGTCATCCACTGGAATACCCGCCCCGCCTCGCAGCGATGACAAGTCCGGAGAACCTCATCGTCGTGTGGACCGTGGGTGCCCTGGGTGCGCTCGCGATCCTTGCCCTGTGGGATGAACGGGTGCGACGCCGTGTCGGTGCCGACATCTCGGAGGATCGGATCTTCCGCTGCGCCGAATGCAGTCTGGTCTACACGGACGATCCCGAGGTCGACCGGTCACGCTGCCCCGGATGCGGCAGGACGAACAACCCGGTTCAGTTCTGAGGCCGACGCCCGAGCCCGGGCCGTCAGCGCAAGAGTTCCCGGGCCGCGATGCAGTCGCGCCCGATCTGCAACCGGAGGGCATCGACCGAGTCGAACCGGAACTCACCCCGCAGGAACCGGACGAACCGGACCTCGAGCCCCTGTCCGTAGAGATCCCCATCGTGGTCGAGGAGATGGACCTCGAATCGGGCCTCCCCCTCGGGACGCCCCAGCGTCGGCCGGACGCCCCAGTTCAGCACAGCTGGAACCTCGAGGTCGCCCGACAGCATCCGGATCCGCGCTGCGTAGACGCCATGGGGTGGGAGCTCGAGTCCCTGCACGTCGATGTTGGCGGTCGGAAAACCAATCCTGCGCCCCAGCTGATCCCCCCGGATCACGGCCCCCGACACGGCGTACGGGCGTCCGAGGAGCTCCGAGACCGTCCCGAGGTCCCCGTCCCTGAGGCTCTGCCGGATCCGCGAACTGCTCACCACTCCGCCACCGAGCAACACCGGCTGGGCCACCTGGACCGAGAACCCCCGTTCCGCGCCGATCCGACGCAGCAGCGCGATGTCACCCGAGCGTTGGGCGCCGAACTGGAATCCCTCCCCAACCGCAAGACTGCAGAGGTCCGGGGCCCTATCCAAAAGGCGCTCCACGAACTCGTTCCCGGTGACACGGGAAAGTTCGGGGGTGAACTCCAGGACGAGGGCGACGTCGATTCCGAACGCCTCGAGATCCCTCAACCGCTGGGCAATAGGCTGGAGAAGCCTGGGAGCCTTCTCCGGACACACCACGGACTGCGGATGGGGATCAAACGTCAGGGCGACCGACCGACCACCCCGGGCACGGGCCTCGGTGAGGGCAAGACGCAGCACCTGCTGATGGCCCAGGTGGACCCCATCGAACATGCCCCAGGCCATGCTGCATCCCCCTGGAGCCCGGGGAATTTCGTCGGCACTGCGAACGACCAGCATTGTCGACCCTCTATTCCATCCCCCGTAGCCGGAGGAGGGGGATCACCCGCGCCTCAAGACCCTTGCGGTCCAGAGCCAGGAGTTCCCGGAGCGGAAGCGCATCCGCCACATCAAATCGGCCCGATCCTGTCCTGCGCAACGCAGTCAGATGCGCCCCACACCCGAGACGCTGGCCCAGATCATGGGCCAGTGAGCGGACATAGGTCCCCTTGGTGCAGCTCACGCGGAAGTAGCCGAACGGATCCTCGTAGTCCTCGAAACGGAAGGTGTAGACATGGACCAACCGGGGTTCCCGCGGGATCTCCTTCCCCTGACGGGCCAGCCGGTACAGCGGGACGCCTCCAACCTTCTTGGCGCTGACCATGGGGGGAATCTGCTGGAGATCCCCCACAAACGCCGAGGCCCCCTCGTTGAGGTCCTCAAGGCGGAGGCTGGGGACCGGTCGGGTCTCCACAAGCTCCCCGTCCGCATCATAGCTGTCCGTGACCTCCCCGAGGCGCAGGGTACCCTCGTAGACCTTGTCGGAAGCCATCAGACGCTCCGAGTACCGAGTGGCCTTCCCCAGAACGAGGATCAGGAGCCCTGTCGCCATCGGGTCGAGCGTCCCGCAGTGCCCCACCTTCTGAAGCCGGAAATGGCCCCGGACCTTCGCCACGACGTCATGCGACGTCCACTCTGACGGCTTGTCGACCAGCAAGGCCCCGTCCAGTGCGTTGAATTCCTGCATTGGCGGTGTTTCCCCTAGGCGGCGAGTGAACGTTTGACCGCCGCGAGCACACGACGCTGGACCGACAGCGCGGTCCCCGGGATCCGGGCACCCGCGGCGGAGCGATGGCCACCGCCCCCGAAGAGTCCGGCCACGGCCCCCACATCGATCGACGGGTTCTTGCTCCGGATGCTGAGCCGGACCATGTCGGTCCCCATCTCCTCGAACATGATGGCGACCACCACGCCCTCGATGGCGCGGACGTGGTCGATCAGCCCCTCGCTCTCCTCGGAATCCGCCCCGGCCCGGGTGTAGTCGGCTTTCCGGAGCCAGAAGTACGCTGTGCGATCGCCATGCGTCATCCTGAACTTGCTGTAGACATGGCGGAGGAGCCGGACCCGGGTGATGGGATAGCTCTGGTAGATCTTCTCACACAGCCCGCCCAGGTCTGCCCCGGCATCCACAAGCCGCGCCGCGATCTCAAGGGTCTCCGGGGTTGTGGTCGAATACTGAAAACTCCCGGTGTCGGTGCTGACGGCCGCAAACAGGCAGTTGGCCATGGGTTTCGTGATCTTCCAGCCGGCCCATTGGCAGAGGTCGTAGATCAGTTCCCCCGTCGAGGGCTCGCGGGGCGACACCCAGTTGATGTCGGCATACCGGGTGTTGCTCGCGTGGTGGTCGATGTTGATGAACACACCACGGTCCCGGACCTGTTCCCCACACCGTCCCAAGCGCTCGAAGCTCGCACAGTCAGTGGCGACAACCGCATCGAACCGATGCCCCGAGGACGGACGACGGACCCGGCGCTCGGGATCGAGGATCCGCAGCTTGTCCGGACACCCGTCATCGTTCCACACCGTCACCGCCTTCCCGGCACTCTCAAGGGCCAAGGCAAGGCCAACCTGCGAGCCGATGCAGTCGCCATCCGGTCGGACATGTCCCACGACGCAGACGGTCTTCGCGCCTTCAAGAGCCTCGAGGAGGTCGCGAACGGGTTTGGGTGCTGCCTTCATTCGGGGAACACAGGTCTAGAGGGACTGGGTCGACAGGAGGACGCTTTGGGTCACTGCTGCTGCTGCTGGGGGCCACGCTGCTCCTTTTCGATCTGGTCGAGAATGGAGAGCACGCGGTTTCCCTGCTCGATGGAGTCGTCGATCTGGAACCGCAACTCAGGGGTGAACTTGAGGCGGACGGAGGAGCCGACCCTGGATTGGATGAGTCCAGATTTCGCCTCCAGCTCCTCCAACGCGGTCCTGCGTTGGATCTTCGAGCCGACGAAGCCCAGGAAGACGATTCCGGAGCGCAGGTCCCGTGCGATCCCAACGTCGTTCACGGTCAGGACCCCGGCCTTGTCGATGGGTATCTCCTGGCGGATGACCTCGGAGATCTCCTGCTTGAGCAGTTCCCGGACCCGGGCGATGCGACGGTTGTTGGTCGATTGCATGCTGTACGCGCCACCGTGGTGTGTCCCCGAAAGGGGGGACATCACCGGTCGGGCACTCCTGATGGCGTCATAACAGCTTCTGCGCCACCTTCTCGATGACGTAGCACTCGATCACATCGCCCTCCTGGGAGTCGTCGAAACCATCCAGCCGGACACCGCATTCCATGCCGGCACGGACCTCGTTCACCTCGTCCTGGAACCGGCGGAGAGTGAGGGAGACGCCCTCGTAGATGACGTGACCCGCACGCCGGATGCGCATCTTGCCTCGGACCAGCTTTCCGGAGGAGACATGGCATCCTGCGACCTTGCCGCCCTTCGACAGTTCGAAGGTCTGCCGGACCTCTGCCTGGCCCACGACGACCTCCTTCTGGAGGGGGTCGAGGAGTCCTGCCATGGCCTCCTTCACCTGGTCGATGAGTTCGTAGATGATGGCGTAGAGCTTGACCTGGACGCCCTCGCGCTTGGCCGCCTCGGCCGCGCTGCTGTCGACCCGGGTGTGGAAGCCGAGGATCACGGCGTCGGCCGAGCTGGCGAGCAGCACGTCGCTCTCGGTGATGGCCCCGACCGCATCGCGCACGATCTCGAGTGAGACCTTTGTGGACTCGATCTTGCGAAGTGCCTCGCAGATGGCTTCCACGGAACCCTGGGTATCCGCCTTGATGATCAGCTTGAGGATCTTTGCGGACTTCTCATCGATCCGGCCGAAGATGTCCTCGAGCGTCTGCCGCTGCGGGCGCCCCCCATCGAGGCTGGACTTCTTGCGTGCCATCGTCCGCTCCTCGGCCAGGTCTCGCGCTGCCTTCTCGTTGTCGACGGCACTGAACTCGGATCCGGCCTCCGGAACGCCATTGAGTCCAAGGACCCGGACGGCGACGGATGGGCCGGCCTCCTTCAGCCGCTTGCCCTCCTCGTCCATCATCGAACGCACCCGCCCGTAGAACTCGCCACAAATCACGACATCGCCCTGTCGCAGGGTCCCCTTACGCACCAGCACGGTCGCAACGGGGCCACCGGGCTCGATGCCCGACTCGATCACGTTGCCCTTGGCCTTGCGGTTGGGGTTGGCCTTCAGCTCCAGCAGCTCGGCCTGCAGAAGGATGCTCTCGATGAGCTTGTCGACCCCCATGCCGGTCATGCCGGAGCAATCCACATAGAGGGTGTCGCCGCCCCAGTCGTCGGGAACGAGTCCCTTGTCCTGGAGCTGCTGACGGACCTTCATGCCGTTGGCGGCTGGGTGGTCAGACTTGTTGACGGCCACGATGATCGGGACCTGGGCGGCCCTGGCATGCTGGAGGGCCTCGAGGGTCTGGGGCATCACGCCGTCATTCGCCGCGACGACGAGGATGACGATGTCCGTGACATTGGCCCCGCGGGCGCGCATCGCCGAGAACGCGGCGTGACCGGGAGTGTCGAGGAACGTCAGCTGCTCCAGCTTTCCGGAGACCGGATGCGGGTAGGTGATGGTGTAGGCACCGATGTGCTGGG
>SXGQ01086729.1_pt1 | contig 27604 bp, 23 predicted proteins | sample 3178371 | NCBI WGS metagenome assembly SXGQ01 (sample SAMN11356859, study PRJNA531348) | freshwater metagenome | isolation source: freshwater sample F1-20 | place: China: Fuxian Lake, Yuxi | collected 2017-12-25 | reverse complement strand
CGGCCGGCGCAGGCGCTGGGTCGGCCGGCACAGGCGCTGGTGCTTGTGCGAATGCGTAATTTGCCAAATGAAGCATTAAAACAGCGGATAACAATGCAAAAAATGCCTTTGCCTTGGCATTGAATATATTCCGATAACTCGTTTGGATTTGCATAATTGACCTTTGGGATACTTGAGATTCTATAACTACTCGGCGCAATCACATCCACCTCCTTCAAAAAAATAATTTGAAAATTTGGCGAACAAAATTGTACAAAGGTCAAATTGGAGTTATGTTCACTTTGCGGATGAGAGTCCGCATGAGTTGATCTGTCATTAGAAGAATCTTCTTCTAATTCAGAAAAACTCATCAAATACGCCCTTTTCCCTCCCTCCGCCCCCGAGCCTTGTGCTCGGGGGTTTTTTATTAATCGTTAGTTGCGCGTGTGATTCGAGCGGCCGACGAGAGTGAATGCCAAGTGAATTATGCACTCTTGGCTATGATCGCCCTTTACCCCATAATAAGGACCCCACATGAATTCCAACGACATTCGACCTGGCATCGCAATCAAACTTGACGGACGGATGTACAAAGTCACCGAGTACACCCACGTAACTCCAGGCAACTTGCGGGCCTTCGTTCAAATCAAGATCCAAGACATCGAAAAGGGAACGCTCTTGGAGAAGCGACTGCGTTCTGGAGAAAACGTAGAGCAAGTCGAACTCGACCGTCGACCGATGGAATATCTGTACGCCAACGGAAAGAACTATGTGTTTATGGATTCCGCCAATTACGAGCAAAGTGAATTTGATGACAAGGTTGTTGGCGATATGGCGTTGTATGCAAAGCCAAACACTGAATTGGTTGTCCTTTGGTGCGATGGCAAACCAATCTCCATCGAGTTGCCGAATGTGGTCGAATTGCAAGTGACTGATACTGCGCCAGGAATCAAAGGGGCAACTGCGACCAACCAGTTGAAAGAAGCAACGTGCGAAACGGGACTGAAGACACGCGTGCCGCCGTTCATCACTATTGGCGAGATGATTCGAATCAACACGGCTGACGGTTCATACGCCAGTAGAGCGTGAGAACCTCGGCGAAGTGAGCGCCCAAGTTCGCCCCCAAGTGCGCCCCCAAGTGCGCCCCCAAGTGCGCGCCCAAGTTCGCCCCCAAGTGCGCCCCCAAGTTCGCCCCCAAGTGCGAACAAGTGCGCCCCCAAGTGCGAACAAGTGCGAACAAGTGCGAACAAGTGCGAACAAGTGCGAACATTTTTCAGTGAGGCAGAGGAAATGCCTTGCAGAATCCGCGGATTTCTTCGCGGACCTTTGCGCTTGTCGCTGTGTCACCCTTCGAACCCATCACACGGTCGAGCCATTCTCCGACGCGCTTCATATCGCTTTCGCGAAGTCCGCGCGTCGTGAGCGCTGGGGTTCCAAGCCTCAATCCGCTGGTCAAGACTGGCGAGCGTGGATCATTTGGAATTCCATTCTTGTTGCAAATGATTCCCGCAGTCTCGAGCCATTTCTCCGCGTCAGCACCGGTCAGTTCTGCATCGCGGGGGCGAAGATCGACAAGCATCAGGTGATTATCCGTTCCGCCGGAGCACAATCGATATCCACGGCTTTGCAAATCCGCGGCGAGTGCCTGCGCATTCTTCACAACTTGCTGAGAATATGTCTTGAACGATGGTTGCAATGCTTCACCAAACGCGAGCGCTTTGGCCGCAATAATGTGCATTAGCGGTCCGCCTTGCACTCCAGGAAAAACCTTTCGGTCAATCTTGGTTGCGATGTCCGCATCATTGGTCATGATCAATCCGCCACGCGGTCCGCGCAATGTCTTGTGAGTCGTGGTCGTGACGAGATGCGCGTGAGGAAATGGCGAAGGATGAACGCCCGTCGCGCAGAGTCCAGCGATGTGCGCGATGTCCGCCATCAAGAGAGCGCCCACTTTGTCCGCAATCGCGCGAAAGCGTGCGAAGTCGATGACGCGTGAATAAGCGGAGTATCCGCAGATGATCAACTTTGGTTTGTGCTCTTGCGCGAGACGCTCGATCTGGTCATAGTCCAACATTTCGGTTTTTGGATCGAGCCCATAGTCAACAATTTGATAAAAAGTTCCGCTGAAGTTGACCTTCAAACCGTGGCTGAGATGACCGCCTTCTTTGATCGGCAGACTGAGAACCGTGTCGCCGGGATTCAATACTGCCATGAATGCGGCGATATTGGCATTTGCTCCGCAGTGCGGTTGCACATTCGCGAAGTTGCAACCAAAGAGTTTCTTTGCGCGATCACGGGCAAGATTTTCGATTTGATCGTGAAACTCGCAGCCGCCGTAATAGCGCTTGCCGGGATATCCCTCCGCGTATTTGTTGGTCATCCACGATCCAGCCGCGTGCATCACCGCATTGCTGACATGATTTTCACTGGCGATCAGTTCGAGAGTTGTCTCTTGTCGATCGCGCTCTCCGGCAAGAATGCGCGAGACATCAGGGTCCGCTTGCTTGAGGAGTTCAAGAAGATCGTCACCCATATTTGTGGAGTTGGTCATGGAAGATTCCGATCGTGCTGGTGCGGTGGTCATCAGCACAATGTACATCTGCGCATCGATGTATTGTGCAGCGATTGGATCGACTTTATTGTCATATTGCTGACGCTGACCTCGTCGTTGAATGCGACGACGGACATCCCGTGGCAAGGTGGCAAGCCCGATCACTCCGAAATTTGGATGCGGCGGAGATTGGGACTGCCGTGAAAAATACGATTTGGGCGGAGGATTTCCGAGCACTCGTTTGCGCGTGGAGTCGCGGGGAAAGCCTGAATTCAGTGCAGATTGGCTCGTGGTTGCCGAAGGAGCCTCCGTTTCTCGCGGCGTGTTGGCGTGCGGCACTGAAAATTCCCAGAGGTGAAACTCGAACCTATGCGTGGCTTGCGGCTGCGGCGGGAAAACCTTCCGCGCATCGGGCTGCGGCGCAATCGATGGCACGAAACCCCCTTGCGCTGTTGGTGCCCTGCCACCGAGTTGTCGGCGTGAATGACTTGGGTGGATTTTGTGGAATCACACATTCCACCTCGCGCAAGCAATCATCCAACTGGGCGCTGAGACTGAAAAATAGGCTGTTGGAAATTGAAGCGAGTGTTCGATCTGAAAAAGAAAAGGTTCTCTACACTTACGCTCCGTTGAAAACCGCACCTCGCATCAAAAGGAAAAAATAATGAACATCACGATGGTTGGAACTGGATATGTCGGACTTGTCACTGGTGCCTGCTTTGCAGACATGGGAAATCATGTGACTTGCTTGGACATCGATGAATCAAAGATTGCGACCCTGCGCAAAGGCGAAAGTCCAATCTATGAACCAGGGCTGACCGAAATGATTCAGCGCAATGCGCATGCGGGACGACTTGCGTTCACAACAGACAGACAAGTGGGATATCGAGATGCGGCGATCATTTTCATCTGCGTTGGAACGCCAAGTCGAGATGATGGAAGTGCGGACTTGAAATATGTGCTCAAGGTTGCGGATGACATCGCCGTTGAATTGGAACGACTTGGTTCGAAGGCGCCGACGAAAACGATCGTGATCAAGAGCACCGTGCCGGTTGGAACAAGTCACAAAGTGCGCGATGCAATTCGTGCGAAGACTAAAGTTGCATTTCAAATCGCAGACAATCCAGAGTTTTTGAAAGAAGGCGATGCGATTATGGATTTCATGAAACCAGATCGCGTTGTGTGCGGCGTGGATAATGCCCAAACTGGGGAAATTATGCGAACGCTGTACGACCCCTTCGTGCGGCAGGGAAACCCGATTTTCATCTTGGACGTCCGGAGCGCCGAGATGGTCAAGTATGCCAGCAACGCAATGCTCGCCTGCAAGATCTCCTTCATCAACGAGATTGCCAACCTCTGCGAGAGGTATGGCGCCGACATCAATTCGGTGCGCGAAGGCATGTGCGCCGACAAGCGAATCGGCAACCAGTTTCTCTATCCCGGACTTGGTTACGGCGGGAGTTGCTTTCCAAAGGACACCCAAGCCGTCGTGTCGATGGGTCGCGAAATCGGTTTCAATTGCAAGTTGAACGCCGCTGTGCACGAGGTGAATCAAGATCAGCGCGGGCACTTTTGGAAGAAAATCGACTCCGAACTAGGATCCGATTTACGAGGTAAATGCCTGGCTTTTTGGGGGGTTGCGTTCAAACCCAAGACCGACGATATTCGCGAGGCTCCCAGCATCGCGCTGATGCAAAGAGCCTTGGCGGCGGGCGCAAAAGTGCGTGCGTATGACCCTGTCGCCCTGGAACATTTGGCTCACGAGATGCCTTTGGTCGAGCAATCCACGGATCTTTACGCCACTCTCGATGGAGCCGATGCCCTCATTATCTGCACAGAATGGGCTGAATTTCGAGCTCCCGACTTTGACGAGATTCGTCGTCGACTGGTCAAACCGATCATCTTCGACGGTCGAAATTTGTACCGATTGGCGCAAATGTCAGAGGCTGGATTCACCTATGCCTCGGTCGGACGAGCAACCGTCCGTCCGCGCTGACACTTTGGCAGAGCAGAAAAAGTCCTAAAAAATAGCAATTTTTCACCGTTTGGGCTTGCGAACGAAGGTGCATTCATCGTACATTTCGCGTGCCGCATAACTAGTGCGGATGGGAGCGAGACCATTTTCTCGGCAAGATTGTCAATAGAAAGGACATCTCAAGATGGCAACAATGACCAAGAAGTCGACTGCAAAGAAGTCGACAAAGTCTGCAAAGGCAGTGAAAGTTGTAAAGAAGGTTTACAAGCCAACAACAACATCGAAGGCTCGCACCCGCAGCCAAATCATCGCTGAACTCGCAACCGCTTCAGACATCAAGAAGACGGTCGTGAAGGAAGTGTTCGAAAATCTCGGCGCGATGATCGGTTGCGATCTCGGCGGTCGTGGTCCAGGCGTGTTCAGCTTCATGGGTCTCATGAAGATGAAGACTGTCAAGAAGCCAGCGACAAAGGCACGTGAAGGTGTGAACCCATTCACTGGTCTTTCGCAGATTTTCAAGGCGAAGCCAGCAAGTAAGAAAGTTCGCGTTCGTCCAACGAAGACTCTCAACTCACTCGTGAGCTGATTGTTTCACTGACGAATCTGAATTTGATTCTTTGAATCAATTCTTCACGCGACCCTGCTTCGGCGGGGTCGCGTTCTTTTTGCAATCTCTACTTTTTCAGCGCTGTCCGCAGATTTCCCATCGATGCGGCGAGCTTTGTTTCTGCTTGTTTCACCGAAAGATTCAGCGCACGCATCACAATTGCAACTTTCACTCGCCCACCAGATTCGCCGAGTAATTCCGCCGCACTCGTGCGAGTCAGTGAGGAATCAAACATACACATCGTGCGAATCGCGCGATCGACCAATTTGTCATTTGTCGCGGCGAGATCGACCATCAAGTTTCCGTGCACTTTCCCCAACTGCGTGAAGAGAATCGTTGTGATGCAATTCAGCGCAAGCTTTGTGGCTGATCCAGCCTTCAATCGCGTCGAACCCGTCAGCATTTCCGCGCCTGTTTCCAGCAGAATCAGATGATCGCACTCTGCGGGTGCTTGAAGCGCAGAGCAGACAAGAAATCCTGTCAAAGTTCCCCGCGCCTTTGCAAGAGTGATCGCGCCAAGTGCGTAAGGCGTCGTGCCTCCCGCTGCGATTGCCAGCAATGCGTCGTTGGACCCGATCGAATGCGCTGTGAATTCTGCGGAGATTCCGTCGTACTCATCTTCGCGACGTTCGCTGCTCTTGCGAAGAGCCATATCGCCGCCGGCAATCAAACCAATCACTTGACTGGGATCGCTGCAAAATGTCGGAGGGCATTCACTCGCGTCGAGCACGCCAAGTCGACCTGATGTGCCAGCGCCGCAATAAAATAATCTGCCGCCAGCGCGAATGCGAGGGACAAGCGCATCGACGAATCCAACAATCGCAGGCGCAGCGTTGGCGACCGCCGTATGAACAATCGCGTGATCGTGCGCCATCGCGCGCACTTGTTCGAGGGTTGTCAGCAAATCGAAATTTTCAGAACTTGCGTTGCGCTGTTCGGTCGCGATTTGACTGCGATCTGGAGGCAGCGGAGATTTGCTTGTGTTTGTCATGGCGTGTGACTGCTTCCATCTGGAGTTGCCTTCAACTCGCGCACGAAGAAAGACCACATCGCGCTCTCTTCCGATGGACCGAATCCACCATGGCCAGCCTTGGGAAAGAAAAGCATTTCGAATGAGAAGTCGCGGTCATACAACTTCTGCGCAATCGCCCAGCCGTTTGATGGATGCACATTGTCATCTTGCATTCCGTGGATCAGCATAAATTTTCCAGCCAACTTGTCCGCGTGAAGAAGCACGCTGCCATCGTCATATCCCGCTTTGTTTTCTTGCGGCGTTCGCATGAAGCGTTCGGTATAGATCGAGTCGTACTGACGCCAATCCATCGGACCAGACCTTGCAACCGCCGCCTTGAAAACATCGGGATATCGCACGAGGGCAATCGCGGACATATATCCCCCATAGGACATTCCCGTGATTCCCACCCGCGATCCGTCGATTCCAGGGCGAGTGGCGATCTGCCGAACAGCCGCGGCTTGATCGTCCAAATCCGGACCGCCGAGTTTCAGATATGTCGCGTCCTCGAAGGCCTTGCCTCGACCCGGCGTGCCTCGGTTGTCGATTTGCAGGATGACAAAGCCAAGTTCGCAATCTGCACGAGGCGATGAAAAGCGATTGAAAACATTTGCAAAGTATGGACCACCATATGCATCAACGATGAGCGGCCACGACTTTGTCGGATCGAACGTGCTGGGAAAATGCAGCGTTCCATAGATATTCGTCACGCCATCCGCCGCTTTCAGCGTCACAAGTTCTGGTTTGGGAATGTTGCGCGAGGACCAGACATCGCTCGCGCCTTCCGCGAGCTGTGCGATCACCTTGCCATCTGCTCCATACAGTTTCGCGGATGGAGGTCGTGAAATCGTCTCGTCGCTTGCGACGAAGAATCGTCCATCGGGCGAAATGCGAAATCGAGCGTAGGTCAAATCTTCCGGAGTCAGGCGCATTTGTTTCGTGCCGTCAAGATGAACACTCATCAACTGCGGATTGATCTGAGTTTGCGCGGGGAACGCTGTATAAAAAAGCACCCCCGCTTCTTCGTTGACTTCGACAATCTTGCCTGCGGGGAAATCGCCGCTGGTCAATGCGATGACCGTTTGCGAGTCCAACGATCGAAGTTCGTACTGCTTGAATCCAGATCGCTCGGTCGACCAAATGAATCGACGACCATCCGCAAGGAAATCCATTTCAGGTAAATGGTGATTCCAGTGAGGCTGCTCTTCGCGAACAAGCACCCGCGACACACCGCTCTTCGCATCGGCGGAGCAAAGTTCGAGAACATCGTGCCGTCGATTCAACCGATGAAAAATCAACTGATCTCCCGTGGCGGAATATTCCACGCCATAGATGTACTGTTCGTTTGGACCAACATCGATCGTGCGAATATGTTTCGATGGATCACCATCAGGATCGGCGCAAAATGCCTTCACATCCAGCACGGATAATCCAACAATTGGATTGGGATCGCCAGGCTTTGGATAGCGTTCGCTTTCGACTTCTGGCCGCAATTTCGTCAGCCCCGACAGAATGGTGTACTTGGGAACTTGCGCGTCATCGAAACGATAAAACGCCAATTGCTCGCCGGTGGGATTCCACCACATACCCGTGGTCTGATCAAGCTCTTCGCCATAGACCCAGCTTGCTGTTCCATATCGCAGAGTGCTTGTGCCATCCGTGGTCACCGCTCGCTTCGCAGCGCCGTCGCATTTCACAAGGAGATTTCCGTCGCGAGATTCTGCGCTCATTGTCTTGTCTGCCGAAAATGCGATCGGTTGCTGACGCCCTCGCGATGGCGCCATCGGTTCTTTGCGGGATGGACGAGGCCGACTCGCCGCTGGAGCACTCTCATCACCTTCGATCGCTGGCGTGATCGCGCCAGTGGTCAAGTCGACAATCGACCACGGGCCAGTTTGACGAAACCACATTTGATTCTTTGCGATATCCCAGCGCACATCTCGAATGGTGGTTGAGGGCGAACGATTGAAACTTCCCGCAATCGACGCTCCACGATCTGCTCCAGGCAATTGATCGTATGGAGTCCAATCTGCATAGGCGATTGTGCAAAACAGAAATGCCGCAGCGCAGAGAAAAAGCGTTGGATGGATTCGAACCGAACGCCCAGAGCAAGAGGGCATCATTGGTCAGCCCACACGAGCCATCTGCTGAAATTGTGCGAGACGCTGAGTGATTTCATCGAACTTCAGATTGCGCATGCGATCAAGCCCGAAAGCCTCGAGTGAGAAACTTGCGACCACCGTGCCATACGCCATGGCTTTCTGCAACGAAGCGAAATCGTGACGACCTTCGCGTGCGAGATATCCCATAAATCCACCCGCAAAACTGTCGCCTGCTCCTGTCGGATCGACAACATTGGATTCCTCGATCGGGAAGGCTGGAATGACCGCGCATCCTTGGGGATGAATGAGAATCGCTCCATGCTCGCCCTTCTTGACAACCACAAACTTTGGTCCAATATCGAGAATCTTTCGCCCAGCGCTGATTGCATTGCGAACGCCAGTCAATTCTCCAGCCTCGCTGTCGTTGACGATCAAGCCGTCAACTCTTTGCAGAAGCGCGCTCAATTCTGGATGAGCAGTTCGAATCCACAAATCCATCGTGTCCGCAACAACCAACTTTCGCTTTGGAAACTGATCGATGAATCCAAGTTGAACTGATGGATGCGTGTTGCCGAGAAAAACATATTCGCTGTCGGCGTATGCGGCAGGAACCCGCGGTGGTTCTTCTTGCAAAACTCCAACCTCGGTGAAAAGTGTTTCGCGGCGGTTTACATCTTCGAAATATTTTCCGCCCCACGCGAAGGTTCTCGAATTTGTTCGAGATTCCAAGCCGTCCAAGCAGACGCCTGAAAAACTTTTCAGAATCGAGTGGTGTTCGGCTGGCCAATCTCCTCCGACAACTGCGACCAGCCTGACTGGGCAAAGTTGGCTCGCTGCGGCCGCGAAATATGCTGCGCTTCCACCCGAAACTCCTTCACGCTTGGCGCGAGGTGTCTGGACGGTGTCAATTCCGATAGTTCCTGTTACGACGAGTTTCACGAGGTGATCGTATCGCTTCGGCGAAAACTTCGTGCCCAGCCGATACCGATCGCAACACCAGTCAATGACCCTGCGACAACATCGAGCGGCATCATGCGCAATTCAGGAGGGAGCGCGTTGATCGCAAAGAGCGTCCCAATATCCCCAGTCATACGGCTTGCAACAAACAGTTGATATCCACCTGCGAGCAAGATCGGCGAGATGAAGGCGAGAATCGGTTGCACATTTGGGGCGAAAAGGCGGAAGGCGATACCAACTGCAATGCCGCCGAGGCATGCGCCGCCGAATGCCTGACCTTTGAACATTGTGCGAATGACCAACCACGCAATCAATGGAAGAAGCACTCCTGTGATCGCGCCACGAAGTGCGTCGACATCGAAATATTCTTTCCACATCGATTCGCCAGGAAATCGCAGTGCGATGTCGGGAGGGGATCCTGAAAACCGAAAGATCAACACAACAGATATGGCAGATGGCACGGTCCAGATCATCGTTTCAATTGCAAGCGAAGTCAGCGATACATCGCCAAAGATCGCGCCTGTGATTGAAGCGCTTCGCAGCGTCAGTCCCGCCAGTCCAGCTCCGAGAACGAATACTCCCACCACTGCGTTGACCAATCGACCCGCAATCATTGCCAAGATTGTCAGCAAAATCATCACCGCCCCAAGTGTCAAGAATGCGCTTGATTTTGAAGTTGCCATCGTGACGCAACCCGCAGGTTCGCCGCATACATCGATCATTCGATTCGACGCAAGCGATCCAATCCAAAGTGCGCCGACAATTGTGACCGTCAGGATAAGTCCACGAATCCATCCTCTTTCGGCGGAATGTTCCGCAGGATACGGTTCTTTCGACGCATGCGAGTTGGTGTTCATCGTGTGTGGTGTATCCGCACGCTCGTCACTGCGCAATGTCGAAGTATCCTCAAGGCGTGCCAAACTCCCCCCCGACAGTCTTGCTCGACGGAAATCCTCTTTCAATAGATGCCGTGTGCGTCGTTGCTCGAAGTGGAGCAAAGGTCGAGTTGAGCCCAGAAAGTCGCAAGCGAATGACGGAAGCTCGGGCAGGAATGCTCGAACGCGCTTCGACTGGCGTTCCTTTGTATGGCATCAACACAGGATTTGGAAGTTTCGCGCATGTGCGATTACCAACCGAGCAACTGGCGGAGCTTCAGGCAAATCTGATTCGATCTCACTCGGCAGGAGTTGGCGCGCCGCTGGATCAATGCGAAGTGCGTGCGATGATGGTCGTGCTTGCGGCAAGTCTGGCGCGCGCTCATTCGGGAGTGCGCGCGGAATTGGTTGACTCTCTCGCTGCGCATCTCAATCACGGATTGACGCCGGTCATTCCTTCGCGCGGATCGGTTGGGGCATCAGGCGATCTTGCTCCGCTTGCCCATCTTGCGCAGGGGTTGATTGGTGAAGGGCAGATGGACTTCGGCGGACGCACAATGAATGCCTCTGAAGCGCACAAAGCGGCGGGAATTTCGCCAATTCGACTTGCAGAAAAAGAAGGTCTTGCCCTGATCAACGGAACACACTTGATGACAGCGCTCGGCGCGCTTGCGGTCCACGACGCGAACCATCTTCTGCGCGCAGGTGTTGTAGCGACTGCGATGGCAATCGACGCTTGCCGAGGCGCATCGAGCGTCTTTGATCACAGAATTCATCTTGCGCGCAACCAGCCTGGGCAAATTGCCATCGCGTCAGCAGTGAGAAAACTTTTAGAGAATTCGCAGATCGGACCTGATCATTCGATCAACGATCCTCGCGTGCAAGACCCATATTCTCTGCGCGCTTCGCCGCAAATTCTTGGAGCGGCATTCGATGCGATGCAATCGACGCAGTGCACAATCGAAAATGAACTTGGCGCGGTCACGGACAATCCGCTTGTGTTCAAAGGAAGTCAGGGATGGGAAGTTTTATCTGGAGCAAACTTTCATGGAATGCCGCTTGCAATATCGCTGGATGTTCTGCGTATCGCGCTCTGCCATCTTGCTGGAATCGCGGAACGCAGAATCTATTGGGCGCTTTCAAGTCATGACAAAGAAAACAAAATCCCCGCGCATTTGTCGGAGCAACCTGGCGTGCGAAGTGGATTCATGATTGTTCAATATGCCGCGGCGGCGTGTTGCAATGAACTGAGAACATTGGCATATCCATCGAGCGTTGGCAACATTTCCACTTGCGCTGGGATCGAGGATTACAACAGTATGGGAGCAACAAGCGCATTGCATACGCGTGATGCGATTCGACTTGCTCGAGATGTTGTCGCGTGCGAATTATTGGTGATGTCGCAAGCAATGGAGCATCAACGCCCACTGATGAGTGGCGCTGGCATCGAGCATGCGCATCACGCGATCAGAACCGTTGTTGCTCGATTGACGCACGATCGTTCGCCGGCTCCAGATATCGCCGCGATTTCTACTTTGATCGAGCAAGGTGCTCTCTCAACATTCACGCCAAGCCTTGCCTAGACTGACCGTATGACTTCCCTTCCGATGACAGGATCACATCGAGTCGTGCGTGCGCCGCGCGGAATGGCGATGACGTGCAAGACATGGGCCGCCGAAGCGGCGATGCGAATGCTGATGAACAACCTCGACCCCGAAGTCGCCGAGAGACCAGAGGATTTGATTGTCTATGGCGGGCGCGGTCAAGCGGCGCGATCGTGGGAAGCATTTGATGCGATCATTGCCAGCCTGCGTTCGCTTGGCAGTGATGAAACACTGTTGGTTCAGAGCGGAAAACCTGTGGGAGTTGTGAAGACGCACGCCGATGCCCCGCGTGTGATGATTGCAAATTCAAATCTTGTCCCACACTGGGCGACGCAATCGCATTTCGACGATCTTGCCTCGCGGGGATTGATTATGTTCGGTCAGATGACCGCAGGAAGTTGGATCTATATCGGAACGCAGGGAATTCTTCAGGGAACGTACGAAACATATGCCGAGTGCGCTCGCCAATTTTTCAAGGGATCACTGCGCGGAACGCTGAATGTCACGGCGGGTTGCGGTGGAATGGGAGGAGCGCAACCGCTTGCGATCACAATGAATGAGGGAACATGTTTGATTGCGGATGTCTGCCGCGAGCGACTGACCAAACGTGTTCACGATCGATATCTCGATGAGATCTATGAAGACCTTGATGCTGGAATCACACGAGCTGTCGAACTTGCACGCGACTGCAAAGCGATCAGTGTCGGCGTGCTTGCAAATGCTGTCGACTTGCTCGAGCGATTGAAGGAACGAGGAATCATTCCTCAAACGCTGACCGATCAGACCAGTGCGCACGATCCTCTTGAAGGGTATTACCCCGATGGGATCACCCGCGAAGATGCGGATGCACTGCGAAGCGAAGATCCCATTGCGTACACCAAGCAGTCGATGGCTGCGATGGATCGCCATGTTCGACTGATGGTCGAGTTTCAGAACAAAGGAACGAAGGTTTTCGATTATGGAAACAACATTCGTCAACGAGCGCTTGACAATGGATATGCGGATGCGTTTTCATTTCCAGGATTTGTTCCCGCATTCATTCGCCCGCAATTCTGCGTGGGAAGAGGCCCATTTCGCTGGGTCGCTCTTTCGGGAGATCCCGCGGATATTCGCGCCACAGATGAAGCGATTTTGTCCCTTTTCCCAAATGACAAACCGCTGCACAGATGGATTCGCGCCGCGCAAGAACGCGTCGCATTCCAAGGACTTCCGGCGCGTATTTGTTGGCTTGGACTTGGCGAGAGACATCGAGCGGGATTGCGATTCAACGAAATGGTCGCCAGCGGCGAATTGAAGGCCCCGATTGTGATCGGCCGAGATCATCTGGACTGCGGATCCGTTGCCAGCCCAAACCGAGAGACCGAAGGAATGCTCGATGGAACTGATGCTGTCAGCGATTGGGCGTTGCTCAACTTTGCGGTCAACATTGCCAGCGGCGCATCATGGACAAGTTTTCATCATGGCGGTGGTGTTGGCATCGGATTCAGCCAGCACGCTGGTCAAGTCACCGTTGCGGATGGAACTCCCGAAGCTGCGAAACGCTTGGAGCGCGTGTTGACGAATGATCCGATGATGGGAGTCTTTCGACATGCCGATGCGGGTTATGACCTCGCGCAACAATGCGCGGATCGTCTGCATGTTCCGATTCCAATTCGAAATTGGTGACTGTGTTCCGCAACCCTCACGCCGTTGTGGCGCGACGAAGTCGATCGTGAATTGCGGACCACAATCCGTGCTGATGCTTTGGACATTCGATGACAATTCGATCGCATCCAGATTCGTCGGCGCGTCGCAGTGAGTCATAAATTGCCGCTGCATAACCTTCTGCATCCTGCGGCATTTCAAGCAGAAAATGGCGTTCTGGAATTTCTGTGCCTGCGAAACAAATCACAGCCGCGCGACCTGCGAGGGCCAAATCCTGTTGGAGCGATTCATGATTGACGATTGTTGCGGGAAGCGTCGGCGCGTAATGCCTGATCGAACTTCCGGGACTTGCGTTCTGTTCGACTGGCATATCCACTTCGATGGGACCGAGCAATTCTGACAAGCGTTCGATTGTCACCGCGCCAAGTCTTCGTACAACTGGCTTGGACTCAGAAAGATCGATCACAGTTGATTCGATTCCAAGAGTGCATGGACCGCCGTCCAGAATCATCAAGTCTGTTTGATCGGCATAGTCGCGAGCAACATGCTTCGCGGTGGTCGGCGAAACTCCACCGCTTCGATTCGCACTTGGCGCGCTGATTGCGCCGCCGCAGGCATAGAGCAAACTGCGCGCAAGAAGATGTCGCGGACTGCGGACGGCGATCGTGTCATATCCACCCGCGGCAATCGCTGGAACTTCTGGTCGTCGTGGAAGAATGATTGTCAGCGGTCCGGGCCAGCACGCACTGATGAGACTCATCGATTTTCGCGTCCAACCTGTTGAAACACGCTTCGCGGATGCGAGATCGACGACATGAGCGATCAACGGATTTCCCGTCGGACGACGCTTCAATTGATAGATCTTGGCAATCGCATCTGGATTGAATGTGTCCGCTCCTAGACCATAAACAGTTTCAGTCGCAAATGCCACAACTGAACCTTTGCGCAATTCCGCAGCGGCGAGATCAATATTTACATCAGAATAAGGGAGAATTGCGGCCATTTTTAACGATCACCACCGAGCACTTCGATTTCAATCCGATTCATCGTCAGTCCAGTTCCCATTGCATTATAGAGCCGAGCCATCGCTGTATTGTAATTCACCATCGACTCGATCTCTGCGAGATATGAAGAGGCGAGTCGATCCTGCGCAACAAATTTGGTTTGGAGAAATTCTGGAGTGAGCGCCGCCAATGTCTGCTCGAGCACCGCGAGTGATCGAACGCTTTCGGCAGCGGCCAAGCGGCTTGCGCGCGATTGATCGATCAATTCATAACTTGTTGTCACTCCGCGAAGCGATGTCTTGACTTCAAAGACCGCGTTCTCGATTGCACTTTGATAAGAAATCACCGCGGCGGATCGTTGCAACCGCGCCCGCCGATATTGCGCTTCTGCCGCACGGTTTCCGATGGGTTGGCTGAACGCCAACTGCGCGAGCCAGGAAACATAGTTCGCATCAGCGACTTCACTGAATGCTCCAGCCATTGATCCATCGTTGCCATTATTCGTGTCCTGCCCAGAAAGCGACACCCCAGCGATCAATCCAAGTTGCGGCAAACGCCCATTGTCCGCAACAAGCATCCCAATCGCCGCATCGTCGATCCTCAAAACCGCCGTTGCAATCGATGGATTTTGCTCGACCGCCGTCACAATCGCGTCACGCAAGTTGTACTTGATCGGTTGCTGACAGAGACGATCGATGGGAACCATCAGCGAATCCGTGCCAACCGCAACGGCAGGATCGTTCATCAGAAGTTTGAGCCGATCGCTTTCATCGCGGGATTTCAGCCAAGCGCGGATCAGATTTGCCTTACGCTGTTCGACGATTGCCACGGCTAACGCATAATCTGCGACTGTCGCATCGAAGTTGAGTCGCTTCTTCAGCACATCGCGAACCTCGGATCCAACTTTTAAAAGCCACGCCGCAGCGACAACTTGCTGACGAGAAGAGAGAACCGTCCAGTACTGAATCTCGGTCTGCTCGACAACATTCAACAGCGTCTGACGAAGATTGACCACCGACGCACGATCTCGATTGCGGGCAAGGCGGATCTGCGCTTCATTGACATCGCTGCCGAAACCCTGCAGAAGCGGTTGACTCAAATTGAAATTGACTGAGTTCGTCCAGTAGTTCTCGGGGTCATAAATGCTCGCATTCTGCTGGGTGTAATTCATGTTGACGCTCGCCGCGACCGTTCCACCCGAAATGAGCCGCTTCTGGATGCCGGTCGAAAGCGAAGTCTGACTGTTGTCCGGGGCGAAGGCGTCGTTCAATCCACCTGGGATATTGATCGGCGGCGGCGGAACGCTGTTCGTCTGATAGCCGGATCCCGCGAGAAGGACCGCGTCGAATGCCGCTTCGGCCTTGACCACATCGGCCTCAGCGATGGACTGTTCGATGCGAGAACCCTGAACGGACAAGTTGTTTCGCACCGCCGCGGCGATCGCCGACTTGAGGCTCAACTGAACTTCAGGATCGGTCGCGCCAGAGATATTAGGGCCTAAATCAAGGCCTAAACCGCCATTTACCCCCTGCGGACCAATCGCGTCCAACTCTGGAATCCTCCCTGCGAGGGTCTCAAAGACCGAGTTTGGCGTGCTTTGAACTGTGCGAAGTTCTTGGGGAGTACCAGGTGGAATCGGCGATGCGCCCTGCCGAGCAACCGCCGATTCGATCGCTTGTTGAAGCTGTGCTTCGCCCGTGTCTTGATGCATCGGAGACTGGCAAGAGGCGAGCGCAAGGACAACGGTTCCCGCTCCCAAATAAATTTTCAAATTCGTCTCTAGCACTGGACCAATAATACTCGATATAGAAGACATCATGGACAGAGCAAGGATAGCCGGTCCCCTGGTCGCGTTCGCCTTTTTTGCGGCATTTGCAACACATATTGGAAGTGTGCAAGCCCAACAAGGTGCATCGTCTCCCGCGGAATCACAATCTCCGACATACTTCGCAACAGTGACGGCTGACAACGTCTATGTTCGCTCTGGACCAAGCGTCCAGAGTTCTTATCCATTTGGAAAGATGGATCGCGGCGAAGTGGTTCGCGTCGTCGAAGAAAACTTCGGCTGGGCGCGCGTGCAAACCGCGGGTCGCGCATTCGCGGATATGAACGGATTCATTCCAGTTGATGATCGTGCTCAACTTTCTGTTGATGGCGCGACGATCACTGCGAATGCCACAACGGAATTGCGCGCTCCAAACATCAGCGCAGACTCGACTCCGGACAGTTCTTGGAAACAAATTGGTCGCATCGAAGCAGGCGCAACGCTTACTGTGATCACTCGCATCGATGCTGAACGCGGATCCGTATGGAGCGTTCGACTTCCAGAAATGGGCGAGGGGTGGATCAATTCAAATTTCCTCCGTCGTTCCACTGCGGCCGAAGCCGTCGCATTTGACAAGGCCGTTGTGAGCGAAGAAATTGCGACAATCGCGGCAGAAGGAGCAATCATTGCGGATTCGAGCGCGCCAACTGAAACAGGAGAACCTGTCGCCGAAATCGCCGTCGTTGAAATGAAGCCAGCAAAGCCCGCGAAGAGTCCCGAGCAAATCGCGACTGAATTACGCAGAGCGACTTTCGCCGATCTCGAAGTGGCGTGGCTGAAAATCAAGGGTCAACCAACTGCGGATGCGGAAGTCGGCGCGCTCTATGCGCGTTACATCGTTTTCGCTGCGGAGTCTGCAAATGACCCATCATTTCAAGCACGCGCCGCATCACGCATCGCGCAACTTGAAGTTCAACAAGAAGTGCAGAACAAGATTTTCGAACTGCAAGCGACGAAGACTCGACTCACTGGCGAATGCGAACAGATCAATGACGTCGCAGTTGCGATCGAAGCGCGCAGCGAATACACGGCCGTTGGTGTTCTCAATGCATCGCTGGTCTATGACGGAATTGCATTGCCGCTGCTCTTTCGTTTGCAAGATCCTTCGACAGGACAGACTGTCGCTTATGTTGTTCCTGGCGATGGATTCCAACTCTCCACAATGTTGGGGACTCTCATTGGAGTCAAGGGCGAAAAGTCATATGACGATGCGCTCAAATTGGACACGATCACTCCAAAGACAATTGACTATTTGACCCCCCGCTCGGGCGGTTGATTCGATACAACTCATTCTTTTCATAACGGTTCTTCGCTTCGCGCGAGGGACCGTTTTTTTTATTGTGCAAACATAATGCACAGGATGCAGCGGAGCGGTGGACCTCCCCGGATTTGGCGGACACGAAGAACTGGAGAGGCTGGAGAAGGATCGGCTTGCGCGCATGACAGAGTTTTCTAACTCTTTGCGAAGAAGCACCAATAGCACTGCAACTGCCTGAGTGGAATTGAGACTCTAATCCGACTCGATTGATCGATCCCCATCTATAGACTCAGAACAATGAAACATTTTTTATCCAGTCTTGTGAACGCGGACGTGGTCACCATCTTTACAAGTGGCGTTATGACGATCTTAAACTCCGATAATTTCGCATTCACAACATGACTTCGAAATTGGTGCATAAGTTGGAGCATTGTGTTCGTCTATGTGTTTCTATTCGCGGGTCGTGTTTCTAAAAAAATACATGGGCTTTGAATGCACACGGCATCATTGAATCATTCCGCGTCGACGATCTGATCTCGGGTGCCCCAAAGTGCGAGCAACACCTTACAACCCCCGAACGTGCGGTTGCAGCGCGAAGGCCGGCGAAATCTTTTTGACCTTCTACGAATACTTAAGCGCACAGCAACTTCTCACACGGCAGGATTCTTCGGCGAATGGAACACGATCAGTCGTCGTTCAAGCTCTCGTCGGAGGCGCTTCCCATCAAAGTATGCGACCAATCGATGCCATCGAACAGGCTTCAACGCAGTTGCCTTTGAATATGCGACGACATTCTCGATGCACTCTGACAAGTCAAGTTTGGATACAGAGTGGAGAAACGATCTGAGCACCAAGTACTCCTTCAGCGATTGGTGCTCGCCAGATTTGAACAAGCCATGCTTGGCAGCGAGCGCATTCAGCGCACGTATGTACCCGACCCCGCTTCTCGAGAACGAATCTGAGCTTTGATGTTTGATCACGTCAGCGGAATTTCGCAACACGATCCGCAAGTTCGCACTCAACGCCGAAAGCAAGAAATCTCGGTCTTGATGACGTGTGATCTCCTCGTCGAGCAGCCCCATCTGCTCGATCACCGTTCGGCGTACGGTGATCGCCGAAAATGTGAGAGGCAATGCGTGATAGATCAGTGCCTCACGAATTGCGTGATTTGGCAATTCGAACTCTTTGAACTGAAACCCACGCTGGACCCCATTCAACTCCGTTATGAAACTGTCCACCAAAACGTCGACATCGCCCCGTGACTGAAAGTACTGAATCACTCCAGAGAGTCTCGAGTGCAGGACCTCGTCGTCCGAATCCAGAAACACGACAAGGTCGCCACTCGACGCACGAATGGCTTCATTGCGCGCAAAGTTTCCATTGGTCTTGAGTGCCAACTTCACAAGAATCAGATTGGGAATTTTGAGTGCTTCCACCGTCTTGACGGTCTGATCCCCCGATGCATCATCAACAACAATAATCTCAACATCCATCTGATCCGATTCACGCAATGAGTTCAAAGTCCTCGCGATGGACCGTTCTCGGTTGTAGGTCGGGATGATGACGCTGATTTTCATATGAATGCAGTTCCCGAACCTCATCCAGTTTTGTTTGGAGAACGCGGGACGCGCGAAATCGGAGACAGACCTGACTTCTTCCAGAACTTGCCCTGCGCACGACTCGCAGCAGCAAAGAATCCGAGAGCTCCGTCCAAAAATCCTAAACGAAAGATGTAGTAATTTAAAAACGTCATCAAGGCTGAGAAGAGTGGCAGGCTGATCCGCGGCACCCCACCACCACGGGCGGTCGACCCGAGTCCCAGCAGAACATATCGCATTTGCTTCTCAAGTACATCTTGAACGGATGCTCTCGCGTCGTGCACAAGCGGTTCTGAAATCGTCTCAATCGGACCATCCACCGATAGTTTTTCGTGCACTCGATCGGGCGTGAAACGGCAACTTGCTTTCATCGCAAGGCGAACCACGTCGTCGTCACCCCATCCGCCGTGCCTGAGTTCCTGACCCAAGAAGAGATTGATCCTTCGAACGCTGTATCCGCGAGCACCGTCAGCCCGATTCGATGAAACGATCAACTCGATGCGCTCCCGCAATTCTCGGCTGACCACTTCATCTGCATCAATCGACAAGATCCAACGCGCTGAAGCGAGATCGTGCGCCCTCTGTTTTTGCGCTCCAAATCCAGGCCAATCCTTGGTCACCACGACGGTGCAGCCATACTGCGTCGCCAACTCGACTGTTCCATCGGTGCTGCCGCTGTCGACACCGATTATCTCGCGGCAGAATGCCACGCTCTTGAGACATTGCTCGAGTTGATGCGCCTCATTCTTGGTGATGATGATGGCGGAACAATCAGTTGCCATTGCGAAACCCTTCAGGGCCAAGCCGCACTGTGTTGTGATGCGAACACTCGAGTATTCGTCGCTTCATGAACTCGGTCTCCGAAACTTGTTTCGTCTCGGCAGCAAATTCAGCCAGTACTTTCGAGTGAACTCGATTCGCGCTCGCCGTATCCGTATTTTTTCATCCCCTCGCCTGCAATCTCCCAGAATTGATCCTTCCACATGGTTGGCCACTCGGGATACTTCGGGAAAAAATCGAGCTTGTTCAGATTCACCTTGACGTTCAACTGCGCCTCGACAGCTTTTCGGTCATATTCGATTCCTTCAAATTTATCGAGGATTGCGAAGCAGCCCTTCTTTTCTCCTCTGAAAATTTCCTCGAACTTCAGGATCATGTCGGGGGATTTGCGCTCGGCCGTTTCGTTCACCGTCTTCCAATACCAAGCGAGTTTCTGAACTGGATTCCATTGCGGCCACAACGCTTGTGCGGGATCCCCAGGCACATTGTAAGGTGTAATGTGATCGTTCGTAATGTAACGAAAGCGGTTGAGCCAAGAAGCCACCACTTCGCGACCGTCACGGACGATGTGAAAAACAAGCGCATCTGGGAAAGCCCTTCGAACAACTGGGATCGATGAAGAGAGGTGGTAGTTCGTCTCGACGTAGCACAGGCATTTCTGTTTGCTGTGGCGCCAAATCCGAGGCAACCTGAAATACTGAACGTCGTAGAGCGTCGGGGGCGAGGAAATCAATCGCATTGCACGCCGGCGAAAGGCAGGTTTCGGCTCGTGCAGACTCCAACTATTTTTGATGAAGTCATTAAATAGCACAGTAAAAAAATCGGTCCCCGTCCTGCCAGTCGATGTAAAAAAGGCTGTTTTCAATTTAGAATCGATTCTTTTTTTAAGCATTGTCTGGACATTTGCATCTTTGCATTATATCAATCTTCGATTCATTTTCGGAAACAATATGCAGAAAAATTCTTTTCTCGTCAATCGATCCTCCATGCTTGTATTGATACGACTTCGCCTTTCAATTGTCGTGGTCTGAAGTACGATTTGCTGAAACGCCGATTTGAGGTCAAGACCAGAGGCCGCGTGATTTATTCAAACACTTGCGTCAACAATGTGATCCTGCACACACTGGAAATCGCGAGACACTTCCGGGCGACATCAATTGCCATCAATGAACTATGTGGTCCACCGATGATGCGCCTTGGAATTATTCGAAGCGGCGAAGCGCGCGCATAAAATCTGTTGTGAATAGATTATTTTTTAGCCGCACGCAGCGCGGCAGCCGCGTCAATTTTAGAAAGTGCGTCGCCCACACGATTCATATCCAGTGCAATGTCGCGCATTGTGGGGGGATCTAATCTGCCGACGAACTTTTGCACGCGCAGGTGCTGTGGAATTCTTTGCGACTGTTCGAGCTCTGCTTGCACGTCCTTGTTTTCCCGCTTCTTCTCATCTTGTTTTGATTTCTTTTCCCAAGCGGCGATGATTTCTTTCACGCTTTCAGGCGCCAGCAGATCATTCATGCTCACCAATGTTCCGCCAGCACTTTCGGAGGGTTTGTCGTTGGAGCGATACACAATGTCCACTGCAAGCAGCCACGGCGCAGATTTCTGAGCAAGCGCCTTGGTGAGTGCTTCTGTGACATCGTCGTTGCGGTCAAAGTACCACTGCATGACTGTCGCCAACTCCGCACGCGTTTTCTTTTGCGCAGCGCGAAATCCAAACGTATCATCGCGCCCAATTGTGGCAATGGCAACATCAAGTTTGCCACGCAACTCATCAGTCACACCGCTGCGAATTGCAAAATGTCCAACCGCGACTGCAATTTCCTCCGCAATACTTTGGCTGCCCAGCGCATGCGTGAATGTTGGGTTGCTGGTCAGCGCGTTGCTTGCTGCGATCGCCATGCAAATGAATCCAAGTGATTGCTCGGCCTCCAACTTGGGCAACATACTTTTTGCCAGCGCCATACGCGCCGCGCCGCGCAATCCTCCAACCAACGCAAGGTCCAAAAGCACCTTTGACTTCGAAAGCTTTTCAAACGAAACCACTTTGCTTTCGCACGCCATGGCGCGGCGCATGCATTCAAATACGGTTGTATCGCACCTATCAACCGTTGTAATGGCGGTGGCTAAAAGCGTCGAACCGTCGGTCACAGAACTGAATCGCAACAATTCGATGGCGTGTTGTTCATCATTTAACGCGCGCGCGGCGGATGCGGCGCGGCTCCACCAAATTGCGGGCACGCCAATCGCGCCTGCGTTTAATTTACCAGATGCGATTCCTTGCAACGCAGTCATCAGCGCATCGGTGTTCGCATGCCGATCAAAAAACGTATTGAGTATGTGTTCAGTGCCAGGCATGATACCCTGCTGCAGCAGCGGTTGAGAATTTTTAGGAAGCGTCTCCACTGTTGCAAGCGACGCATGCAATCGTTTCATTGCCGCTTCCTTATTCGGTTCTAGAAAGCAAGCCGCCGCTTCTTGATACATGCCAGCAAGTGGAAGTACAGCTTTTTGAAACTCTTCAGTGTCAAGTTTTTGCAAAGCATTATTTTCGGTTTGTTCACCCGAAAGGTCTGAAAGTTGCTTGCCATCCATCTTGGAACTAGTCAGCAACTTGTATTCATCATTGAAGCCATTGGAATATCCGTGCGGGTTTGTGCCGCGCAGTGGTTCCATGGTCTCCAAAAGTTTTGCGGCTTTCTCTGGAGTGAGCGATCCTTCCTCCACCAATTGTTGAGCGCTTGACATCGCCAAGCCACCAACTGCTGCAGAAACAAGTGCTGAAATAATCGAGGTGATTGTGAAATTTGTATAGACAAATTACTCGCAGCTCTAGCCGTATCGAGGTAGGTGTCCCAATCACCGTCAGCCAGCGCAAGATTGGCCCGCGCTCCGAGAATTCGAGCCGCCTGGCGCATGTTCGAAAGTTCTGGAAGTGGCATTTCAAATCCTTGTGAATAATCATGTTCAAAGTCGCACTTGCGCAACTTGCTCGTGGGAACAACATCATCAAGAACAGATCCCAACTTGGACATGGCAATTCGTCCGCGTTCAATTTCTTTTGGGGTGGGTTGGGGATTTCCGCTGGCGATATCGTAAATCGCAATCCACTCTTCATTCGTTAAACCAGATTTCTCTTGAATGTGCGGAAATATGTTTTGCCACAGAGTCGCCGCGTTGTCATCAGCGCTGCGAGTTGCTGCGAGCGGTTTGTCGGTCGCCACCACACCTGCTTGCACTTGCGCATTCGCGAAAGAATTGGATGCGATAGCGGAAGAGAACGCTGCCGCATCGCAGCGCTTCAGAAACTCCTCATACATCATTTGTCGATCCTTGAGGAGCGGCACTAAATTTGTAGCGAGGTCCTGCGATCTTGCCTGCCCCACACTCGATGCGACTTCGTCATCCCATGCGATGCACGCTACTTCGAGTCGAAGCGAGATGTCGTCATAGGTCTGATCGAACGTCGCTCGCAAGGCGATCATCGATGTCCTTGAATCGGCTGAGAGCATCGCGTGTGGCATCGGATGATGATGCGCCCGAATTTCGTGCGTCCTCCTCGAGCATCGAGAGATGAGTTTCCATCTCCAGACGAAGTTCTTCACTGTCGCTAGGTAAGTCGGACACTGCGCTCTCCTTTTATGCTTTGGATAATTTTCTCGACTGCAGCATTGACGGTTCGCCATTGCCCAGCAGTCTGCACGAGTTCCTTACGACCCGCGCGTGTAATCGAATACACCCGAATTTTTCGCCCGCTCTCCTGTGTGAGCCACTCGTCCGAAACAACCTTTCGCTTACGCAATCGTTGCAGTGCTGGGTAGAGCGACCCTTCTTCAATACCGAGGACCCCGCCGCTGCGCTCTTCGATCCGTCGAGCCAACAAGTAACCATGCAAAGGCTCTTCGACCAAGAGCGACAAAATCATCATGCTTCAAACCATCAATCCAAAGCGCGCCTTTTCATTGCCACTACTAATTGCGGGGATCGCCGCGGCGAGTGCCACAATCATTTGCACAATCCTTGCAACAGCGCACCAATCAAATCCGGCGCCACTGAATCGCTGCTTGCCGGATTGCACGAATTATCTCGCAGAATCAGGAGTTATGGTGCTGTCTGGAACTTCTGTTTCGACCGCCAGCTGGACGCTCATTGATCAATCTTGGATCACTGCTGGAACCGAAGTTCAAGTGTTTGACTCCATTGTGGATGGGGTGCTGGTCAATGAAGGATGTGCAACCTCGTTGCTCATCGCTCTCGACGGCGGCGAACTTATCTCGCTTGGGCCTAGCGAGAGCGTCGTGGTTGGAGAGGCTGTCGCTGTGGGTGGATACACGTTCGGCTGTGTATGCAAGTGTGGAAGCGGATGGGCCTTCATTACGCACGCTCATTGTGGTGGCAGTACTTGCGCCTGCACTTCAGTCATAGGCCCGTGCATAGATCCAACGAACAGCCAATTGATTCAGGGTGGCGTGACTGGTTGCAAATCTGGCTGAGGTCGCTGAGGACTGCCTGAGCACGGCGGGATATTTTTATGGCTGATGTTTTCTACATTTCCTTGGCTCAAGTTGGACGCACAACACCATTGACAAATGTTCGTTACTATGGCGATGCCTAGTGATTTGTTTCCACTGGGGCGTTAGCTCAATTGGCAGAGCGCCGCCTTTGCAAGGCGGAGGTTATCGGTTCAACTCCGATACGCTCCATTTCGATTCGCTGCGCGTGGATTCTCCACATTGGCGAATTCGCGGCGGGGTGCGCTCACGCGCATTCACGCGAGGCGAACATTCGCCAACACGCACGAAACCGCTAATTCAATTCGAAGTATTGCACTGCCCAGCGAAACTCTGCGCGCGCCGAGTGCTTCGACTGCTTGCAGTTCTGCTTCGTTGAATCCGCCTTCGGGACCTATGAGAAATGTCGTTGGAGACGAAATGCGACCTGCGACAGAAATCGATTTGCCATCTGGATGCGCGATGCAAACTTGCAATCCACGAGAGATCGCATCGCGCGCGGCAGCTTCAGGCGAACTCGTAACGGCAATCTGGGGCAACCACGATTGATGCGATTGCTTGCAAGATGAAATCAACACGCGCCGAGCACGAGGTTCGTGGGAACTCGACCATTTCACCACGGAATGCGCGCAATCCAACGGAGTCCATCGTGCCGCGCCAAGTGGTCCAATCGATTCAAGCAGGGTTCCAAGTCGATCCCCTTTCGGGACTGCGCTGGCGATTTCGAGCATCGGCGCAAGCAACGGTTGTGCGCGCAGCGCATCGATCTCCGCGTCGATCGATCCATCGCGATTGAACGCTCCCATCGACGCGTCTGCGATCACGCCTCGTCCATCAAAGAGATGCATGCGATCTCCTGTTCGCAATCGACGACTTCCCGCCGCGTGCTTCGCTTCATCCGCATCAACTCGACAAGTCGATGGCGCGCTCGGCGGCAAGTGAGTCACAAATACCCACGGAGTGCTCATAAATTTGCCCTTTCGCGAAATGCCCGCAGACTTGATCCCTCTCGAACATAGACGTCGTATCGCACAAGTTTGCTGTTGAAAACGATGTCGGGATTCGCGCAAAGTGGCTCCGCGTGATGCGGCCGCTTCACCACAATTCTCGCGCACTTCGCAGCGACTGCCGCAAGAAAAAGATTCGACGAATCAAGGTCGTCGCCGACCGCATCCCGCACAAGTCGAATCGGCTTTGGCGCAAGCGCGCTTCCTGGTTTGGGCGGATACATCGGATCAAGATAGATGGTCGCCCACGAATCGGAATTGGATTGCAAAACATCCACTGCATTTTCCCGCCGGAGTTCGATGCGACTTGCAATCGTCGCCAATCGCAAATCAGCCTTGGCTCGATCAACTCCATCGCGAAGAACTTGATAGACCAACGAAGATCGCTCGATCGCGGTGACTGAAAAACCAGCTGCTGCGAGAATCCATGTATCTCCACCGAGTCCCGCGGTTGCATCAAGCAATCGACCTCGCTCGCCGCACGCGCGCACGAGTGGCTGGGATGAAATTCCTCGCAGCGTGACTCGGCGAAAGTCCACCGCGGCTCCGTGGCCGGGTTGTTCGCCGGCGACGATCAACTCCATCCGTCCATCCGGATCGAATTCCGCCGCGACCACTTGCTTGGAACCGCTCATTGCAGGAGTATTACACTCGACAGATGACCACCGCCACGACCGCCCCAATTTATTCAAGCCTGCTTGACATGATCGGCAATACGCCGATGCTGGAGATAAGCAAGATTGACACAGGGGTTTGCAAGCTCTTTGTGAAGTTGGAAAATCTCAATCCAGGTCAATCGGTCAAAGATCGCATTGCCGTTGCAATGATCGATTCCGCGGAGCGCTCTGGAAAGCTGAAACCTGGCGGCAGAATCATCGAAGCGACAGCGGGCAATACTGGTATTGCACTCGCGCTGATCGGTGCGCTCAAGGGATACAGGTTGACGGTCGTGATGCCCGACAAGATGAGTGATGAAAAGATGGCGCACCTTCGCGCGATGGGCGCGGAAGTTGTGCTGACTCGATCCGATGTTGCCAAAGGTCATCCAGAGTATTACCAAGACATGGCTCAGCGAATGGCGGATGAAGATCCCAATTCGTTCTATGTCAATCAATTTGCAAACGATGACAACACGCGCGCTCACTTTGAAACAACTGGTCCAGAAATCTGGGAGCAGATGGGTGGGAAGATTGATGCGTTTGTCGCAGGCGTTGGCTCGGGCGGAACGATCGCAGGCGTTGGTGCATATTTGAAATCTCATAATCCCAAGTGCAAAATTATCCTCGCTGATCCGCGTGGATCGATCCTCGCACCGCTTGTAAATGAGGGAAAAACCGTCGAAGCTGGTTCGTGGCTTGTCGAAGGAATCGGCGAGGATTTTGTTCCTTCCATTCTTGATATGAATGTGATTGATCACGCGTACACCGTGACCGATGCGGAGGCGTTCGCCGCCGTACGCGAATTGTTGCGCAAAGAAGGCATCTTGGCGGGATCAAGCGTTGGCGTGCTGATGCATGCAGCGCTTCAATATTGCCGCGAACAGAAAACTCCCCAACGCGTCGTGACACTGATCTGCGACAGCGGCGCGAAATATCTTTCCAAGATGTACAACGACTTCTGGATGCGCGACCAAGGATTTCTTGCGCGCGAAAAAAATGGCGACCTCCGCGACTTGATCACGCGTCGCCATGATCGCGGCGAAGACTTTGTCTTACAGCCGTCCCTGCCGCTCAGTTTGGCGATTCGCAAGATGCGAATGTTTGGTGTCAGCCAGATGGCGGTGCTTGATTCGAGTGAAGCGCTTGTTGGAATCTTGGACGAGAGCGATGTGTTGCTTGCGCTCGCTCGCGATCCGCATGCAAGCAAGGATTTGGTCAGCGCACATATGACCAGCAGAGTCGAGACGATCCATCCATCGAAATCCTCGGACGATTTGATGCCGATTTTTCGCGCCGACCGCGTCGCCGTGGTCCACGACGGCAAGGTTTTTTATGGCCTCATCACCAAGATTGACATGATCCATCACTTGAGGGTTCAAGTCGCGTCATAAAGCGGATTTGCCCAACCCACTTGCAAATCAGGTGGGATTCTGCGATACTTTCCCCCCCGCTCGCCAAGAGCGGTCACATCTCAAGCCGCCTTCTCCCGCATGTGCGAAGAGAAAATCGCTGAGGCCTGGCGGCGCCTCTAACTCTCCCCCCCGAAAGGACAGCGACTCATGGCACGCAATTACGAACTTCTGCTTCTCGAAACGATCGAAAACCTCGGATTGGTCGGCGATGTCGTCAAGGTACGACCTGGCTTCGCCCGAAACT
>SXGQ01722999.1_pt1 | contig 27605 bp, 24 predicted proteins | sample 3178371 | NCBI WGS metagenome assembly SXGQ01 (sample SAMN11356859, study PRJNA531348) | freshwater metagenome | isolation source: freshwater sample F1-20 | place: China: Fuxian Lake, Yuxi | collected 2017-12-25 | reverse complement strand
TCATGCTGGATACAAACCGCATAGAGACCGGTCGCTTCGATATCGACCGACTTGCCTTGGCGATCCAGTGCCTGGACTCGCACCAGGGAAGGGCGCGTCACTTTCCCACGCAAGCCGTCGACGCTCAGACAACCTTCCCAGTTTTCTTCCTGCTGCGGCCCATAGAACACGATCTTAGGATTGATGAGAACTGTATTGGGAAAGGCCTCCTCGCCATCGCCTTCAGAACCCATGACCACCACTTGGATCGAGCGCGAGACTTGGGGCGAAGCCAATCCGATGCCAGGCTCATCCAGCATGGTTTCAAAGAGGTCGTCGATAAAACGCTGCAGTTCTTTCGTGTGAATGTCGCGAGGGTCCACCTTCGCCGCCACCTGGCGGAGAATCGGACTACCAAGCTTTACAATCGGAAGAATAGCCATAAGCCTTACCTATACGCCTTCGAATGAGTCATGAACCGAACGGTGGGCTCGTTAATATATACCACAGGGTTTTTCGCAGCCGCAAGGCGGAGGCTAGCGAGAGAAACGAGCCGGAAAGGCTCGATAGACAGGACGAAGAAGGCCGACACGCGCACGGCTACCGCGAACGGGTTGACCGCTTGGGATCCGGCATTTCAAAACTATCCTTTTGGCCGTTCCACCATTCCGACCACTCGACTCCCCATTCTTGGCGGTCTTGCTTGCTTGACGCCTCCCAATCGTGGAAATCCGTTTCATGCCTGGTCAGAATCCAGAGCGAATGAAGCGCTGAGAGGGCGACAAACCGTTCCTCGTCTGCCACCATCCCGACCAGCACCGGCACCACGGTCTTTTCTCTAACATAGCGGGCCTCGAATGCCGCGGTTTTCCGGATCGACGAATTCGGATCCTTAGCCATGACCGCGATCGCCTCCACAACTTTGGCTGCGTCCAATCGCACCGCGACCCGCAAGGCATGTTCCCGCACCCGCGGCACCTCGTTCGGCTCCTTGGCGGCTGCCACAAGGGCCGGCACGGCTGACACCGCCTTCAACATCGAAATCGTTTCAATGACATTGTAGCGAATGCGCGGCGCCGACATCGTCAGGCCTTTGACCAGGATCGGCACGGCGGGCTCGCCCAGGTGCACGAACTCGCCCATGGCCCAGAACTCTTGTTTGCCTTCGAGCAGGGGCAGCAGGGCCTCCGCCCGTTGCGCCTCTTCAGCCGTCAAGGGCTTCGTATTCTGCGGGACTGATTCCGCCGGAAGATCTTGCCCCTTCGGAGGCATCTCGTAGGGCATCTGAACCGGGACGATCCATTCCTTCGCAACCGATTCAGCCCAGAGGGGTTGCGCCATGCCCCACAGCACCACCGATAAGACGACTCCCCAGACACCCGCATATCGTAATTGCACGGTCATCTCTTTTCCTCCCCTTCGCTGCTCTTCTGCTCATCGCGCCGATGGAAGATTTCATAGAACACCGGCAAGACTACTAAAATCAAGATTGCTGCCGTCAGCATCCCCCCCACCACGACACGCGCCAGCGGCTTCTGGGCTTGCGATCCAATCCCGGTCGCGAGCGCAGCAGGCAAAAGGCCAATGGCCGCACCCAGGGTCGCCATGAGAATCGGACGCATCTGCACGTCCGCCCCCATCCGAACCGAATCCCGAAGGGCCAGCCCCGTCCGCCGGAAGTCTTCAATCCGTGAAATAAGCAAGACGCCTCCCAGAATCGCGACCCCCAGCGTCGAAATGACCCCGACCGCGGCGGAGATACTGAAACTCGTATGGGTGGCGACAAGGGCAAGAACCCCGCCCAGCAACGAAAACGGCACGGTGCTCAACACCAGCAAGGCATTTTTGAGCGAATTGAAGGTCGCATACAAAATGAACAAAATCATCAGTAAGCTGATCGGCACTACGATCGCCAACCGTTTCTCTTCTTCTTTGAGCTGACCATATTGACCGGCCCATTCCATCCGATACCGCTCAGGGAGGATCACCTCTTTGGCCAGGCGCGCTTGCGCCTCCTCGACCGTGCTTTGGAGGTCGCGATCCCGCACGCTGAACTTGATCGGAATATACCGCTCGTTATTCTCGCGATAGATGATGAAGGCGCCGGTCTGCGTCGTGATCGTAGCCACCTGCTTCAAGGGGACGCGGGCCCCGTCCGGCGTGCTGACCAGAATATTGCCGATCGCATCGACATCCTGCCGGAACTCCGGGAGGAACCGGACGACGAGATCGAACAACCGCTCCCCCTCATAGACCTGGGTCACGGCCTGCCCTCCGACCGCCGCCTGCACCACGGCATTCACGTCCGACACTTGCAGTCCGTAGCGGGCGCTCGCCTCCCGATCGACCTGAATCAACAGATTCGGCTGCCCCACAAGACGGAAGAGCCCCAAATCTTTGACTCCATGCACCTTCCGCATCACATGCTCGATCTCGACGGCCTTCGCCTCCATCGTCTTCAAATCGGGGCCGAAGAGCTTGATGGAGTTTTCCCCCTTCACCCCCGACATGGCCTCTTCCACATTGTCCTGAATCACCTGCGAAAAATTGAAGATGACGCCGGGAATGTCTTTCAACCGCCCCTCAATCTCTTCGATCAGCGCATCCTTGCTCAACCCGTGACGCCATTCTTTTTCCGACTTGAGATTGGCCAGAAACTCGGCATTGAAGAAACTGGTCGGGTCTGTGCCGTCATCCGGACGGCCCAGCTGCGACACAATGGTCGTAACTTCCGGCGATTCGCGAAACAACTTGCGAATTTCGCTCGTCAGCTTCGCCGCCTGATCGAAGGAAATATCCACCGGCATCGTGGCGCGCACCCAGAGGTTCCCCTCTTCCAGCGCCGGCATGAACTCTCCTCCGATCGACTGCAGCGCCACGAAGGTCACGGCCAACAGCCCGGCGCAGAAACCGACGACGACCGTGCGATGGTCCAACGCCCGGGCCAAAACGACATTGTAGACACGGCGCACCACCCGCACGATCGCCGTATCCTCTTCGCTGATCGGGCCCTTGAGCAAAAAGGAGCAGAGCACAGGCGCCAGGGTAAAGGCCATGAGCAGCGCGCCCACCAAGGCGAGTCCATAGGTGATGGACATCGGCGCGAAAATCTTCCCCGGCACGCCCGTCATCGTAAAGAGCGGAATGAAGGCCACCACGATAATCGCCGTCGAGGAGAAAATCGGCTGTCCCACTTGCCGAGCCGCCCGCACGATCTGCTGGTGGACCGTCAAGCCATGCACCTTCCCGTGCGCCAGATGGAAAAAGATGCTCTCCACCATGATCAACGTGGCGTCCACGATAATGCCGAAGTCGATGGAGCCGAGCGAAATCAAGTTCGCCGACTGTCCGATGAGGACCATCATGGTAAAGGTAAAGAGCAACGACAGCGGAATGGTCAAGGCGACGATTGCCGCCGCGCGCAAATGCCCCAGGAAGATGAACAGAATGACGAAGACCAGCACCATGCCGCTGATGAGGATGTCCGTGACCGTTTCCACCGTCGTATGGATCAAGGCCGTGCGATCGTAGAAGGTCTTGACCTTGACCCCGGCCGGCAACTTCCAGGTGTTGAGCTCCTCCACCTTGTGCCGCACTTTCTCCAGGACGGGCAGCGCCTTATAGCCCCGCTGGAGCAGAATGACCCCCTCGACGACATCGTCGCGGTCGTCGATACCGACCTTACCCAGACGCACCCGCGGCCCCACGGCGACCGTTCCCAGCGTCTTGACGAAAATCGGGGTTCCATCCTTTTCCGCCACCATCACGTTTTCGATATCCGCGATCCCGTTGATCAGGCCCAGTCCGCGGATGTTGTAATTCTGCGCGCCAATCGTCAGGTAGTTGCCACCGACGTTGGCATTGCTATTGGTCAAGGCGGACATGACCTGCGAAAGGTTGACCCCGTAGCTGATTAACCGGCCCGGGTCGATATCGACGTGATACTCCTTGGTCGTGCCGCCGAACGCCGTCACGTCGATGACGCCGGGAATGCGGCGAAATTCCCGCCGGACCTGCCAGTCTTGAATCGTCTTCAAATCCGTGAGGGTCGTCTCGCCGGCTCCCGTGAGCTCATAGCGATAGATTTCGGCGATCGCCCACCAAGGCGACAGCGACGGCGCCGCGCCGGGGGGCAACTGCACCGAGCTCAGCCGGTTCAAGACCTCCTGGCGGTCGCGAAAGACTTCCGTATTGAAATCGAAATAGACCTTGATGTCGCTCAACCCGAAGATCGACAGCGAGCGGATGTCGGTGAGGCCGGGCATGGCGTTGAGCGCGACTTCGATGGGGATCGTAATTTGGCGTTCGATCTCTTCAGCCGACCAGCCAGGGTACTGGGTGATCAGCTCGACCATCGGCGGCGAGGGGTCGGGATAGGCCACAATGTCGAGGGCATGAAAGGCGTAGAGTCCGCCGAAAAAAAGCAGAAAACCCAGGGTGCAGACCATGACCCGCTGGACCAGCGAGAGTTCGACGATTCTGGCTGTCATGCGATGTAATTCGATCCTAATTCGAAGGAGGAGAACTGCGACAAATAACGCACTAGCCCTTCACTTCCTGTCCCTTGATCAAAACCGCGCTCTTCGTCACGATGCGTTGTCCGGACTTCAACCCCTCCAGGACCCGCACATGATTCGGTGAAACCGTGCTGACTTTGACTTCCTGCTTTACATACCGATCGGCGCCTTCAACAACATACACGAACTGTTTCCCATCGACTTGCAGGACGGCCTCGCGCGGGATTAGCAGCAGCGGCGTGGCTTCGCCGATCTGGATATGGATGCGAGCGAACATTTCCGGCTTCAGCCGATGATCTGTATTATTGACCCAGGCGCGCAGCTTGATGGTCCTGGACGTCGGGTCCACCACGTCACCGATGCTGGACACGGTCGCGGGGAAATTCACGCCCGGATAGGCCTCCACGTTGACGTTAGCCGGCTGCCCCGCCCGCACCAGGGCGAGATCCCGTTCATAGACGTCCGCCACCACCTGCAGCATATCGAGGTCGGCTACCGTGAAGACGACCTGCCCGGAATCTCCCCCGATCGACTGGCCCGGCGTCACGTTCCGTTCCACGACGATCCCGGTCAAGGGGCTCTTCATTTCGAATCTCGACGTGATTTTCTGCCGGTCGAGCGGCTTCTCCAATTCCTGCGCGGGAACCCGCAAGGACAATAACAGTTCTTTCGCGCGGCGGAACTCCGCGCGCGCCTTGATCAGCTCGTTTTCCGCCTGTTTGAAGTCCTTCAACGGCAGCGCTTTATTCTCATAGAGATCTTTGGCGAGCTCGCGGGCCCTGGTCGCATATTGCAGGTCCGAGTCTTCCTTGACGTACTCCGAATAGGCATGGGCAATTTCCTGGCTGTCCAGCACCAACAGCACGCTCCCAGCCTTCACCCGTTCGCCCAAATGCACCCGCACCTCAAGCACCCGCCCTTGGAGTGGCGAAGAGATTCTGGAATAGCGATCCTCCCCGTAAGCGACCTTCCCCACCAACGTCAGCTCATGCGCCCCCGATCCGACTTCAACAAGCGCCGTCTCCACCCGCGGATGCGAGTCCGCAACCGGTCCGGTCACCTGAGCGGGCGGCGTCACAATCTTGGACGCGGCTGGCTCCTCTGCGCTCCCGCAAGCAGACACGAGGAGCAAGCAAACAACCGAGGTCACGGAAAATAGGAGCCGGCTCACAGTCATTAGTCTAACCTGAAACTTCATGAAGAAATATCCTGCCCCACGGCGCTTTCTAGCTGGAAGAGGTTGTGCTGATAATTAAAAAGGGCTTCGATATAGTTTTGCTGAATCATTCGCGACATACGCGCGGCATCGAGCAGGTCCAGAATCGTCACGCCGCTCCGTTCATAGGCCCGTTCGACGATCGTCAAGGTCGCGCGGGCGTCTTCCAACACCCCCCCGAAATAGGCTTCGACCAATCGCCGGCTTTGGAGCAGATTGCGATAGGCCACTTCCACTTCGTTCTCGACAAGGTTCACGGTCTTATTCAGGTCAGCCTCGGCGGCCAGCACGGCAAACTCCGCCTGATGAATCCCACCCTGATTTCGATTAAACACGGGTAACGGCAACCCTAGGTTGAACGACCACTGCTGAGGATTATCCGGTCCCTGCGCGCCCTGCACGGCATAGCCGCCTCCGATGGTCACGTCTGGGACAGCATAGGCCTTCGCCAGCTTAAGGTCGGACTCGCGCTGCGAATAGGTAAACCGCCTGGCCTTGATATCGGGGCGAAAATCGAGCGCAGCCGTGCGCAGCTTATTGATATCAGGATCGATGCGCCTGAAATCTAGGTCCGTCGTCAGCTCTAACGTCGCTTTAGACGACAGCCGTAAGAGCTGCCGGAGATCACCGCGTGCCGTCTCCCCTTCCTGCAACGACTGAATCACTTGTGATTGAAAATCGACCATCTGCAATCGAAGACGAATGAGGTCGACTTCCGCGATATACCCCTTCTTAAAGCGAATCGTGTTGATATCGAGGATACGGGAAAAGCGGTCGTGATTTTCTTCCGCTAGCACCAGCCTGCGCTGCGCCAGTTGGATTCTGTAATAGGTGTCTTTGACGGTAAACCCTAATTGGCGTACGGCATCTTCGAACGATGCCTCCGCCGACTGGCTACCATAGCCCGCGCTCTCAATCCGATAGCCGCGTTTTCCGGCCAGTTCGAACAGTTGCTGGACTTGGCTGATCACCGCCCCGCTGTTCGAGGCCGTCCGCCCTTGCGTGAAGGAACTGACCGTTCCGATCGATGCCACAGGATTAGGGAAAAGTGCCGCAGTAATCTGCTGGCCTTTGCTGAACCCAATGCCATATTTCGCAATGAGTACATCGAGGTTTTGACTGATGAAGAGGGCCAGCGCGTCATTCACGCTAAGACGCAGCGCCCTCGATGATACCACCGTTTGCTCAGAAGCGGGCGCTACTGAGGTCGCGCGGGCTGGATACACGGAAAAATTCCACAGCGTAAGGACGCTGATGAAACAGAAAAGGCGTACACGTCGGTCCACAACCACTGCCCCCCTTCGTGAGCTCCGACACCAGCCACTTAATTGCTTTGCCACCATACAATATCTGGCCAGCGATGTAAATAATCTCTTGAAGAACAGGCACTTAGTGGACTCCTGCTAGCGCAGCTTCAGCACCGTCCAAGCCCGGTCATCGATCCGCACTGTCAACCCCTACATCGGTCGTCCATGGCCCTGGCGCGCAAATAATGGCACTCTGGGCTCGTGCGGCGCAGGGCGCGGAGAAAATAATACGGGCAGGCTGATTCGAGATCCATGAGGGTGAACTCGCCACTGCTGGCGTAGGCGTCAAACCACGCCTCAGGCATTGAAAGCGCGACGATGCTTACGAGCCCGGACTTGCTCCTGGTGCTTACCTAACAACTGCCGCCGAATGACGTCGCGATCTTCTGCGACGACACGCACCAGCCGATCGACATCCTCCGCATGCTCGCGGACTAACTCGGACAACTTTGCCATTTGGTTTTCAAGATGTGCCACCCGCCACATCGGATCCTTCTGGCGATCCATCACCGGCTTCTTGACCAACCTTTCCTTCACCCGCGACGCCACCAGTACATCCCGCTTCATACTCACTCCTTTGCTCAGCCACTCACAGCTATTGCTCGCAGCAACAACTCAGATTCCTGCGATGTCAACGAATCTGCTTTCTTTCTATTTCCCCCAGCGTCCTGCTACAATTCATGCGGATGCCGAACATTTTCACCCTGATCGGTGAACAGTGCCGGATCAAAGGCGTCATCATCGGCAAAGACGTCATCATACCGCCCAAAACGGAAATCGGGTACGCTCGGGCCGCCGGTGCCAAACGATTTAAAGTTACCGAATCTGGCTTAGTCGTGATTTCAAAGGAAATGAAACTGCATGCCTCCCTCGATCCATCCGGTTGATCTCATCGTCGCCCTTCGCGAAAAGCACTTGACCCCTGCCATCGTCTTTCTCACGTCTCGCCGCGCGTGTGATGAGGCGATGCAGGCCTTTGATCATAGTCACATCGTCCTCCCGCCGGTGCGCCAAGAGGCCATTGCCGCCGTACTGGAGAAGGTGATCGCCCAGTACCCTAGCATCGCCGAGCACCCGCTCATTCCGATCGTCCAACGTATCGGCGTCGCGGCGCATCACGCAGGCCATCTCCCCTCCTGGAAAATCGCGGTGGAAGAACTGATGCGTCATGGCTGTCTCGACGCCGTTTTCGCCACGACAACGCTGGCCGCCGGAGTCGATTTTCCTGCGCGGACCGTCATCATCACGCAATCCAGCATCCGCAAGTCCCGTGATTTCATGGATCTGACGATCGGCGAGGTGCAACAGATTGCCGGACGCGCCGGACGCCGCGGCAAAGATCTCGTCGGGTTCGCTATCGTCACGCCCTCACCCTACATCGACCTAACCGTGCTGGCCAAGGGCTTCACCGGCCACCCGGAAGCGATCAACAGCCAATTCGTCATCAGCTATCCAATGGTATTGAACCTGCTAAAGGCGCATCCCCTGGATCAAATCCAACCGATCCTCGCCAAAAGCTTCGCGCAATTTCAGCTCAATCAGCGAGCGGAAGTCCTGGAACGTAAGCTGGACGACCTGCGCGTTCAGATGGACCCGTTCGGGCCACGCGTCTGCACCGACTGGATCACAGAGTGGCAAACCTTCGACCAGGTCCGCCGGCAGAAATCACATCGGGTCCCAATCAAGAAATTCGAATCGCCGGAAATCGCGGCCCGTTTTCACTTCCTCACCCCCGGGCGCATCGTCGCCTTCGGCCGCAGCCGAGGCGTGGTCCTTCGCCAATATCGCAGCAAGAGCCAAAAAAGCCCGATGATCACGGCCCTGCGCCAAGGCGGAGGCATTACCGAATCCCCCGCCGCCACCGTCACCGAAATATCCGACCGCATCCTCGACTGCGTGGACGCACCGATCTATCCCTGGTGCACACCGGAAAGCGTGGAGGGCTTGCTCCATAACCTGGATGAATTGCCGACCAAGCTGCCGGAGCTGCCCATCCTGGTTCGGAAGGACAACGAGCCGATTCCTGACGCCATTGTACAAACATTGGGCGACTTTGCCTGTCCGGCCTGTCCGTCACGCGCCGCCTGTCAAAGCGACTATCCCCTTGCCTCCAAGCTTCGACAGGAACAGCATCGACACGTCAAATCGATCCAGGCCCTGCGCACCAGCCTCTGGCATCGGTTCCAGGAGAAGATCGACGTCCTGCAACAGTTTGGGTACCTCACGCCGGCCTCCCGCCTGACCGATGACGGGGAATGGGCCAGGCTTATCCGCATCGACCACTCGCTGCTCATCACGGAATTGCTCCGGGCCGACGCCTTTAACGGCGCCGATCCCGCCATGCTGGCCGCTGTCATGTCGAGTATCTCGAATGACGATGATCGCCCCGGCTCCTTTCCCCGCGTCAGTTCTGGGCTAGCCTCATTGCTCGGACAGGTCCGCAAGCTGGCCGCCTCCCTGTCGCCGCATGAAGAGCCTCCGCTTTTGCGGGCCGATATCGCCGCGGTGACGGAACGGTGGATCGGTGATCCCACCCTCACCTGGATCGGTCTCTGCAAAAGCACCTCGATGGCTGAGGGGGACATCTATCGTCTCTTGGCGCGGACCTTGGAATTCTTGTCGCAGCTCCACACCCTCAAAGGCACGCATCCTGGATTGGCAGACACAGCCTCACGGGCCATCGCCACCCTCCGCCGCGGTGTGCTAGAGGAATTACCATGATGAAAGGAGTATGGGGGAATCGGGATATGGAGATAGGGGCGGCGCTCTTGCTACCCCGGTACCCCTCTATCTTTTTTGCCCCCTTCGACTTATGACGACCGAAGCACTCGAGCAGCTCCTAGCACAGCAACCGATCGCCCTCTTGCACCGTCTGGCGCGAGGCCGGGTACAGCGGCATTTCCGCACCGGCAAACGCCGCTTGATCGAAGTCTTGCTGCGCCACTCCGCGGAAAACCGCGCTGGTTTCGAATCCGACCTCATGATTCTGATCGGCGAGAAACCGGCTCGCCCGGCTCCAGCTCCAGCCCCGCTTCACGCCCCAACCGCAAGGAAGCCCAAGCCCTCGGGGGCGCCGCGCCGTCCAGGACAACGACCGGCTGAGCCGGAATCCCAGGAGCTCGGTATTCCCCTCTCCACCTGGCTGGAGGGATTGGGAGTGCCGTCGTCCTCGCAGCTTTTTATCCCAGATGCCTGGCAAGAAGCCGCCATCGCCAAATTACGCGAGAGCGACGTAGTCGTAAGCGTCCCGACGGGAAGCGGCAAAACCTATGTCGCGGTCGAGGCAGCCCGCCGCGCCATCGCGGAGAACCGGACCGCCATCTACACCTCCCCGCTCAAGGCCCTCTCGAACACCAAGTACACGGAGTTTTCGAAAATCTTCGGCGCAGACCAGGTCGGTATCCTGACCGGCGACCGGCGCGAAAACGGGCAAGCGCCCCTCCTGATCATGACGACGGAAATCCTGCGCAACCTCTTCTACGACGTAGGAGGCGGGGAGATCGACGTGCGGCTGGATACATTGGGCCTGGTAATTTTGGACGAGTCGCAATATATCGCGGACCCGGAGCGGGGCGTCGTTTGGGAAGAAACGATCATCTTCTGCCCGAGCCAAGCGAAGCTGCTCTTGCTCTCGGCCTCGATCGGCAATCCCCATGACATTGCCGACTGGCTCACGTCGATCCGACAGACGCCTTGTCATTTGATCAAACACAGCACCCGCACCGTGCCGCTGCGCGCTGGGTACCTCCATCCGAACGGCAAGCTCTCCCCGCTTTTCCGCACCGCCGGCATCCCCCATGGCCATCCGAGCCATCTCCATCCGGAAGCCAAGCGGCTCTTTGAGCAATACGAAGACGAAACTCAGCCGTCAGGGCGACGCCGCTAGACCAGCCACGACTCACTGAGGCGAGCGAGGAACGCGGCGACGGCCTACGGCAGGAGAAACTAAACCCTGCCTAAAAAGCCGCAGAGAATATCCGTCACACACATTCTGGATAAACTGCCTTGCTAGTCGGACATCGGGCGCACGTCTCTCGGTGAAATTTCCTGCTGCTCGACCTACCGCCATCCTACTGAGAGAGGAAAACCTGAACATTCTTTTCCCATTCGTCGCAGACGATGCAAAAAAAAGGAGGATCGCGCGATCTGGGGGCTTTCTCCACCATCGCGCCACAAGTCCCTTGACCCGCCGGCCAGGGCCCTGTATAACCGCTGGCTGGCAGCATCGATGGCCCCGCCCACTCTCTGTATGATCGTTAGAGCGTGCTATCGGGGAATCGATGAAACTGCATTTCCTCCGATGCGCCCGTAGCTAAATGGATAGAGAATCTGACTACGTATCAGAAGGCTATAGGTTCAAGTCCTATCGGGCGAACCACCCCACTGACAACGACCGGTACCAAGCCCGTGATACAAGGAGCAAGACAATCACATATTGTGCATATGCAACTTCACCCCTGTCCCACGCTACAACTATCAAGTCGGCGTGCCGACGGCAGGCTCCTATCGTGCGCTCCTAAACAGTGCCGCCTCGGCCTACGGAGGAAGCAACCTAGGCAATCGAGAAGGACTCCAATCGAGCGACGGCCCCTCCCACGACCTGCCCCATTCGCTCACCGTCACGTTCCCGCCCCTGTCGGTGCTGTTCCTTAAACGAATCTGAGTGCGCAGGAGGCCTTCTCCCTAGCCTTCGACCTCAGGCCCAAGCAACCAGCCACAAATCATTTCGTAAGTTACCGCCCCCCGCTAAGCTCTTTCCTGGCCAGCGCACGCATCATCACAGGATCGCTATAGGCGACTTCGCTCAAGGCATCCATTATATGGAGCCCTTTCGCCGCAGCGAGCTCCTTGGCCTTCAGATAATTTTTTGCGGTAAATCGTGCTACCGCCGGCTGACCGTTCACAATCTGACAGGCCAGGATTTCGCTATTCACTTCCAGCGTGCCTCCCTGCTCGACCAGCGCCTTGGCCTGCGCCGGTGTAATCCCATGGAGCTGCGCAAACTCCTCCAGCCCTCCTGTTTCCACCAATCGTCCATCCGGCATGATGCAGAGTCGCTTGAAATGTGGCGACCAATCCTTGCGGAAGTCGATGTATTTAATGTCTCCGCCCTTGGCGACTGCGCGATCCAAGGCTCGGTAGTCGAGCCCAAGATTTTTCTGCGCGAGTTTGCCCTTCAACTCTTCAGGCAACGTGCGGGTGAAGACCTGGAAGGCGGCATCAGGAAGGGTCAGCGATCGCGCGCGGGCCAACTGCTCCGCCTCGGCGAACTGCATGAGGTCCAGGACGAAGGTCTGCTTAGGCGTTCCACCGATAGGATCGATGAAGCAGGCAAACAAGCCTCCCGTCAGCAGTCCCCCGATCTGGGGATAGACATAGACACCGCCCTCCGTCAGGAGAGTGGTCATCGTCTCCAGCGGCACCTCGTAACTTTCCGACAGGACCTTCGCATGGCCGGGAAGATCTTCCTGCTGCGTCATGGCGCAGGCCGTCACATTCCCCGGCGCGTCGAACTCAGAATAGTCCTCAATGACGTTATAGAGAATCGTGGGTTTGGGCTTGTCGGCTTTTTTCTTGATTTTAAACATCGACTCCTCTCACCGATCATGCATCACGTGTTCCGTACGGAGGGAGCGTCATCAATCGTCCATCCTCGACGGGCCCTCCCACCGTAAAGTGGTAGAGCGACTGAAAGGAACGGGCCTTGAGCCCCACGATCTCATGGACCGGATCATCAAAGAAACAGCCGATCCCGGTTCCTCGCACCCCTGCCGCCTCCGCCTCAAGATACAGCACCTGCCCCAGGAGGCCCGCCTCCCAAAATAGGCGTGGATACCCCCAAGGCCCTCCCTCCCGCAAGCGACATTCGAACTCGGCCAGCATCCCCAGCGAAAAGGCGCTGTCGCCCGCAATATCTTGCTGACAGCTGAGCTGAACGGCCGTTCGCTTCGCATCGCCCTCCAGCAGCCAATAGAGCGGCAACTGATCTGGACACCCTGGCACAGGAGTCCAGACCAACTCCTCGGTCATCGACTGTTGGAGCAACGGCAGCTTCTCACGATCGCGGACCAGGGCATAGAGCCCCGGGGCCAAACCCTCGACACGATGGACGAACAACAAGAGATGAATCGCAGGTTGCCAGGGCACGACATCCCACGGCATCGGCCGATCCAGCTGCGGTAATTCCGCCGCTGGCATGACGCGGCTCAACATCTGAAAAAATGTCGCGGAAATAATCGACGTCTTGCCATCGAAGGCGACGGCGCTCCGGCGCTGCCGGATAATGGTCCCCGCCAGCTGGTGCGAGTGATGCGTAACGGGTGAAACGTGCGACGCAATAAAACTGGGAGCGGAGACCGCTCTAGGCTCACAAGAATTTTTCCAGCTCGCTGCAGTTACCTCGTCAATAATTTCCCAATGTACCCCATGGTCTCCGCTTAACCGATTGGCTTTCCCATGCCAGGCGCCGGCTGCGAGACCCTGTATGAGTGCGGCGTCAAGAAACAGTGGGATCTCCGTCGACGCCCCGCGCGTCCCGTCTAACATTTCACCTTTCCCGTTCCCAGACGGCCAGATCACCGCCAGACAATCAGGATGTTCCTCTTCCACGTCGTGAAAGTCCTCCGCGCGATCGGTCCCCAGCAAGGCCGCAACCGTGCCTTGGGCGACTCCATCCAACAGGGCCATGTTCCAGCCCAGCATCGCTGCAGCAATTCGTACTGCGCCGATCGCATGGCCCACATCATGGTTGCAGTAGCGAAAGGCCCTCTCGCCGTACTTCCAGGCTTCCCGCCAATGGATCGAAGTCAGGCCGACCAGAAACGACTGCGCAGAAAAAGGTGCAAGGAGATGAGCCACCTGATCGCCCTCGAACGTGGCTCGTAGCTCAAGCCCATGTTCCTTGGGCGCATAATGATAGAGGCCCGCCTGCAGATCCAGCCCCTCCACCTGCGGGATGACAAGATAGCCTTCCGTCGGATGCAGATTCCCCGAGGAAGGATTCACTCGCAGGGCCCACCGCATCTCTCCGGCTTTCTTCCACGCAGAGAGCGCGAGCGAACATTCCAGGAACCGAGAGACGGTGGACACTGTAACCGGCTGAGGCGCGATAGCGCCGCGCTCATACAGCGCAACATAGGGCGGAGAGGCTGGTTCGTCATCCTGCTGCAATAACGGCAACAGGGTGAGAGGCGCCCCTTGGTAGCGGCGAAAGGGATCAGGCTGACTCGCCCAATCCAGATGCCCCAGCGAACGGGCATAGCGGTTGAAATGATGTTTGGTCTGGACGTGATAACGGATTACACGATCGATCGGATCGGTCGGGACAGTCTCGGCTGGTTCACGATAGAAGGGAATTTCTGTGGCCATCGCAATAGTCTGACACAGTCTACAGAGCCGCAGGCATAAAAGTACACGCGGCGGGATCGAGAGAGTTAGCCGAGCGGCTGGGGCGCGACAATCACACTGCGCGACGCCTTCGCTGGCGCAGCAACCGACTCCCTACGATGGAAGGGCCCACCGCTTTATACCAGACAGGCAGGTGCCTTGCCAGGTCCGCCCGCAGTTCCAGCCCTCTCCTTCCCTCAAGTGGATACCGGACTGATCCCATCGACTGGCGACGAACGACAGTTCCGACGGATCGTCCCTCACACACCGCACCCGTTTGCCCATGTCGCCTCGCAAATTATCGACTCACGTAAAATCCCAGCTGTCGTCTCGAAATAAACAACGTCCGACTTGAAAAAACACCTCATTGACCTCCTTTTCTCTCGCCGCGTATGCTGCACAGCCAACCCACGAGGAATCCAATGCAATTCGATCCAGCCCTTGCCGCGCAGCAGGCCTTTAGCCGGGCAGACGCCCACCACGAACTGGGCACCGACTGGGACGAGGCGGTCGAAGCCGAAGCGACCTTTTCATCGACTGCTGGTTCCACGGCCCGAGCGGCCTACGAGCAACTACTCTCGCTCGCCGCGCGCTATCCCCAGGCCCAATTCTTCCAGGCCTTCTGCATCTTCATTACCTGGCAACAGGTGACGGAAGAAACTATCGCCCATCATTTCCAGACCGGGGTGAGACTCTGTGAAGCCTATCTTGACTCTCGGGACTCGAGAGATCCACAAGACACCGCGGACGTCACAGAACTCTACGGTTCATTTCGTGATGGGCTGGGACTGAATGAAGAGGATGAGATTCAAGTCGAATTTCAACGAGACACGCCGAAGGGGGGAGACTGAAGGCGTCACGAAGAAATGTCCGACGACTACAAACATCGCGCCCGTATCTTTCTCCATCGCGGCCAACTCGCCCAAGCCAAAACGGCCTACGAGCAGGCTGTCGCCGATGATCGTATGAGTACCAACCAGGGCGCGCTCTCCGATTCGCTCGGGAACCTGGGGAACGTCTGCGCCCTCTCAGGCGATCTGGATCAGGCAGAAGCCTGCTACCGAGAAGTCCTCACGATTCAGCGCACGGAACAGAATCAACACGCCATCGCCCATACCCTCGTGAACCTCGGCAACCTCTGCGTCGGAGCCGGTACGCCGGAGAAGGCGCGTCCCTACTACCTCGAGGCCCTCGATCTCCTCACCCCCTTGAACGATCACCGGGCACTCGGCATCCTTTACCATAATCTCGGGATGGAGGAGGCGCGCCAGAGAGAATGGGAGGCAGCCACTACCTACTTCACCCGCGCCCTCGATGCCCATCGCATCGTCGGCAGTGAAGAAGGGCTGGCGCTCACCTATGCTCAGCTGGGCAAAACATTCCTGGATGCCGGAGACCTGCGACCAGCGGAGAAATGTTTCAATAACGCATCCGAACATTTCATCAAGCTGGGAAACGCCCCTGGCGAAGCAGCGGTCCTGCGCCTGTTAGCCGACGTCTACCTCCGTGTTGTTGATCGTGTCTCAGCCGGCCGGTGCCTCGAACGAGTCCTCTTCCTCGCAACACACTTCAATCTTCCGGAGTTGAACGGTGACCGGGAATCCTTGAGCCACTTCCACCAGTCCACCCCGCCCTCCTAGCCGACCGCTCATCCTCTTTCAAGAAAATTAAAAACAAGTTTGCAAACAAATGCTTCTATTAGATACATGAAGCTTCACGCAAATATTAGACAGGGGAGGACCTGCGTCCAAGGCCAGGTATCCTCTAGACTCGTCCTTCTTTTGCTCAACCAGGAGCAGGTGATGATAGGTGGGTTGCGACCCATGACCACCCACCTACTCGCCATGGTGCTCGTCCTGCGAGCGCTGTTCCCATCGATTGAACTGGCAGTCCCTCCAGACGTGATCCTGCCATCAGCCCCACAGTGGTCACTGACGAGCGAGTGCCGCTCCAGCGACGCGCAGCCTCGTGGCCGCCGGATTCAGCCTGCCACAATTGGAATCCGCCGCCCGGCACGCCCGCCAGTCTCATCTCTAGGCCTCTCGCCGCCACCTCTCCCTGGTAACAGTCTCCGCAACGTTCAGGCCGCGCAGAAGTCTGGCTCTCGCCTTCCCTCTAGTGGTAACATACGCGGCACAGTCACGAGGAGGCCAACGTGGATCTTGATTCGTTCAGACAGATGGTTGCCAAAAACCCGAAAGGCTTTCTTGGCCGTTACGGGCTCGGAAATAAACTGATTCAAGAAAAAGGAAATCTGGAAGAGGCAGTCGAGCATCTCCTCGTGGCCACCCAGCTGGACCCAACCCACGTCGCCTCGCACCTGGGCCTCGGGCGCGCCTTAGCCTCGTTGGGTCGAAAAGACGAAGCGAAGCCCGTCCTGCGAGCCGGCATCGACGCCGCGCGTTCCGGCCGATCCAATGGAGGCGTAGACCTCGTGCCTGAGATGGAAGCCTTGCTGCGCACCTTGGGATAACCGAACCGGATCGTCACAGATAAAAAAGTCCCCATGAAGATTGACGTCGCCAGACAGCGCATTGAATCGGCCATGGCGCAATATGGAGCCCAGGCCGGAATGGCCATCGACCTGGTGATCAACGAAGTCCGCTCCGATCTCGGCGCCGCCACAGCCAACGAATTGATCGACGAGTTCGACCTCGAGCTGCAATACAACATCGCGCCGCTCGAATCGGACAACTCGAACAGCTAACCTCAATTAAACGTGAAAAGTAGGCCGAGGCAATCTTGGATACTGGTACGCGCTCCATGGCGAACCCGTCAGCATCGGAGCCTTTGATATGGATCGAGGAGATACGACGCCTCTCCTGACCAAGAAAGCGGCGAACTTCACCGGTGCCAAAACTTTTTTGTCAGTTTGGAATCGGCAGGAGCAGCCTTTGTGCTAAGACGATCCTAGCTCGGGCCACAAACAACGCTTGACCGTGCTTCGTTCATCCGTTACAACCGCCAAAATCGTTCATCCATTCGAAGGATAGGAAAGACTCGTCGGCCGATACCACGCACCATGCGAACGCTACGCCTTCTGACAATTGCCTCTCTGCTCTGGGGATTCGGCCTGATCCCTCCACCTGCACTCTGGGCGCTGGAGAAATACGGCCGTCCACTGCCGGAAATGGAGGGGGCCCACAACCAGAGCGAAGAACACTGGCTCCATGGCTATCTCCTCACCGGCGCCTTCATGCATAACCCCAGCTTTGCAGCACGACCTGACAATAGCGGCCTAGTCGGTCTCCGCCACATGATCCATCTCGAAACGAATATTTACAAAGAGTATCTGCAGTTTTACACAGACCAAAACGTCTTTTCAGACCGGAAGGCCGGCTGGATCAGCCTCTCGGAATGGGACTCGGTCTATGCCTTCACCGGCGCCATCCAGAACTGGAACTGGCGGCTGCAATATGAACGGGACGCCCCCGTCGATCGCAGCGGCATCGTCCAGGCCTATGCGGACACGCTCGTGACCTACCGGCCAGCCGATGCCCGCAGCCTCAGCTGGTGGCGCTCAGCGTTCCCCGAACAGAACCTCACGGTCTATGCCGGCGGCGGCTGGCTCTTTCACAACCAGACCTACTTTGCCCGTCCGGATAACACAGGCCGCGCCTTGTTCCGCTATGTGGCCCATGCAGACCTCGACCTCTACCGTAATCGTGTGGTCCTCTTTGTGGACGGCAACGCCTTTACGGACCGGAGCGCCTCTAATGTGCTCCAGCCCAGCGAGCTCGATTTGGTCCTGGGACTCGCGCTCCGCTATCAGGATATGGAAATCGCCCTGATCCATGAAAAGGACATGTCGATCGATCGAACAGGGCTGGAGCAGCGATATACCGCCTTGCAGCTCCGATATGAATTCGAATGGACCAAGTCATCGAGCCCGGCCCGCATCGCACAAGGCGGTCACCATGCCGTCCGATGAACAGGATCAGGCCTTCATGCAAATGGCCCTGGAGGAAGCGGCGCGCGCGAGGGAACTCGGCGAAGTGCCGATTGGAGCGCTGGTGGTGCAGGGAGACAGAATTCTGGCCCACACACACAACTATCGAGAACTCTGGCAAGACCCCACGGCCCATGCGGAGATCATCGCCATCCGCACTGCCGCAACTGCGCTGGGGAGTTGGCGATTGCTCGACACGACGCTCTACGTGACCCTCGAACCCTGTGCGATGTGTATGGGAGCGATTATCCTGGCGAGAATTCCCAGACTCGTCTTTGGGGCCAGGGATCCGAAAGCCGGGGTCTGCGGCTCGGTGTTGAATTTATCGTCAGAGCCGAAACTGAACCATCGGGTTTCCGTAACAGGCGGGGTACTGGAACAGGAGAGCCAGGCCCTCTTGCAGAAATTCTTCAAAGCACTACGCGAGGGGCCGCCAGCGACAAAGCCTTCTCCGCCCCAATAGGCAGGCCCTATCGCACAACGCCACCCCGCGCGGTCCAGTCCTTCCCCTGCGCCGCCACAGCCCCATCCCACCCCGCTCCACACGCGAGAAAACGAATCGTCCAGCTGCCCCGGCGAAACGCGTCAGCCGGAGCCAGCACCTCTGCCCCTGCTCCATCCGCTGCCAGAAAAACTTCGCACTGGCTCAGCGACCGGAGTCCGACACCCTGTGCCTTGAGCACAGCCTCCTTCGCAACCCAATAGCGAAAGAACCGCGCCGGGCGCTCTGCCTGCGCCGATTGCCTAAGCATCATTTGTTCGCCTGGCGAAAAATACCGCGTGGAGAGTTTCTCCACCGCGACATCAGAACGGACTCGTTCCAGATCGACGCCCACCTCGCGTCCCTGTGCGATGGCAATGAGCGCCACGCCGTGGGCATGAGAAAGGTTGAAGAAAATATCGCTCCCATGTCGTGTGTGACAGAGCGCGGGCTTACCCGCCGGGCCCCGTTGCAACGTCACGGCATCGGGTTCAATGTTCAGGTAATGGCCTAACAATAGCCTGAGGCAGCCATGCGCAAATATGTAACGGTGCCGGTCTTCGTCACGGATAAATCGACCGGCTCGCGCGCGCTCTTCATCGGAAAGAAGACGACGGCAGTGGTCCTGACAGGCCTGAGGTCCGTCGAGGCTTACACCCCACAGCGCGATGGTCGTTGCATCAAGGCCGCAGAGAGCGTTCCCTTGAACATCCAGAACTGCGTCAACCGGATCAATGGGCAGCGGCAGGGCTTCAGATGAACCGACGTTTGGCATACGTTACAACCTCAACCGATCACGCCGTCTGATTCAGACAGGAAATCGATTGAAAAAATACTCCCGGCGCGATAAGCTCGCAGCACTGTCGATCATGCGGACGATACAGTCCCAATCCTACCCTGACGTTCGACGAGTTCTACCATGCGGAGAGGTGCGAGAGTGGCCGAATCGGGCAGTCTCGAAAACTGCTGTCCTGGCAACGGGACCGTGGGTTCGATCCCCACCCTCTCCGCCAAACAAGCTGACTCGTACCGCCGACCTTCTAAACGAGGTCGGCCGTCAGCATCTCAGTCTTTCTGCTTCTGCGCTTTTCCCTGCAACGCTCGTCTGAGCTCAACCATCGCCAGGGTATCCCGCTCGCAATAGCGCAACAAGGCCTCTTCAATCGCCGCCCGCTCGACCCAATCCGTTTCGACAAAGACCATCCGGTAATATTGACTGGCTGCATGGCCACCCTCTTTGATCGCCAAGTCGTCATAAGCAAGCGAGGGCACCATGGCACGCACCACGGACTTGATGGAATAGGATCCGCCGAAAGCTGGATGGTAATAATGATCGCGTATGATCGGAAAGAGGTCCCAAAGCCGGGCAATGATGCGCTGCAACGCTGGCTTCAATGAGGGAATCGCGGCGGCCAGCTGCTCCAGAACGGACTGCTCGTAGGCCGAATAGACACAGATACTCCCCTTCTCCCCCAGAGATTCCAGTAAAGACTCAGCCAACATCCTCCTGGGATCTCCCACATCCTTGTGCAAAAACTCCTCGTGAGATAGCGCACCGGTAACCTGCTGCATATGATTCGACCATTGAACGGGAAGGGCCTGATAAGGCCTCGTCGCAGAAAATCGCGGCACAGCCAGCATCACCGTTTCAAAGTCAAGGTGATGCACTGGGTACTGGACGGCCGTCAACATCGTGCCGAGCTTCGCGGAAGTCCACTCGACATTCTCCTTCACACGGCGCTGCACCGGCGAGAGCTTGGTGCCAGCCGGGATCTCGTCAATCGTCGTCACTCCCTGCTCGATCAACTGACCGACGATCTGTTTCGCACCAGGCAAGTAATGAATCCAACGATCCGGCTTGTCTTTGGTGCAATGGTCCCAGAAGGGGCAATCATGGGGCGTATGACAATGCTGGCTCGGCTCGATGGCGGGCGCTTGCGCCTGAAGCAGCATGCTAGTCATCTCAGCCAACCGCCCCGGCACCTCCGCTCTGCGCTGCACCACAGCCTCGGACAGATCCTGAATCGAAAATAATTCCGTCAGATCGACGACTCCCTCGCGATAGAGATACGAGGTATTGATGTGCATGAGACCGACGGAGACCAGCGTCAGTCCCGCCCCTTGAATCACCTCGCTTTGTACCGCAAGATCTTCAAGATGGGTGTCTTTGACCTTGGTGGAAGACTTGACCTCGATCAAACGCCAACCGCCAGGCTCTCCCTCCGCGGACGGCACCCGCTCCAGCACATCCGCGCGAATCAGCACTCCGCCGTGTAAAAAGGCTGCTTCGAAAATCGCCGGCACGGCAAGATTTTTTACCAAAGCCGCCGTCTGCGCCAGCGCTGCCTCGGTCTGGCGATACCCAGCAGTCACCAGGACACCGCCGGCAAAACGACTCCTGGCCAACTCCCCGACTGCTGTTCCCATCTCAAACATCGCCTGAGTCGCCGCGTCCGGCTTGGTCGCAAGAAAAGGCTGATGGATTTCAAGGTACAGGCGCTTATGACATTGCAGACCGGACAGAAATTTCGACTTGGACAGGCGCGGAACCTTCGGCAGCGCAGCTGGTACGGGATCGTTGAGTTCATTCATCGTACAGAACCCTAATCGGACAGCCCCTCATTTGTCCAGCAGGCAGAAGGCACAGCACGAATCAATCTCAGGCTGTTAAGGAAGTTCGTCCAACAAGACCGCCGCTCTCGGTCAACTCTCGTTTTACGTCTACGTTTCACGAGCCCTGGGAACGAAGCTGGCGGCCGTTATAAACGGCCTGCTAGGATGTCACACATGGCATCCCGCATCGCCCAAATCAGAAAATCGGTCCTGACCCTTGCCCTGCCAGTCACGGTCAGCAGCCTGCTCCAACGCACCGAAGGCATCGCCGCCGTCTTCCTCGTGGGGGGGCTCGGCGCGACCTCCATTGCCGCAGTCGGACTCGGCCAGTTACTGGCCTTCATGTCCACCACACTCGTCTCCGGCTTGTCAGTGGGAGCCAACGTCCTCATCGCCCAGCTCTGGGGTGCGCGCCGCACCAAAGACGTCGGAGAAGCTGCCACCCATCTTCTTGGATTGGCCGCCCTCGTCTCCTGCGGCCTCGTGCTACTGGGATTGTCCCTCAATCGTCTCACTATGGAGCTGTTAGGCGCAGAGCAGGACGTCATCGCCTTGGCTCTGCCCTATTCGAACCTCATCTTCCTGGTCATTCCCTGCACCATCTTCCTTCAAGTGCTCTCCTCGATAATGCAAGGAACCGGCGATACTAAAACGCCGATGTATGCTTTGATCGGAGTGAATCTCATCTATCTGACGATCGCCTACCCGCTCGTCTATGGCCTCTGGGGGTTTCCAGCCTGGGGTCTCACCGGCGCCGCCGTGGCCACAGGACTCGCGGAAGGAACCGGCGTCCTCTATCTCCTCTGGGCCAATCGAAGAGTCTTCAAGCGGTCGCTCGTGATCCGCCGCGATCTCATGCGCTCCACCTGGCAGATCGGCGCGCCGGTCTCCGGCGAACGGATCTTTCAACAGGCAGGCATCATCATTTACACCAAGGTTGTCCTGCTCTACGGCACCGTGACTTATGCAGCCCATCAAGTCGGCTTGTCGATCGAGTCTCTCTCGTTCCTGCCTGGATATGGGTTTGCCATTGCTGCGGCCACGATGGTGGGACAGAGTATTGGCGCGGGGAAATATGTGAGGGCGAAACTCGAAAACTGGGAGGCGAATCGGCTGGCCAGTACTGCGATGGCTGCGATGGGCGTCTTGTTCTTCTTTTTCCCCTACATCCTACTTCGCGCCTTTACTCATGACGAAGCCGTCATCGAACTCGGAACAGTCTTCCTGCGAATCGTCGCCGTGCTCCAAGTGCCGCTGGCCCTCACCATGGTTCTGGCAGGGTCACTGCGTGGAGCGGGCGATACCAGATTCATCATGCTGGCCACGACCATCGGCATGTGGGGAGTCCGCGTGCCCCTCGCCATCACCGCAGGACCCTGGCTTGCGATGGATGTGCTCTATGTCTGGAGTGCGATGATCGCAGATTGGACGGTCAGGATGGCGTTACTCTTGTGGCGTTACAGATCGGAACAGTGGAAAACGATTCGAGTCTTTCGATAAATACGTTTTCAGCAATTCGTCGTGACCGATGGTCTGGTGTCTGTGCCGGGTCCAATCGTGACCTCGATCCTCGCGACCCCCTTCACATTGGCACAGAGATCTCCCAGACCCGGGGTTACCAATCGATAAGGGCCGCCTTTCGACTCAGGAAGAGCCTCCCCATCCACTTCATACAATAAAATTCCCCACTCTACGGCCTGCGCGAGGGTCAGACAGGCTGAATACTTTCCGTCTCCGGCATGGACCGTGACATGATCGGCCTTGATCGCCAGAGCCGGCATATCCAGCAAGGCTTTGAGGCGAATCCCTTTACCCTTCATATTGGGCATCACCGTCGAAATGTCCAGCTGGTGCTCCGCCGGCAAGGCTGCAATCGCCGCGCGATCCAATGACACTGGCTGGACCATCGCCCCGTCGATCCTGACGATACCGGGCCCGGTCTTTTCCTTTTCCGTAATCGTCTTGATCATGGCTGTCAGCGCCTCATTGACCGGTGTTGGAATGCCGAGCTCTCGCCCTTTTTGCACAATATACCCGTTCAAGTAATCGATCTCGGTCCGACGGCCCGCCTTCCAATCATCGTACATGGAGGTGTGGATATCGCGAATCTCCTGAGTCCAGCGCACGACCTTCTCTGCCATATCAGGCGACAGAGGTACCTTGACCGAGGCTGCGACGGCTGAAACTTCCTCGACAATCTGATGGATAACACGAAGCATCTCCGGATGTTCCAGCGTCTTCGCCACTTTGTCATCGACAATGACGGTGAGCGGATTGAAGACGCAGTTCCAACACATTTTTTCCCATTTGCTTTTCCGCACATCCTCCGTCAGCTGACAGGGCATCCCCGCTTGATTAAACAGATCCGCAATGGCGAGCAAACGCGGGCTCTGATGCCCCATCAGCTCACCGATGGCGACCGCCCCCTTCTTATAGTGTTCGATGACGCCGGGCGAGGCGATCTTGGAATAGATAAAGGCTACGCCACCGACGACGCAATCCCGTTGCAGGCGGGCCACGATACGGTCTTCCGTATCCACCCCGTTCTGGAGAGTCAGGATGACGGTCTGATTGGTCAGGACCGGCTCGAGTTGATTCACCACCTCGTCCAGGTCATAGGCTTTGACCGAGAGGATGATCAGGTCTGGCTTCGGAAGCTCTCGCGGGTCTGAAGCAGCGGTTGGATGGACAGTAAAGGAGCCCTTGGCGCTACGAATCGTCAAGCCGTTCTGTTTCACGGCCGCGAGCGTCTTGGCCCTCAACAAGAAGGACACATTGGGATTATTCTTTGCCAGATGCGCTCCGAAGAACCCACCCACCGAGCCGGCACCGACCATCAGAATCTGCTTCATCTACTCACCCCTTTGACACCATCACCAGCGGCAATACCTCGTCTAACGTTTTGATCACATGGCCGCCCGTCGCCTGAGCGCGCCCTGTTCGATCCAGCAACACACCGGTCAACCCCGCTTTCGTCGCGCCCTCCACATCATCTCTGAGACTGTCTCCAACATGCATCGCTTCGCCGGGATTAATCGCATGTTTTTCCAGGGCCATTGCAAAAATCTTTGAGGCTGGTTTGGCACACATCGAGAGGCTGGCAATCGTCACCGTATCGAAGAGCCGATCGATGCCGAGGCCCCGGATCACCGAAAAAAGTCTGGTATCGAAGTTGGAAACAATCCCCAATTCAAAGCCCTCTTCACGTAACCTGGTCAATACGGCATGGGTTTCAGGAAACAGGCTCCAGGAATGGGGATCTTCAAACGCCTGGAAAACCTGTTCGAAGAATTCATCGAACCGCGCGAACATTCCGACGCGATAAAACACGTTATGGACGATGTCGAACCACCAGAGCCGCTCGCATTGCTTCAATTTAAGGGGGTCTGTGACAGCAAAAATCGGCGGCGAAGCGTCGCGAAAGGCGCGCTGAAACGCTTGGGTAATCAATGCCTGCGAATCGGGAGTCTGCTTGAACCCATGCTGAATCGCATGTTGAAGGTAAATATCCGCTACCGAACCGTTCACATGAAACAGGGTGTCAGCTGCATCGAAAAATATGACATGGATTGGCGTCTTCATTAGTCCTACAAGCCCTCTCCCACGCGATGGGCGGTCCACTCAGCATCCGAAGGAGCCGCCCGCATAGATCCTGCGTTTTCTTGGCAAAAAATATACCCACTGTTGTGTCAATATCACTAAGTATGATGGGAAAATCCTGTGGCTTCCGCCATCTTTATTATCGACAGCAGCGCAGCGATTGAACCGGAAAACATGATGAAGCGCCTCTCCAGTCAGCTCCTCCAGTCCATGCCAGAACCGACGGAAAAAAGATTACCGACTTGCTCCCGTAGATGGTGGGGAACGACCTAGCAGCCCTTGTGCCCAAAGCCGTGGAAGCGGCAGTCCGCATACAAACCAGCGCCTCTCTCGTGGAAGAGCGGCTGACAGCCGGGCTGGAACAGAAGATAGCCCTTCTCGAATCCCTCATCCAGCGAAGCCTGGCCGACATCGCCGGTCCCCTGATCCAGTCGGGCCTCGAGCAATTCGTCGCTGAACAAGCCGTGGCCTTTCGCGCCACGCTGTCCGATATGGTTCGAGAACAACTCCGATTGATTGAGGAACTCGCCAAGGAAGCGATCCAGCGAACTGCCGCCAACCAGACAGCGGGAATAATCGACGCGCTTGTTCGCGCGGCAGCCTGCGAGCAAATTGAAGAGGCTGGTCAGCGGCTGGCACCTGGCTTGCTGACGCACAAATCAAAGCAGCGCTTACGCGCCTCACCGCTGCCGCGTAAGGCCTTGCCCTGCTGGGTCCTACTTCTTCTTGGTCTTCTTACCCCGTTTGGCAGTCGCCAACGCCTTCACTCGCGCCATGTTCTTCAAATGCTTCTTTCTGGTTTTGCGGTCTTTTTCACGCCCTGTGGCCATAGTCTCTCCAAATCGTAAAAAGTGGAAGCGAGGCGAACCTTTCGCCCTCGCCCGGTGCGAGTCTGTATAGCACACGCCGCCCCACCCCTCAAGCTATCTGTGGCCCCATCTTCCTTGAGAGGCCGCCAGCCGCATGCTAAGATCGCAATGTTCACAGACACATTCACTGTTTCGAGGACACCACCACTGAATGAGCATACCCCAACTGGATAAAAGCTATGACCCCAAAGCCGTTGAAGCGCGCTGGTATGAGGTCTGGACGAAAAAAGGCTATTTCCACGCCTCGCCGACCCATCCGGGCCCGCCCTACAGCATCGTCATTCCGCCCCCGAACGTCACCGGCTCGCTTCACGTTGGCCATGCGCTGAACCACTCGATACAGGACATCCTGGTGCGCTGGCGAAGGATGCAGGGCCGCAATGTGCTCTGGCTGCCAGGCACAGACCATGCCGGTATTGCCACGCAAAACATCGTCGAAAAGCAGCTCATGGCAGAAGGGGCCTCCCGGGAGTCTTTAGGCCGCGACCGGTTCATCGAACGGATCTGGCAATGGAAAGCCACCTCTGGCGATACCATCATCCGTCAACAAAAACGGCTGGGGGAATCCTGCGACTGGGACCGGCTTCGTTTTACGATGGACGAAGGCCTCTCGAAAGCAGTCCTCGAAGTCTTTGTCCGATTACATGACGAAGGTCTAATCTATCGGGGTGAGCGGCTGATCAACTGGTGCCCCCGCTGCCTGACGGCCCTCTCAGACATCGAAGTCGAGCACGAAGACATCAAGGGGAAGCTCTATTCGATTGAATATCCGCTTGAGCAGGATCCGACCGTTCGCCTCACCGTCGCCACCACCAGACCGGAAACGATGCTCGGCGACATGGCAGTGGCAGTCCATCCGGAAGATCCCCGCTACAATAAATTGATCGGGCAGCGGGTTCGTCTCCCCCTGACCAACCGGACCATTCCAATCGTGGGGGATGCGATCCTCGTCGACCGCGAGTTCGGGACAGGCGCCGTGAAGATCACCCCGGCGCACGACTTCAATGACTTTGAAGCAGGGGAACGGCATAGCTTGCCCCGGCTGCCCATCTTTGACCACCAGGCTCGACTCGATCGCGAGGGTCTCACAGCAGCCGGAGTCGAACCAGCCGTCGTCGAAGCCATCGCCACCCTTCCCGCTCTCAAGGCGCGGCCTAAAATCGAGCAGCTCCTGAAAGATCGCGAGCTCCTTACGGAAGTCGCCGACCATAAAATGGCCATCGGCAAATGCTACCGCTGTAAGACGGTGATCGAGCCCTACCTCTCGCCTCAATGGTTCGTGAAGATCAAGCCGCTGGCAGAGCCAGCCATCCAGGCAGTGGTGGACGGACGTATCCGCATCATTCCGGAAAGCTGGACGAACAATTATCTCGGCTGGATGAGGGAGATCAAAGACTGGTGCATCTCACGCCAGATCTGGTGGGGCCATCAAATCCCTGCTTGGTATTGCCGCAATTGCAACAAGGGCTTGATCGTTGAGGGGGCCCCCTCAACTGGCTCAGCCACCGCCCCGCCACGGCTCACGATCCTCCAAGGCGCTACACCGATCGTCCGAAAGACCGCGCCCACGACTTGTCCGACTTGCCAGGGGCATGATTTCATCCGCGACCCGGACGTCCTCGACACCTGGTTCTCCTCAGCCCTCTGGCCCTTTTCGACCTTGGGATGGCCGGAACAGACAGCTGATT
>SXGQ01559417.1_pt1 | contig 27625 bp, 29 predicted proteins | sample 3178371 | NCBI WGS metagenome assembly SXGQ01 (sample SAMN11356859, study PRJNA531348) | freshwater metagenome | isolation source: freshwater sample F1-20 | place: China: Fuxian Lake, Yuxi | collected 2017-12-25 | reverse complement strand
GCCGGAAAGTTGATGCGGGTATTCGTTCAGGCGGCGCTCTGGTTCGGGGATTCCGACCTGCCGAAGAAGTGAGGTAGCAGTTGCCTTCGCCTCATCCTTATCTACCCCAAGATGGTGTCGAAGAGATTCGGTGATCTGCTTTCCGATCTTCATGACCGGATTAAGTGATGTCATGGGATCTTGGAAAATCATTGCCATTTCGACGCCCCACACATGACTCATCTGCTTTTCGTTGTAGCCGATGACATCGGTGCCTTCGAAGAGGACCTGACCCTCACGAATGACATTGCGATCGGGTAGCAAGCCCATTACCGACCGAGAGAGGACTGTTTTGCCCGAACCCGACTCGCCTACGACGCCAAGAGTTTGACCTCGCTCAAGGACAAACGAAACATCGTCAACAGCGTGAACAACGCCATGCTCGGTGCGAAACGATGTCGAGAGGTTCCGCACTTCAAGTAAGGGTGAGTTTTGGGAATGAGGTGATGTGTCGGTCACTGTCAGGCCTCTTTCACATCGGTGTACTCACGAATGCGGTCGCCGGAGAAATTCAGGGCCAGCACAGTAAGAAACAAAACGGCACTGGGGATGAGAGAAATCCACGGTGCACCATTTTCGAGCGCAGGCTTACCGCTCACGATCATGTTTCCCCACGTCGGAGTAGACGCAGCATCAATCGAGAGACCAAGGAAGGAGAGCCCCCCTTCTGCCACAATCGCAACGGCAATCGCAATGATCGAGAAGGAAAGCAATGGCGGAATGATGTTCGGGAGTATCTCTCGACGCAGAATTCGGATGTTGCTCGCGCCAAGAGATCGTGCCGCAGTGACGAACTCTCGCTGACCATAAATCAAAGCATTTGCTCGAACGAGTCGAGCAGTAGGAGCTATGGCAACGATTCCAAGGGCAATCGAAACGGTGACCACCGTCTTCGAATCTGTGAAATTCACAATGGCGAGGGCAAGCAATAGCGCAGGGAATGAGAGCAGAACATCCATCAACACCATCAGAACTGTTTCGGTTTTCCCTCGCAGGTACCCCGCCGCCATGCCGACGGTAGTGCCGATGATTCCGCCGAAGAGGATCGAGAGAAATCCAACCGCAAGTGATGCACGGGCACCCCAGATGACCCGAGAGAAAATGTCGCGTCCGAGAGCATCGGTTCCAAACCAGAACGTCGCGTTGGGGGCGAGGCGCGGACGCCCGACAATCTTCGACGGACTCTTTATCGGCAACCAGGGAGCAGTAATCGCTAAGACGACAATAAGAATGAAGAAACCAGCTGCGATCCAGAAAAATAGGCCCAAACGTTTCTTCGCTCGAGCACCTTCGACTTGATCAGGGTCAAGCGTGTGAAGAACTTCGAGATTGCGGGAATCACCATCGGCAATTCGCGTCACTTCGGTAGCGAGATCGCCACTTGCCGAAAAGACCGAATCGGCTGAGGGACGGCCGGCAGCGTCAGGCGAGGGCGCGGGCATGGCGAATCCTGGGGTCGAGGGCGGCGTAGAGAAGATCAACAAGGAAATTTATGAGCACATACGCACAAGCAATCACAACGATTGCTCCCTGCACAGGCACGTAGTCCTGACCTTGAATCGCTGCGTAGGTGTAGCCGCCGAGGCCGTTGAGGCCGAAGATGACCTCAAGAATGACGGCGCCACCAATCAGTCGACCAAAGTTGAGGCCAATCACAGTGATGATGGAGAAGGTCGAGGGCTTAAAGGCGTGACCGTAGAGCACCCGGCGAGGAGACATGCCTTTCGCTCGCGCCATCGCAATGAAGTCTTCTTGCATTGTGGCGATGAGGTCGGTGCGAAGCAGTCGCATGTAGACAGCCATTTCGGCGACAGCGAGACAAACCGCTGGAATCGTCAGCGACGCAAGGCTTGCGATGGGTCCATCGCTAAACGGGGTGTAACCAGTGGCGTTTCCGATTCCGAGTGTGACTGGGAAGATCCAAATCAGGAGCATCGCCATCACGAAGTTCGGAACGGCTAAGAGCATGAAAAGCGTCGCACTCGAGGATCGATCGAGAACTCCGCCGGATCTCTTTGCCGCAGCAAAAGCGAGGGGAACAGCGACAAGCAAAGCAAGGAACTGCGAATACAGCAAAAGCTCGATCGTCACCGGCATACGCTCTGCGAGAGCTTCGGAAACAGGTTGAGCATTTCGCGCCGAGGTACCGAGGTCACCAGTCACCGCATCCCCGAGCCAACGCACGTAGCGAACGGGCATTGGATCATCAAGCCGAAACTCGGCTCGCTTTTGGTCGACGCATTCCTGGCCTCCGGCGCCGGCGCACAAACGAGTTGCGGTATCGCCCGGTAGAAGCTCGAGGAGCAGGAAAGACAGGAACGTCACGCAAAGAAGCACAAATACCAGTTGCACGATCTTCCTGCGTACGAATCTCATCGTGCTGCCTCGTTGTGCGTTGAGACTGGTATCTGCAACATGGGGATCGGATCTCGGATTTCGATTCTCGAGGGGCGACCGCCCCCATGTGACCTACGCCACAGATCGGAAACTAGGCACTACCTGCTGTCGTGTCAACAATCCTCAGACTAGGTGACGGTTTCGAAGTTTGTGAACCGGGTCAAGTTGGTTTTCTCAACGGCTAACTTGTGGTGGTTCTTCAGGCGCGGACCACTGTCCTCTCGACTCCATCACCGAGCGCAAGATCACTGGGCGGTCGGTCATGATTCCGTCGACGCCGAGGTCGAAAAGCCGATGCATTTGTTCCATGTCGTCGATTGTCCAGACATGCACGGGGAGGCCGGCACGATGGGCCCTTCGGATGAATCGTGCATCGACGAGGGGAACCTTTCCCGCGTGGGTCGGAACCTGAAGGCAGTTGCCTTCGGGTATTTTGCGACCTACGCCAAAGCTTGCAGCCCGCATCCGAGCAACGGCCTTCGGACCCATAGATGTGCAGACCTTGCTGCCGAAGAGGGAGCGGAAGTGATCAAGTCGTTCGTCTGAGAACGACCCTATGCACACTCGATCGAGCGATTCGGTGCGACTGAGTAGGTCGGCGAGAGGCTCCACCACTTCATCGTGCTTCGCATCGATGTTTATTCGTAGGTCCGGCCAGGTCGCGAGGAGTTCCTCAAGAAGCGGTATCGGGGCGATGCCATCGATCCGGGCTTGAGAAACCTCGGCCCAGGTAAGTTCTGAGATGAGACCGGTTCGGTCAGTCACGCGATCGAGATGGTCATCATGGAATGCGACGATGACGCCGTCCGACGTGACATGGGCATCGGTCTCGACATACTGGTAGCCGAGTTCTACAGCTTTTGAGAATGCTTCAAGTGAATTCTCTGGCCAGTCCCCAGCGCCACCCCGATGGGCAAAGGCGATTGGGCCGTCATGTTGGAGGAACGGGTGGATCGATGGTTTCACGGCCCCACCGTAGATCCCAACACTCGGGCCCAGTCGGAAAATCCCAAAATGTCGCTACCCTCAGGCGGGTGAAGTCGACAGACCGTTTCGCAATGCTTATGGCCGGCAACGAGCGATCCATAGCACCCGACGAGGCTGCATTTGTACTCGCTTCACATTTTCACGAGGACCTCGTGGTCGAGGATCGCCTGGCCGAACTTGATCTCCTCGCCGAAGGATGTGGGCCTTCGCTGACCGACGTTATTGAACGGGTTTTTACCGATCTTGGATTCCGAGGCAATACTGGTGGCTATTACGACCAAGATAATTCCTGTCTTGACGCGGTGATCGATCGCCGACTCGGAATTCCGATCACTCTTTCGATCATCTTGATGTCGGTTGGCCGACGTGTCGGCCGCGACATGAGCGGCATCGGAATGCCAGGCCACTTTTTGACGCTTGACGTTGAAACGGGGACCTATCTCGATGCGTTCGATTGCGGCCAGCGGCTTGATGAATTCGGATGCCAGCAGTTGTTCACACAGCTACACGGTTCCGACGCTCCATGGCATCAATCGATGCTCGCCCCAATCGGCACTCGCGGGATTATTCGTCGAATGCTCAATAATCTGGCTCAAATCGCGGCGGCGGAAAGTGATCACCGCTCGCGGATAATCGCTACCCGACTTCGAAGTCTCCTACCAGATGCCACCATTTGGGAACGTGCAGAATTGGCTCGTGCCTACGAAGCATCAGGCGATTTTGATCGAGCAAGTTGCGTTCTCGAGGCTGTTGCCGCCGAGGCTCCGGCCGAGGAGGCAAAAGGTTTTCGTTTTGCTGCCGCACAACTGCGAGCCCTGCTGAACTAGAGGTGACGTGGCGGTGTTCATGAAAAGTGCTCCGGTGCTGGCGGCGTTCGCCGATAGCGTGGACCCATGACTCGTCGCACAAAGATCATTGCCTCTATCGGCCCAGCCTCTGACGATCCGCGTGTTCTCAAGGGTCTCATTCAGTCGGGCATGGATATTGCTCGGATAAATCTTTCGCACGAGTCGCTCGATCTGGCCCTCGAGAGGTACCACCGGATTCGTGCCGTTGCGGCCGAGGTCGGAAAGCCTGTCGGAATCCTGGCGGATCTCCCCGGCCCGAAAGTTCGTCTCGGTAAACTGCCCGGCGACGGCGTTCTCCTTCTTGATGGCCAAGAGTTCCTCGTCACCCCGGGCACTGACGCAAGTACGGCCGAGGTGTTTCAGGTTGATTATGAAGACTTACTGACCGACGTTCACGAAGGTGATCAGTTGGTGTTCGGCGATGGGGCCGTACAGGTCCAATCACTCGGTCGACAGGGGGACCATCTCCGTGTCAGGGTCAACCACGGTGGACACCTCACCGGACGACCGGGTATTCATATTCCGTCAGACCGGCTTCGTATAGCAACGCCAACCCCCGAGGACCTCCGTTTCCTCGACGCGTTCGTTGAAGTTGGTGTCGACATGATTGCACTCTCCTTTGTTCGATCGGCTCACGATGTTCGCCGGGTCGGAACCGAACCAGCACCCCGCGGTCCAATGGTCGTTGCAAAGATCGAGACTCGTGCAGCAGTTCAGAATTTGGCATCCATCGTGGAAGTCGCCGACGCAGTAATGGTCGCTCGGGGTGACCTTGGCTCGGAGTTCCCTATAGAGGAACTCCCACACCTACAAAAAGAGATCATTCGCCGATGCATCGCTGCTGGGCGTCCAGTAATCACCGCGACGCAAATGCTCGAATCGATGATCCATTCACCGAGTCCGACGCGGGCCGAGGCTTCTGACGTCGCTAATGCAGTTTTCGACGGGTCCTCAACTGTCATGCTCTCGGGCGAAACCGCCATAGGTGACGACCCCGAACATGTCGTCGACGTGATGTCCCGAATCGCGGCAAGAGCAGACGAGAAGTTCGACTACGCAGGATGGCCGGAGTTACTCGCTTCGCTGCAATTAGCAACCGGCGACAGCGCAGAGTCACGCGTGACAAACGCGGTCACATCTGCAGCGCAACGAGCCGCCAGTGAAATTGGAGCAGCCGCGATCCTCTGCATATCTCAAAGCGGTTTTACGGTTCGGTCCGTGGCTCGCTTCCGCCCAAAATCGAAGATTCTTGGATTCTCTTCAGATCCTCGGACTGTTGCTCAGCTCACAATGAGTTGGGGTACGACCCCTTACCTTCTTGAAGCCGCTGGAAGCGCCGACGAATTGACGAATGAAGCCATCGCGCTCGCAAAAGAAAAAGGCGAGATTCACCCCGGCGACCTTGTGGTTGTTGTCGGAGGTTCGCGATTTTCGAAGGGCCGGGTCACCGACACGGTGCGCGTCATCGAAGTTCTGTAAGGACATGAAGCGAGAGGTCAGCAAAGGCCTTCACATCGGCCGTCTCGATCACCTGAACGCCCCTCGAGTCATCTTCGTCCACGGCGTGATGGATAGGGGAGCAACGTTTCTTAATGTCTCCAGACGACTCAAAGCTGCTTCATGGTTAATCTACGACAGACGCGGGTATGGGCGTTCGATCGTCGAGGCATTGCCCGTGTTCGAAGATCACGTCGCAGATCTTGTGTCGCTCATAGAGGATGAATCACATGCATCGCCTGTTGCGGTAGTGGGCCACAGCCTCGGTGGAACAATCGCCCTAGCGGCGGCCTCGCGTGTAGCCGATCGGGTGTCTGGCGTTGTTGTCCACGAGGCCCCTTTGCCGTGGCTTGATTGGTGGCCGCTTCGTGAACGAAATGGCCGGCGAATTGAAGACGAGTCGACCCACGATGCAGTAGTTCGAGTCATGGAGCGCACGGCCGGCAAGGAGGTTTGGGAAGCGTTGCCAGAAGCAGTCCGAACCCAGCGATTGTCTGAAGGTCCCGTAATGATCTCAGAGCTTGTAGGGGCCCGCGATGGCTGTCCGTTTCGTCCGGACAATCTGGTCATGCCGGTAGTGGTGTCGCGAGGCTCACTTTCCCTTGGCCACCGTGAGCAGGCGCAGGAATGGCTGGTTGGCAACCTGCCGTGTGCACGATCGCATGTGATCGATGGCGCGGCCCACAATGTTCATTCCACCAATCCCGATGAGTTCTCTGAACTAGTCACGTCGATGATCGAGGGTGTGAACCGTTGACATTCGTCGTAACGTAACGACGTGACTGAATCTCGACCTGTCAACCTTTCAACTTCCGGGCCTCCTGAGACGGTGCTTCCTGAAGAGCCTGCTGCGTTACGTCATGCCCTCGAGCAGGCAAAGCGTAGCCAATCCGATCCGCTCTCCGCGATTGGCTCGGTAGCAAGTGAGGCACCCCGATCAAGTGCCGCGTGGGCAGCAATGGGGGAGAACGCAGCATCAACGATCGAGGCCTACGCCTACTTCCGTGTCGGCTACCACCGTGGCCTCGACACCCTTCGGGCCAATGGTTGGCGCGGTTCTGGTTACGTTCGGTGGATGCATCCTTCGAACCGCGGTTTTCTCTCAAGTCTCAATGGGCTCGCGAAAACAGCAGCAGCGATCGGTGAACTCGACGAGGCCGAACGCTGTGAACTCTTCCTGCGGCAATGCGATCCTTCTTGGCCTCCCGCTGATCTTTCGAGCTGAGTCATGTCGCTGCCGAGTTTCACCGGGGTTGTGCTCACCGGTGGTTCCTCTACAAGGATGGGACAAGACAAGTCCCTTCTAAAAGTTCGCGGTGTTGCCCTGACCTCTCTGGTTGCAGCAGCGCTCAACGAAGCGGGGGCAACCGAAGTTATCGCCGTAGGGGGAGACATCGTCACATTGGCGTCTTTGGCGGGGATCGATCGTGCCGTTGCGGATCGGCATCCTGGAGAGGGTCCTCTCGGCGGCGTACTCACTGCTTTTGAGTTCGCTCACGATGATGTCGTCGTGATCCTCGCCTGCGATACACCACGGATAAAGTCGTCTACTCCTACTGCACTCGTCGCCGGACTTTCCTCGGATCGCCAGGTGGCCGTTTCCTATGCCGTTGTCGATGACCGAATCCAACCGCTGACGGCGGCATGGCGGCGCAGCCTTGCGTGGGACCCACTTCAAGCGGCGTTTGAGCGAGGAATTCGCGCTCCACGAAACATCTTCGGAGGTCTCACCGTTTCCGAGGTTCGGACAATTGCGCCAGAAGCAGTCGACGACCTTGATCACCCCGAGGATCTACAACGCTACGCTGCCGGTTCGTACGAGTTGATGACACAGAACGAGGACCATCGGTGAGTTCAGTCCCAGAAATCGATCTCAGCGAACTTGAGCGTTTGCTGGCAACGGGAGCAGTTCTCGTCGACGTGCGCGAGGACGATGAATATGCGGACGGCCATGTCGCAGGTGCCCTCCACATCGCGTTGTCGACTATTCCTGAACGGGTTTCGGAGATTCCCTCCTCTGGGCCTATCTATGTGATCTGTGCCCTCGGCGGCCGAAGCGCTCGTGCTGCAGAGTTCCTTAGAAGCCAAGGACTCGACGCGATCAACGTCGCCGGCGGAACCAACGGCTGGATCGACAGTGGTCGTCGCGTCGTTCCCGGCGATTCGCCGGTCTGACGAACACACGTGACTGATCCACAGTTCCGAATAGTTGCGAACGACGCAGAATTTGCTCAGGTCATCGGTCTGCTCCGAGATCAACCGAGTTACGCACTCGATACCGAGTTCCATCGTGAGCGCACCTATTTTCCCAAACTTGCACTTGTGCAGATCGCATGGCCAGGGGACCTTGTACTCGTGGATCCGCTCTCGGTAGATATGCGCCCATTTGCAGAGATCCTTGAGAGCGACAGCGTTGCGGTCTTACATGCTGCAGATCAAGACCTTGAAATTCTTGAGCTGGTCTGCGGAACTGTCCCAAAAGTTTTGTTCGACACGCAGGTTGCTGCAGGATTTCTCGGCCTCAGCACCCCATCGTTAACCACAATCTACGAGCGGTTTGTTGATTTCCGGGTCGGCAAGGGGGATCGCCTAACTGATTGGCTCCAGCGACCACTTACTGACGGGCAACTTGTCTACGCCGCCAACGACGTCGCACGTCTGCTCGAGGTGCGTGATCGAATTGTTGAACAGCTCGAGGCGCGTGGTCGACTGTCGTGGGCATTGGACGAATGTGAGATTCAAAGAGTTCGACTCCGCGGCCAACGAAACCCGGACGAAGCATGGCGTCGCATCAAAGAAGCTCGACAACTCAGAGGGTCGGCCCGAACTGTTGCCCGTTCCCTTGCCGCCTGGCGCGAGCGTCGAGCTGCTTCGCTCGACATTCCTGTCCGTTACGTTCTTTCCGATATCGCTCTCACCGGCATCGCTCAGCGGCCACCGCGGGATCGTCGAGATCTTGAGAAGGTGCGCGGATTCGACCGGGGGACCCGGGATGATGTGGTGAGCGAGATTTTGGGGGCAGTGAAGGCTGGGCTCGCCGATACCTCTCCGATTACCGACGATGTCAGCCCCGGGGGCGTCGAGAAGGACCTTCGCCCGGCCATCGCATTGATCTCTGCCTGGATTGCCCAATTGGCCAGAGACCTTGAGATCGACGCTTCGCTCCTAGCGACTCGCGGCGATATTGAGGCGTTCCTCCGAGGTGATAGCGGGGCCCGCCTCGCCGAGGGTTGGCGAGATGACTTGGCCGGGCGGCCCGTCCGAAGCCTTCTTGAGGGCGGTGCGGCTGTTGCCTTTGCGGGAAATGGGGAGCTCGTGATCGAAGAGCGTTCCCGACGACCCCTTTCCTGAGAAAATGGAGCGGAGATGACACAGCGACACCCCGGGTGCCGATACACTCACTCGGCAATCTCACCGACGGGAGTTGGCCGTTGAAAAAGGGTCGACATCGGCGTTTTGAGGAAGCGAGAGCCCTCAAGCGCACCAACGACAATCTTGACGCGATCCTCGATGCTCGCGATGCCGAACCGTGTCCCGAATGTGGGGCCGATCCGGGCCATGACCATTCGTCGTGGTGCATGTACGACGCCGAGGCCGAACGCGACGAAAGCGCTTGGCCCTCCTGAACTTCCATCGGTCCATCACCGGTGGACCGAACTGAAAGACACTCGTGCCCCCCTCATCTTCAGTCCCGCTTCGTAACGTCGCGCTCGTCGCTCACGTCGACCACGGTAAGACCACCCTTGTCGACGCGCTGCTTCGAGCCACAGGTACCTTCAGCGACCACGCTGCTGTTGTCGACCGAATCATGGACTCCAACGATCAGGAACGTGAGCGAGGCATCACGATCCTTGCGAAGGCCGCCTCGGTGACATGGAATGACATTCAAATCAACCTTGTCGACACCCCGGGTCACTCTGATTTCGGCGGCGAAGTTGAGCGTGCACTCTCGATGGTCGACGGTGTCATTCTCCTTGTCGATGCAGCTGAAGGACCGCTTCCACAGACCCGCTACGTGCTGTCGAAGGCCCTCGCACTCGAACTGCCAACTGTGGTCGTGGTGAACAAGGTAGATCGTCAAGACGCTCGACCTGAAGAGGTACTCGACGAGATCTACCAACTCTTTATGGATCTTGACGCTGATGAGAACGCCATTGAGTTCCCAATCATTTCTGCCATTGCCCGCGATGGCAAAGCCGTCAGCGGTATCGGTATGCCGGGCGAAGACGATGATCTCACCCCGTTGTTTCAGGCCATCGTCGATACGATTCCCTCTCCAACCGGAGACCCCGATGCACCTCTGCAGGCCATTGTCACCAACCTTGACGCGTCCGAATACCTCGGGCGCTTGGCGATCGGTCGCGTTATGCAAGGAACCCTTCGCCGCGGCGAACAGGTTGCGCTCTGTGAAGAAGACGAAGGACAAAGCCCTCTTCGGCGCAAGTTGACCCAGTTGATGTCGTTCTCTGGTATCGGTCGACTTGAGGTCGACGCAATATGTGCGGGAGATCTTTTCATTGTCGCTGGCTTCCCTGAAGTTGAAATTGGCGACACCCTTGCCGACTCAGTGAATCCCGTTGCTTTGCCTCGACTCACGGTCGACGAGCCGGTGCTTCGCATGACTTTTGGTGTCAACACCTCTCCTCTCGCTGGCAAGGAGGGTCAGTTTCTGACCTCCCGACACTTGCGCGATCGTCTCGACAAGGAAATCCTCGGCAATGTATCGATCAAGGTCGAGCCAACCGAGTCGCCCGACATCATCGAAGTTTCTGGTCGCGGTGAGCTTCAGCTTGCCGTGCTCATTGAGACCATGCGCCGTGAAGGATACGAACTTCAGGTAAGCCGACCCGAGGTGATCGTGAAGGACATCGATGGCACGAGGCATGAACCGCTCGAGCGGGCCGTGATCGATGTACCCGATGAACACGTCGGCACGGTTACTCAGGCTCTTGCCCCTCGAAAGGGTCGTGTCACTGACCTTCGACCTGGCGACACTGGTCGGACCATCGTCACTGTAGAGGCGCCAGCCCGAGGTCTCATTGGATTCCGATCGCAGTTGCTCACTGCTACTCGCGGCACTGCCCTTATGCATCAACACAATGCCGGATGGGTTGCGTGGGTCGGCGACCTACCAACCCGTAAGGGGGGGGCGATGATCTCGGACCGTCAAGGCACCTCAACGGGCTATGCCATTGGCAACCTCCAAGAGCGCGGCGAGATGTTCATCGGCTCAGGGGTCGCTGTGTACGAGGGAATGATCGTTGGCGAAAACTCTCGAAGCGACGACATGATGATCAATATCGTGCGCGAAAAGCAGAAGACAAATATTCGTACGCACTCTGCCGATGAAGCCATCAAGCTCGTACCGCCTCGCGAAGTTACGCTTGAGAACGCGATCGAGTTCATTGGTGACGATGAACTCGTTGAGGTAACGCCCCAGTCACTTCGGCTACGCAAGCGGATCCTCAAAGAATCCGATCGACGCCGGACAAACAAGAAATAGTCGTCAGTCTGTACTCGCAGGAGCACGCTTCACCGATGGGTGGGGCAGGAAGACCTGTGTGCCGCGTTGTTCAATAAGTTCAACAACGCGGTCATACGCCCCTTGACCAACGAGGGCGATGATCTCATCTTTGCTTGAGACGTAGACGGGAACATCGCCGACAAATGCACGCGGATCCTCGGTACACCACCAGTGAAAGTCGGCGCCGCCCTCACCCCAGTCGCGTCGTTTCCATTCACGCAGAATGTTGGTTTCGTAGTCATTGTCGTCAATGTGGAAGTCGAGCCGAACCGGCACCTGCCAGCAAACCTCGGGCTTCCAATCGATGAAATTCTCGCCGCGAGACTGAGCAGCCGTGTGGAAGGCGCATCCTGCACCGCCGGGAAATCCTGGGCGATTCAGGAAGATGCACGCACCCTCATGCCGACGGGTGACCCAATCTCCGTGGTCTTTGTGAATGGGCCCACCGAGGCTTGCGGCAACTTCCTTGAACTGCCACTCGTCATCACGAAGGCGAGGAAACACTTCAGCGACACGCTTGCGGTCCTCTTTGTCTGCAAAATGCGCACCGTGGGAACAGCAACCGAGCATCGCGCCTTCGTCGGGTTCCTCTTCGATGCCTAGGCAACCATCGCCGTAGATGCACTTCCAATTACTTGTGAGCCAGGTGGCATCGAAGGTGTACGTCTCGCCATCGAGATCGAATGAGATCCATTCATGGACGTCATCGTCACTGATTTCGCTTCGTTGCCCGGCCATCGGTTGATCCATTCAGTACATAGGAAAGAGGACAAGCGAAACTCTACTTGCTCACTCTGTCCCATTCGGTGAGTAATGATGTCGCTATGTCTGGAGAATTCGACGACATTCGCCAACGACTCGAATCGATTGCCGAGGAACTTGCCGATCTCGCAATCATTCGGTTGCGAGAATCGATCGATGCTGGCGGACATGAACTTCCGGTCGACGAAAAACGATTAACCCGCGCTCGACGTGCGGTCGAGAAGGCAATCGGACTTCTCAGCGAACCCGACGACAACCTGGACTAACTCACACTCCGGCGAGACGCCCATACAGCGTGGTTCGTTGCTCGGCCACACGGCCCAGCGGTGCGACGAGTTCGACGAAGTCCTTCGGCTCCATGCCTTGTCCGTGATCGGCTCCTGCAGCTCGACTGATGTTCTCGTCCATAAGCGTTCCACCAAGGTCGTTGGCGCCCGCTTGCAACGCCTGTTGGGCTCCGCTGACGCCGAGCTTGACCCATGATGCCTGGATGTTGTCGATGAGGCCGCGATACGCGATGCGGGGAACTGCGTGCATCAACAGGGTTTCGCGAAACGTTGGGCCGCGTCGTGCCTTCTTCGTGAGATAGAGCGGGGTTGCCATGTGGACGAACGGCAACGGAACGAACTCGGTGAAGCCACCGGTTTCTTTTTGGAGATCTCGTGTCCGAATGATGTGCCGGGCCCAGTGAACTGGTCGCTCAACTGATCCAAACATGATCGTGATGTTCGAGCGGAGGCCAACGCTGTGAGCGGTGCGATGAGCTTCAAGCCATTCCTCGGTGTTGATTTTGTCCGAGCAAATGATTGCTCGGATTTCATCGTCGAGAATCTCTGCCGCAGTTCCTGGAAGCGTTTTGAGGCCAGCCTCTTTGAGGCGAAGGAGATAGGAATCGAGCGGTTCCTCGAGTCGACGTGCACCCTCAGTGACCTCGAGAGCCGTGAAGCCGTGAACGTGAATATCGGGTACTGCGTCAGTAACAGCACGTGCCACATCAATGTAGTAATTGCCGTCGAAATCGGGATGGATGCCGCCTTGAAGGCAGACCTCGGTTGCACCGAGATCGGCTGCCTCGCGTGTTCGTTGAGCGATGTCGTCAAGCGTCAGCAGATACGGCGTTCCTCGAAGATTGAGAGAAAGCGGGCCTTTGCTAAATCCACAGAAACGACACTTAAACGTACAGACGTTGGTGTAGTTGATATTCCGGTTATGAACCCAGGTCACGGTGTCGCCGACAGTTTCGAAGCGCAACTCATCGGCCAATTGCGTGACAGCAGCGAAGTTGGGACCACGGGCGCCGAACAGCGTGACGATTTCGTCAAGCTCTGGAGTTTGACCAAGGCGGACACCCTCGATGACCTCAGCTACAGCGCCAGTCGCTTTCCCTTCGGCGGGTACATACGTGGGAGGAGTGATTCGAGAACCAGCGCTCCAAATCGTTGAGCGAGGTCCAATCTGCAGGACCTCGACACCGTCGTCGACTTGCTCAGGTGCGGCAGGCTTGAGCGATTGCACGAATACCGCGCCGGCATCGTCTCGCGCAAGACCCTCGGCATCGGATCGATCCATCACAGCGAACCGAAGCCCCTCATCGATCCACTTCATGTCGTTACGGGCAAACTCTGGATGCACCGTGAGCCGAGGCGCAAGCGTGAATCCCTTCGCTTCAGTAACTGTTCGAAGGATGTCAAGATCAGGCCAAGGCCGTTCGGGATTGACATGATCGGCAGTTACCGGAGAGACGCCACCCCAGTCGTCGATTCCCGCGTCGAGAAGCACTCCGAAGTCGTCCGAAAGATTCGGCGGTGCCTGGAGGTGGATGTCGGGCGGAAGGATCAACCTTGCGAGAGCGATTGCATCAAGGTAGACGTCGCTTGGGCACGGCTTGGCCGCATGCATTGCGGTTCCGGCCTTTGGAAGGAAATTTTGGACGATGACTTCTTGCACGTGTCCATGACGACGATGTGATGCAGCGATCGCCTCCAACGCCACGATGCGATCGTCACGATCTTCGCCAATTCCAACGAGGATGCCAGTTGTGAACGGAATCGAAAGTTCGCCTGCAGCTTCAAGGGTTGCAAGACGGCGTTCGGGGGTCTTATCGGGAGCGCCCCGGTGACATTCAAGGTCGTCTCGTAACGATTCGACCATTGCTCCTTGCGATGGAGAAACTTTCCGCAATTGCGCCAATTGTTCGGGCGGAAGCGCACCAGCGTTTGCGTGGGGGAGCAGGCCTGTCTCATCGAGGACCAACTGCGCCATTGCGGCGACGTAATCAATCGTGGATGCGTAGCCGTTTTCAGCGAGCCACTGAGCGGCCACTGGATAACGATCTTCAGGAGCTTCGCCGAGAGTAAAGAGCGCCTCGTGGCAACCCACACGCGCACCAGCAACAGCAAGAGCACGCACTTGAGCAGGAGACAGGTAGGGAGATTCGAGGCGTGCAGGAGGCTGAGCAAAAGTGCAGTAGCCACAGCGATCCCGACAGAGCATCGTGAGCGGGATGAACACCTTTGGCGAATAGGTCACCCGGACGCCGAATGCCTGGTCGCGAATTGACCTGGCCTCGGACATCAACTCTTCGAGCGGGGCGTTCAGCCTTGACATCTGAGAGACCCTATCGGGCACTGTGAGAACCCAATGCCTCAGCGTCGACGAGCCAAATGAGGTCATCGTTCGCGACATGTGCTGCTGGAGCCGTGAGATCTCCGTCAAGCACACGATGCAGCGCCTCTGTCTTGGATGCGCCGGCGACAGTCACGACTGCCGCACGGCAGTTTGCGATACCTGCGAAGGTAAATGTGAGTCGTGGATGTGAGTTGTGACCGAGAGGGTCGACATTGGAGATAACGAATCGATGTGCGGGTGCGGTCAGCCCCTCAGAATCGGGGAAGAGTGAGGCGGTGTGCCCGTCAGGTCCGAGGCCCAGATGGATGAGGTCAATAGGTGGAGCCGAACGAACAAGGCGATCGTAGAGAACAGCAGCATCGGCTCTATCAGAAAGCATCGGATGAATAGAGGCCAAGGGCCCAACCTTGGAGAGCAATGATTCTTCGACGAGCCGGTAGTTCGAGTCGGGATTATCGAGGGGAACACACCGTTCATCGCCCCACCATGCATCGATCCTGGCCCAATTAATCGGGTACTGCGACCTGCGAGCGAGATGTTCGTAGCACTCTCTCGCAGTTGAGCCGCCTGAGAACGCGAGGGAAAAATGGGCGCCTGACGCTGCGGTTCGGTCAACCACAAGTTGGGCGAATGCTGCAGCGACGTCGTCTACGACGACGAGCGAACCATTCACCTCAGAGTCTTCGCCTTCTCGGTAAGTGACTCGAGAAGGTCATCGAATGACTTCGAGAACGAAGCCACGCCTTCGTCTTCGAGTTGCGAGGTGACGTCTGAGAGTGAAAGGCCCAAATCTGCGAAGCCATTGAGAACCGCGTGAGCTCCTGCAAAATCAGCATCGACGGTTCGAGCCACAGTGCCGTGATCGTCGAAATCGTCGAGAGTCTTCTCGGGAATCGTGTTGACTGTGTTGGGGCCAATGAGAGAATCGACATACAAGGTGTCCGGATAGTCCGGGTTCTTCGTCGACGTTGAGGCCCAAAGCGGACGCTGAGGACGAGCACCACGAGCCACAAGCGCATCCCATCGGGGGCCGCTGAAGGTTTCGAGGAAAGCTTCATACGCAACCTGTGCGTTGGCGACTGCAACCTTGCCCATAAGTGCCTTTGCGTCGTCGGAACCAAGAGCTTCGAGACGCTTATCGGTTTCGGAGTCGACTCTGCTGATGAAGAACGACGCAACGGACGAAACTTTGGAGAGATTTCCGTCGCGAGCTTCCAGACCTGCGATGTAGGCCTCCATGACTTCGCGATAGCGCTCGAGAGAGAACAGAAGTGTCACATTGACGCTCACGCCTTCGGAGATCATCGCTTTGATCGCGGGAAGTCCTTCGGCAGTTCCAGGAATCTTGATGTACAGGTTGGGCTGATTTATGAGCCCATGGAGGTGACGCGCTGCTGCGGCAGTGCCGTCAGTGTCGCGGGCGAGAAGGGGAGAAACTTCGATTGATACGTATCCGTCGGTTCCATTGCTTGAGTCGTAGACGGGTCGAAGGATCGAAAGCACGTTGTTGATGTCGGTCACGACAAGTTCCCAGTAAGCGTCGGTTACTGAGGTGCCCGAAGCCAGCAACTGACGAAACTGATCGTCGTACGCGTCACCACCGGAAATGGCTTTTTGAAAAATTGTTGGGTTTGATGTCACCCCTCGTACGCCTCTATCGACCCAGCGCTGCATTTCGCCGTTCTCAATCCAGTCACGGCGGACATTGTCGAGCCAAGGGCTTTGATCTTCAATTGCGTATAAGTCGGTAAGTCGTGACATTTCAGTGCTCCGGATTAGTTGAGGACGATGCGTACGTGTTCAATGACGTTTTCAACGGTCATGCCGAAAAGCTCCATCAGTTCCGGACCAGGCGCACTCGCGCCGTAATGATCAATGCCGACGCACGCGTCAGCCCAAAGAGCCCACCCAAAGGTGGAACCAGCTTCCACCGAGACGCGCGGAATACCTTCACCAAGAATTGAGCGCTGATAGTTATCGTCTTGATCCATGAACAGTTCCCAACATGGCATCGAAACGACGCGAGCAGAAATTCCCTCAGTGGCAAGTTGGTCTGCAGTCGCAACGCAAAGCGATACCTCGGAGCCTGTTCCGATGAGGACAACGTCGGGGTCAGATTTCGTGTTACGGAGAATGTAAGCACCAAGTTCAACTGCGGTATTTCCAGCTGTCCCTTCGAGAACTGGGAGGTTCTGTCGACTCAACACAAGCGCTGTTGGTCCACCCTTTTCGATGGCGATCCTCCAGGCTTGTGCGGTTTCATTCGCGTCGGCTGGACGAATGACTCGCAATTTCGGCATAGCTCGGAGCGATGCAAGGTGCTCAATGGGTTGGTGTGTCGGACCGTCCTCGCCAACTCCAATTGAGTCGTGCGTCCACGAGTAGATCACGCGCAGATCTGAAAGCGCTGCAAGTCTGACGGGTGGACGCATGTAATCAGCGAAGACGAAGAAGGTTCCGCCGAACGGAATGAGACCGCCATGGGCAGCCATTCCGTTCATCACAGAACCCATTGCGTGCTCGCGAACTCCGAAATGGATCTGACGACCATCTCGATTGAGTCGAGAGAACGCAACGCCTCCATCGAGCTCTACGCCGCAATTGCCTGTGAGGTCGGCGCCGCCACCCATGAGACCGGGCACGACAGGGGCGAGCGCATTCAAGACCTTCTTGCCTGCGCTGCGGGTCGCAACAGACTCGCCCGCTTCCCAAACCGGCAGAGAATCTTGCCAACCTTCCAGGCCCCGACCTTCGAGCGCAGCATCGAGTTCGGCGCGGTTCTCGGTCCAGTTGTCGTGCACGGAGTACCACGCTTCACGAGCGGCTCGTCCCCGAACACCGACCGCCCGCATGTGTTCGAGAACATCATCGGGCGACCAAAACGACTCATCAGGCATGCCCAACACGGCCTTGGTCGCAGAGATCTCCTCAGGTCCAAATGGATTGCCATGGGCATGGGCAGTGTCGGTGAACTTTGGAGAGGGATAGCCGATATGACTTCGTAGAACGATCAGCGAAGGTTTGCCGTCGATGTTCTTGGCTCGGTTGACCGCGGCTTCAAGCGCGTCGATGTCTTCGCCAATTTCACCGACGCTTTCGACGTGCCAGCCATAGGAGCGGAAGCGCTCTGCAGCGTCATCAGAGAGAGCGAGCTCGGTGGGTCCGTCGATCGAGATGTGGTTGTCGTCGTAGATCGCAACGAGCTTGTCGAGTCCGAGATGGCCGGCCAGTGACGCAGCCTCGTGAGAGATACCTTCTTGAAGGTCACCATCTCCGCACAGAACGAATGTGTAGTGGTCGAACAGTTGCGGTCCGAACTGAGCACGAAGGGCATGTTCGGCGAGAGCGAGACCAACTGCGTTCGCAAGGCCTTGTCCGAGAGGTCCCGTTGTCACCTCGATACCTGGAGTGTGGCCCCGCTCGGGATGTCCCGCTGCCGGGGAACCAAATTGCCGAAAGTTCTTGATGTCATCCAGCGTGAGACCAAAACCGGTCAGGTACAGCATCGAATACTGGAGGATCGAGGCGTGACCACCGGAAAGGACGAATCGGTCTCGGTTTGGCCAATCGGGGCAACTGGCGTCGTATCGCATGACGCGCGCATAAAGCGCATAAGCCAACGGCGCGAGTGCCATGGCCGTTCCGGGATGACCGGAGTTCGCCTTCTGCGGGGCATCCATGGCAAAGCCACGGACAACATCAACGGTTCGGGATTCGATTCGGCTGTCGGTCACGGCCGCACCTTAGTGGTGGCGACGTCCGAAGATGACTGCTGACAGCGGGGCGGCGGAGAGTCCGGGTCCAGTAGATCCTGTTCCGATCACCGCTGACACGTGCACTCCCGCATACGACGCGGTTCCGAGTGACTCAGTGACCGGACCCAGATCGCTCACGCCCTCATTGTCGGCATTGGGGTCGATCAGCGAACAAGTGAAGAGCAGCGCTCCGGATGAGCGGCCGCCAGCGAGAGCCTCGTTGACGGCAAAAGCTGCGGCTGGCGAGTCCTTTCGGTGGAACGCGACGATTGTTCCTTCGGGGAGAGACGCTGCGACTGCGAGCGCTCCACTCGCTTTGTCGGCTCCCAAGACTTCGTGAACGTCAATGACTGTCATCGTTTCTGGGGCGAGCACGGCGAGGGCAAGGCTTTGCGCCGCAGAATTCCGATCTTCAATGCCACCGTTCTTGAGAACTTCGTAGGCCACCTCCAAAGCGGACTCCTCATCGAGTTCGCGCACCATTGCGCCGGTCGAACTCGTTATGGTCATTGGCCCCGCTATCGGTGCTGAACCAAAAGCTATTACGGCTTCGGCAGCAGTCAACTGGAATGCAACTGCCACGCAATGAAACGAGCGGCCAGTGGAGTCGCGGATCGAAGGTGCTCCATTGGATCCGGAAAGGAGACCGCCTGAAAGAACCCTGTTGGTTCTGAGCTCGCAGAGTGACTCGATCGTTTGCGTCACCATTGGCGCCGCCGGATCTGCGAGAACAACGACGGTTTGTGCTGAGGCGAGTTGACGAGTCGATAGGTAGTCGACGCCTAAGAGACCTTCGTCCAGTGGGATAACGACCACGTCGTCCTCAAGAGTTTCCGACCAGAACACCCAAAGGCTTAGTGCTGCGGTCCCATAAACCTCCGAGCCTGCTCCAATGACGCCCGACGAAGACACAAATAAAACCTTCGTTGGATTGAGAAGTACATCGATCGCGCGAAGGATGTCCTCAGATGCCCCGCTGAAGGCCGATGTTGCAAACACGATTGCTAGATCAGGAGCGTCTCTTCCGAGATCAAGGATGTCGGCGATGACATCGCCGGTGGCATGCGAGGCGATGGGGTGGGTCGAGAGCGCCGCTGCGCTTTGCATTACGAGACTGGGGGCAAAAGCGTGAACGGAACGATCGTGACCGGTCCGAGGTCGACTCGACAATGGGCTTCGATCGTTCCGTAGTCTTCAAACATCAATTCCGCCCGAACGAGTCGATAATTGAACTTACCGGGTTCGACCTGGAGTGGCTGCACGTTTCGAGCGATCTGTTCCTCACCCCGCAAGTAGACAACTTCGAGGGCTCCGGAATCTCGCGAGCCCGGCGGGCAGTGAACAATCACGCACAAATGCGGTTCAAGCGATACCGGGACAGCATGCGGTGCCGCTGCCGAGAATTGAACGCCGGTGATGTCGATACGTGTGGAAGGACCGTCGACTTGGCGAGTGTCAATGCCTTCCATGAAAAGTGCCGAGAGGATCTCCATGGCCATGACGGTAATCGGAGTCACCTGCCTGTTGAACAGTCCGCCGCTAGCCTCACTAGATGGCCGGTGGGGAAGGTGTGACACCAACACGTGAAGTGATCCTCATTGAGGCTGAGCTTTGCTTTGCTGAGAATGGTTTCGACGGAACCTCGTTGAACGACATTGCCGGTGCCGTGGGTATCCGACGTTCAAGTGTCCTGCACCATTTCCCCTCGAAAGAGGCCATTTACAAGGAAGTCTTTGATCGGGCACTTGCCGGATGGATTCTCCAGGTAGATGCAGCGACCGACTCTCCCGTTCAAGGCTGGGAAAAGGTCGACCTCGTCCTCACGGCTGGGTTCACCTTCTTTATGGAGAACTCCCAGTTTGTGCGAATCGTTCGTCGCGAGGCTCTCGACGGTGGCCGCAGACTCGGTGTCGATCTCGGGGTGGCTTTACGTCCGTTGTTCGAAAAAGCAGTTGACTACTTCACAGTCGAGATGGAAGCCGGAACATTTCGGCGATTCGATGCTGAACAACTCATGCTCACTGGTTACGGCGCGCTTCTCAGTTACTTCAGCGATCTCCCATTCATCGAGGGTCTCCTTGATCGAGACCCTCTCGCTCTCGATGCACTCGAGGAGAGACTTCAGCACCTTCGTCTGTTTTTCCGAGCAGCGCTTGAGTCATGACAACCACACTTTCTGAAGCCGATTCAAAGGCGTTGCTTTCGGGCTTCGGAGTGAAGTTCCTTCCTGAAGCACTCGTTGTAAGCCCCGCAGAAGCAGTCGCGTTCGCTCGTGACTTCGCCTCACCAATGGCTCTGAAACTTTGTGGCTCCAACATCGCGCACAAATCCGAACGAGGTCTCGTGCACCTTGGGGTTGTAGGTACCGACGCAGTCAGCCGTTCGTGCCAAGAGTTACTCGATGCAGCTCGCCCAGAGGACAACGTAACGGGAGTCCTCATCGCTCCGATGGCCACAGGTCTGCGCGAGTTCATTGCGGGAATCGCGTTCGATCCTATGTTTGGTCCCACGGTGGTATTCGGACTCGGGGGAGTCTTGGCCGAGGCGATCGCAGACGTCACCGTTCGTCTCGCGCCACTCAGACGCCATGATGCAGTAGACATGGTTCAGTCATTGCGAACTCAGTCGTTATTCGGCCCATTCCGTGGCGAGTCGGAGGTCGACATCGACGCCCTCGCAGATCTGCTCTGCGCACTTTCCTTTGCCGCTTCAGAGATAGACGCGCTGATTTCGATCGATCTCAATCCAGTCATGATCGTCGAAGGTCTGCCTGTTGCCCTCGACGCTCTCGTAGAGGTGGCCTCAGAGGTCGTGCCATCGTGATTTCCACCGAGCATTTCAAGGCCCTTTTCGATCCACGGGCAATCGTTGTAGCTGGGGCATCAACCCATCCAGGCAAATTCGGATTCGTGGCGCTGCACAACATCCTTTCTTGCGGGTACGTCGGTGAAGTTTTCGCCACGAACCGTGAACGATCCGAAGTTCTCGGCCGACCAACGCTGGCCGATCTCACCGAGGTTCCTGACGGCGTCGCAGACCTCGTGTTTGTCTGCACACCTGCATCTTCAAACCCCGAACTTTTGCGACAGGCCGCTGCGAAAGGCATCCGCGCCGTCTTCATCGCATCTGCGGGGTACGGCGAGTCAGGGGAGGAGGGCTTGGCTCTGCAATCGGAACTTGTGGATCTCGCGAATCAACTGGACCTCTTGATTGTTGGACCAAACGGACAAGGCCTTGTGTCCACACCATCTCACCTTTGCGCTCAAATAGTTGCTCCCTATCCGCCCGCTGGTCGTATTGGAATTGCGAGCCAATCGGGCAATTTCGTTTCTTCCTTTATGAACCTGTCGCGACAAAGCGGTGTAGGCGTGAGCCGTGCAATTTCGGTGGGGAACGCGGCACAAGTCGGTGTCATCGACATGCTTGAGTACTACGCGGACGACCCAGAGACCACGGTCGGTCTCGTTTACCTCGAAGGCGTGGCCGAAGGTCGTGTATTCGCCGATCGTCTCGAAGCCGTTTGTCGCCGGATGCCCGTTGTCATCCTGAAAGGTGGAGCTTCGGGTTCCGGAGCGAAGGCAGCGGCGAGCCACACCGGTTCGCTCGCTACCGACGATCGCGTATTTGACGGTATGTGCAGGCAAATGGGCGCCGCGCGGGCGAGTTCGGTCGCAGAGGCGTTTGACATCGCAGCTGCATTTGCGACTCTTCCGGTTCCGTCGGGGCCGCGTGTAGCGGTCGTGACCACCGTGGGAGGATGGGGCGTGCTCGCCGCCGATGCCACAGCAACGACGAATCTCGAACTTCTCGATCTACCCGATGATCTGAGATCAACTCTTGATGGGTTACTACCCCCTCGGTGGAGCCGAAATAACCCGATAGATCTCGCAGGTGGCGAAACGAAGGACACCGTGCCAGCGGTACTCGATGCCGTCGTCGGCCATCGAGATATCGACGCCACGCTCGTCCTCGGGATGGGCATTCAATCGAATCAAGGTCGTCTTGAACGGGAAGGTCCCTTTTATCCTGACCATGGTCTTGAGCGGATTGTCGCCTTTCACGATCGACAGGACACTCGTTACGTCGAAGTTGCCCTCGCTGCTTCGGCCGCTTCAAACAAGCCCGTCCTCATCGCGTCGGAATTGTCCGTCGCCGATCCGTCGAACGCAGCGGTGTCTGCAGTGCGAGAAGCCGGGCGCTATTGCTTCGCTTCAGCCGAGCGAGCAGTTCGGGCACTTCATTTCATGAACGAACGGGTCCGATGGCTGGAATCGTTCTCGACTGAGCCTTCACCTGATCGCTGATGTTTGTTCGCAAGATCTCTACTGTTGCGATTGCGAGCCTGGCACTTCTCGTCGTCGTCGCTTCACCATCTGGAGGCGCAACTGATACCGAATCAGGTTCGGTTACTCAGGCATCGGTTACACCAACAACACCGTTGCTGTCGGCTCGAAGGTTCCCCGGCGTCCTACAGTCAACGAATGCCGATCCTGAACTCTCGGCTTCGATTGATCAGTTCCTCAGCAAGGTTGTGGGTTCGACTTGTGTGATCGTCGAACTGGACGGGCGTGTCGTTTACGAGCGCCGATCATCTCAAACGTTCGTTCCTGCTTCGGCGATGAAGTTGGCTACGGCATTGGCTGCTCTTGATATTCTCGGCGCAGACGCAAGATTCACCACTCGATTCGTGACCAACAAGCAGCCAAAGAATGGTGTGATCGAGGGGGATCTTTACGTCGTTGGTGGCGGAGACCCCCTGTTGGCGACTTCGGGCTACAAAACTGTGTTCGATGACCCCGATCAGTTGTACGAAGACTTCAACACGGTTGCCGATTCCCTCAGCGAAGCCGGCATTCGAGCCATTACAGGCGACCTCATCGGTGACGACTCGAGATACGATGCAGTCCGATGGGTTCCGACCTGGCCAGATCGCTATCAAGTTGGTGGAACTGTTGCGCCCCTCTCGGCGCTCGTCGTCAATGACGGAAATACCGGATACACAGAGACTCCTAACGAGGCGACGACAAACCGCAAGGTTGGAAATTCGCCGCTTTTGTTTGTGCAAACCCTTCGGACCGTTCTCAACTCACGAGGAATAACTGTTGACGGCATCGCAAAGACGGGCACAGCACCAGTTAATGGAGAAGAAGTAGCGAGTTTTAACTCTGTGCCGATGTCTCAGGTACTTACCGAGATGCTCAAGAACTCAGACAACACCACCGCCGAGCTCGTACTCAAAGAAATTGGACTTCAATCAAAAGGTCAGGGAACGACTGCAGCCGGTATCGAAGCCACCAGAGAGTCGCTCGAAGAGCAGGGCTTTGACATCACCGGCCTCGTCATGATGGACGGCTCTGGACTTGATACTGGTAATCGCATGTCGTGCGATTTGAGTCTCGCCCTCGTGGTCGCAGTTTCCCAGAAATCGGAATTTTCGGATGCTCTTCCACTAGGTGGAAAGAGCGGAACTCTCCGCAAACGTATGGTCGCTACCCCCTCGACGGGAAGAGTGCGAGCGAAAACCGGAACTTTGAACAGTGTGAATGCCCTCGCCGGTTTCGCTGATACACCGCAAGGCTCTACCTTGAGCTTTGCTTTCGTACACAATGGTGCCGACACTCGCACAACCGGAGTCGCAGACGGATTTACTGATCGACTTATGGCCTATCCCAAAGGCCCCAAACTCACGTTGCTCGAACCGCTTCCCGTGAAATGACCTCCAATGTTTTGGGTTGGAAGCGAGAGTTGCCGATGTTTCCTCTCGGCACCGTTGCCTTGCCAGGTGTGGCTCTTCCGCTCCAAGTCTTCGAGCCCCGTTACCGAGCGCTCGTTATGACCTGCCTCACAGAGGACCGACTTTTCGGATCGGTGCTCATCGATAGGGGCAGCGAAGTGGGAGGGGGAGACCGCCGTGGAGACGTCGGCTCTCTCATTCGCATCATTCAGTCTGAAGAGTTGCCGGACGGTCGCTGGGCGGTTGTGGGGGTCGGAGTCGAACGACTCAGGGTTGTCGAGTGGCTGCCTGATGACCCTTTTCCAAGGTGCATAGCCGAGGCGTGGATCGATGGAGAACCGACAGACAAGACCAGTGAACTCACCGGTCGCACGCTCGACGCAACTCTCGGACTTATGGCTCGGCTAGGCGTAGACGTCACTGATTTCCGTTCTCGTCCAGAGCTCGACCCCGACGCATCGATTGCCTCGTTTCAACTCGCTGCATTGTCACCACTTGGCCCGTTGGACCGCCTCCAGGCGCTTAAGGCCGATGATCCTGATTCTCGCCTTCGGTTCCTTTTGGCCTCGATCGAGGATCAAACGGCGACACTCGATGCGATCGACATGCTCAATGGCGAGGTTGACGGCTCTCACTAACGTGACTTGGGTCCCGAACCATGAGGTTTGCTCACAAGGGATCCAAATGGGTGGGATACTTCTCGGGAAGAAGCCGGCAATCCGGCGGACCATCAGTTCAGAAACCAAGAAGGACTATCTGTGGCGTCTTCAAAATCACTCTCTGAGATTGTTCAAGACCTGTGGGATCTCCTTGTCGCCTACGCTCGCCAGGAGACAATTGATCCCCTCCGCAACATCGGTCGCTACTTGGCCTTTGGGGTCGGAGGAATGGTTGTGATCACCCTCGGAATCTTCTTGCTTGGCCTCTCAGGGCTGCGAGCACTTCAGACTCAAACCGGCGACGTCTTTGCCGGATTCTGGTCGTGGGTGCCATACCTTCTCGTTGCACTCGTATTCGGTGGCCTCGTCGCCTTTGCGATCTCACGGATCGGAAAGGGCAGCGTTGGCACTCGGCCGACTAGCGCACATCCAGGAGCGAATCGATGAGTCCCAGCGGTCCAATCACTCGAGATCACATAGAGCAGCGATTCAGAGATATGCAATCGGAAGTTGAAGGCGTCGAGTCAGAGGCTCGCAGCTACACCACAATCGCCGTGGCCGCGGTGGCTGTGACCCTTGTTGTCGTTGCTTTTGCTCTTGGAAGTAGGCGAGGGCGGAAGCGTCGAACGTTTGTCGAGATTCGTCGAGTATGAGCCTGCTCTCTGACCTTCGCCGGAATGCTCTAACGAAGGGTCTCTTCGGTGGAAGCCGTCCTTGGCTGATCCTCGGTATAGCGGCGTGGACTGTTCGTGGGCTCCAATGGGCGCTCCGACCAGAACCTAAGGTCGTCTATCGGAGCAGGATCGATGTCGGTGAAACTGTTGTCCTGCGCAATGAACCACCTCCTCCGACCCGCCGCCAACGCAGGAAGATGCGCAAGGCCGAGAAGCGTTCAAGCCGCAAGGCAGAACGTCTAGCGAAACGCGCATAGGAACATGAGCGTCAACCCTGCGATTATGTGCAGGTGAAGGTACGACTGCATAACCCGCGGCGGGAACTCGAGATAGAGGGCCCGATCACTATTATCAATCTGTTGGCGCGACTCGAGCTCAATCGAGAGGCTGTTCTTGTCGTGCGAGACGGCGAACTTGTTCCTGGAGACGAGAGCCTGTCCAACGATGACAGCATCGAAATTCGTCCGGTGATTTCTGGCGGCGCGTCGTGAAATGTGTGACCTGTCGCGGCCCAGCGATTATCGATATTCGCCGGCACAACTCTAATTTTTGCGCGGAGCATTTCATCGAACAATGCCAACGTCAGGTTCGGAAGGCAATCGATGAATTCGAAATGATTCTCCCAGAAGACAAAATCCTCGTGGCAGTGTCAGGTGGCAAGGATTCCTTGGCCATCTGGGACCTACTCGTGGACCTTGGGTACGAGGTCGACGGTCTCTACATCGGTTTAGGAATCGGGGAGTACAGCGATATCTCGCTTGACTACGCACGCGCCTACGCCCAAGCTCGGAATCTTCATTTGATTGAAGTAGACGTGCCTTCAACGTTCGGATTCGACATTCCAAACGGATCCCGCGCTGCGAAGCGTGTCCCATGTTCTGCTTGTGGACTTTCGAAACGCCACCTTTTCGACGAGGAAGCGATCAAGGGCGGCTACGACGTCCTCGTCACTGGCCACAATCTTGACGATGAAGCAGCTGTTCTCTTCGGCAACACCCTTCATTGGCACACCGAATACCTCGGACGACAACTCCCAGTGCTGCCGGCACGAAAGGGCTTTCCTCGGAAGGTTAAGCCGCTCGTTCGCTTAGCAGAGCGCGAAACCGCTGCCTACTGCATCGTGAAGGAGATCGATTATCTCATCGATGAGTGCCCCATGGCAGCAGGGAACAAGCACCTCAGCTACAAGAATGCACTCAACGAGATCGAAGCGATGTCACCAGGGGCGAAGCACTCTTTCTATTTCGGTTTCCTCGACCGAGCGGCCGCCTTCTTCGCGGTTGAAGCGTCTATCGACCGCGAAGGGCTCGGAGCCTGCGCATCATGTGGGGCCCCAACTACCTCTGAAATCTGTGCCTTCTGTCGGCTTGTAGTTCGAGCGGGAGGCCAACTTCCCGAACGAACCGGAGTTACCGCTGTGCCAGTAGATCTTGGTCCGAAACGAACAGGATCAGTCCAGTGAGCCGCTCGTTCGCCATAGGCGATCGCGTTCTTCTGATCGACCCCAAGAAGCGGCGGTACCTCATCACCTTAAAGCCGGCCGGTGAGTTCCATTCGCATTCTGGCTTTGTTCCCCACGACTCACTCATTGGATCACCCGAAGGCGTAACGGTGCAGTCAACAAAGAATGTTGCGTACCTTGCCGTGCGCCCCACGTTGTCGGATTTCGTGCTCAAGATGCCGCGTGGAGCACAGGTCATTTATCCAAAAGATCTCGGTCCAATTCTGATGCATGCAGACATCTTCCCCGGCGCCCGCGTGCTTGAGTCTGGCGTGGGTTCCGGTGCTCTGTCGATGGCGATGTTGCGTGCCGGTGCTGACATCGTTGGGTATGAGCTTCGTGAAGACTTTGCCGATCGAGCAAAGGAAAACGTTGAGGCGTTCCTCGGCACCGAAGCCCTCGATCGTTATCGCATTGAGTTGCGCGATTGTTACGACGGAATTGACGAAACCGATCTCGATCGCGTCGTCCTCGATCTCCCCGAGCCCTGGCAAGTCGTTCCACATGCTGCGAAGGCGATGCATCCAGGCGGCATCCTTCTGGCGTACACGCCGAGCATCGTGCAGGTGATGCAACTCCGTCAGGCACTTGAGCAGAGTGCGTTCGACATGCCTGAAACG
>SXGQ01416371.1_pt1 | contig 27641 bp, 16 predicted proteins | sample 3178371 | NCBI WGS metagenome assembly SXGQ01 (sample SAMN11356859, study PRJNA531348) | freshwater metagenome | isolation source: freshwater sample F1-20 | place: China: Fuxian Lake, Yuxi | collected 2017-12-25 | reverse complement strand
TCGCGGTGCCGGCCGCCGGGGTTTGACACCCCGACCCCGACGGTCCCGGCGTCCAGGGCCCGGCGGGCGTCATCGGGCCGGCAGACCCCCTTGATCATCACCGGGAGTCGGGTGAGTCCGCAGAGCCACCGCAGGTCGTCCCAGGTGATCGACGGCGACACCGTCCAGCCGAGCACCTCGCCGATCCCACCGGTGGCACCCGGACCCGGTTGCGGGGCGTGCGCCCGCAGGTTGACCACGTCGATGCCGTCGGGCAGGTGGAATCCGGTGCTCGCCTCGCGGTGCCGGTCGCCCCACACCGGGGTGTCGACGGTCAGCTGGATCCCGACGCACCCCGCCGCCTCGGCTCGCTCCACCAGCGCCTCGGCCACCGACCGGCGCTCACCGATGTAGAGCTGCAGCAGCACAGGCGACCGAGTGGCGGCACAGATGTCCTCGAGCAGGGTCGACGACAGGCTCGAGACGACCATCGGTGTGCCCGTCGCCGAGCAGGCCCGGGCCGTCGCCAGCTCGCCGTCCGGATGCGCGAGCCGGTGGAGCGCGGTCGGCGCCACCAGCACCGGGGCCGGCAGGTCGACTCCGAGCAGCGTCGTTGCCGTGGACCGGCCGCCGACGTCGACGAGCACGCGGTGCCAGACGTCGAGCTCCGACCACGCCTGCAGGTTCCGGCGGAGCGTGTGTTCGTTCCCCGAGCCGCCGGCGTAGTAGGCGAGCGCCATCGCGTCGAGGCGACCCGCCGCCTCTGTCTCGAACGCCGCGAGGTGGTCCGGGAGGGGGTCGTTCACCATCCGCCCGCGTAGGTCAGGAACTGTCCGGTGGTGAATCGGCTCGTGCCGTCCAGGAACACCCCGCACATGGCGGCGAACTCCTCCATGGTGCCGAGTCGCCGCATGGGGACGGCGGCCTCGATGCGGGCCCGGATCTCGGGGTCGTCGGACCCGGTCGCGGCCCGGAACTCGGGGAAGTCCATGAAGTTCGTGCCCACGGCGTTCACCTGCACGTCCCGGGCGGCGACCTCGGCGGCCACGTTGCGGACCAGGTGGGTCGCGCCGGCCCGGGCCATGGAGTAGAGCGGGGCGCCCTTCGTGGCCCGACCCGCGGTCGCGCTCGTGATCACCAGCACCTGCCCTCCCCCGTGGTCGATCATGGCCGGCACCACCGACTTGAGGAACCGGTACGGCGCCTCCATGCAGCCCTGCACGACCTGCTCGAAGTCCTCGAAGGTCGCGTCCTCGACGAACCGGCCGACGACGATCCTCCCCGACGCCGCGCACGCTGCGTCCAGGCGGCCGAAGCGCTCGAAGGCCGCCTCCACCAACGAGTCGGTCGCCCCCGGCCGAGCCGGGTTGGACGCTCCGTCGACGGCCACGACGCGCGCTCCCAGCTGCTCGAGCTCCTCGAGCAGGCCGTCGGCCGGATCGGCGACGACCAGGTCGTGGCCGTGGGTTGCCAGCCAGCGACAGAGCGCCGGGCCGACGTACGCAGCGGCGTCGTGGACCAGCGCGACCCGGCGGGTTCCGGGCGCGGCGCTCACGAGGTCATCCCGTGCAGGCCGACGAACCCGCGGGCCAGCTCGATCTCACCCATGTGGCGCAGGCCGTGCTGGTAGAGCCAGCACTCGATCCCGTCCAACCGTCGGATCCCCTCGGGTCCGGCGACCCGGGCCGAGTAGGTGTTGGCGACGACGGGCGGCAGCGGCCGGGGGACCAGGACCTCGTCGAGCTCCGGGCCCTCCAGCGTGTCCAGCCACGCCTCGGTCCGGTCGAAGACCGTCCGCTGGTACTCGCGGAACGCCTCGTAGTCGCCGACGCGCTGGTGGACCATCTCGTCCACGGTCCGCTCCTTGCCGTGGTCGTCGATCGCCATGCGGACCCGTTCCTGCCACGCCTCGTTCCACACGGGCGGCACCCCCGACAGGATCATGAAGGCCGCGTCCTCCATGTTCGTGTAGTGGAACAACGAGAACGCGATCGGCAGCACCCCGTCGCGTTCGACGTGGTTCACGTGCTCGAGCGTCATCGTCGCCGTGGCGTCGTGGTACAGCGAGTGCATCGCCCGCATGCGGCGACGCAGCGAGTCGAGGACGAGGTCGTACATGGGTGCTCCTGTCGTCGTGCGCTCAGCGCCGGTCGGCGAGTGCGGGGAACTCCTGTCGCCACGTCGCCGCAGCGTCCGTGTCGATGGTGGCCACCAGAACCTCTTCGTCGGTGCCGGCCTCGGCCAGGACCTCGCCGAGCGGGTCGATGACCGCCGACCTGCCGCCCAGGGTGACGCCGGCGTGGGTGCCCACCCCGTTGCAGGCCACGACCCAGCACTGGTCCTCGATGGCCCGGGCCCGGAGCAGCACCCGCCAGTGCTCGATCCGCCGGTCCGGCCAGCCGGAGGCGAGCAGGAACGCCGTGGCCCCCCGGTCGACGAGACCCCGGAAGTGCTCGGGGAAGCGCAGGTCGTAGCAGGTCGCCAGTCCGGTCGACCCCAGCGGTGTGTCGAGCACCACCAGGTCGTCGCCGGCGGTCATCAGGGTGGTCTCGCCGCCGTCGAAGCCGAACAGGTGACGTTTGCGGTAGACGGCGGCGATGCTCCCGTCGGGAGCCACGAGCACCGACGTGTTGTGGGTGCGTTCACCGGACCGTTCCGGCACGGCGCCCAGGTGGATCCAGGTCGAGTGCTCCGCCGCCAGCCGGCGGAACCCCTCGACGAGTTCGCCGTCGATCGGTTCGGCCAGCCGGCCGGCGGCGGCGACGTCGAAGGCGCCGCTGACCCACAGCTCGGGGAGCACGACCAGGTCGGCCCGTTCGGTGGCGTCCCGGGTGAGCTCAACGGCCCGGTCGATCCGCGCCTCGACCGGTTCGGTGTCGTCGGACCGCAACTGCACCAGGGCGACCGTCGTGCTCACGTCGTGGACCCTATCGGCGGCGCCAGGCGCTGAACGAGCGGACCGATCCGTCGTGCGGCGTCACGAGCCAGGGCCACGGGTGGAGCTCGACCACGGCGTCGCCCAGCCGGGACCGGTGTCGACGATGGCCCGGGACCGGGGCGGCGGTGACGGCGACCCGTCGCTCGGCCAGGACCCGGATCGGTTCGCCCAGGTGCACCTCGACCGGCCGGCGCGTGGCCAGGTCGGCCAGGCACTCGGCCAGGAAGACCAGCCGCGTGCCCGACAGACGCAGTCGGCCGAGCAGCGGTTCGTCGAACACGAACACGGCCGGCAGGCCGGGGTGGGCGGCGAGCGCCGGGTCGCCGTCACCCAGCGACTCGGCGGTCAGCCAGACGGTGTCGGGTGGGCCGTCCCCGCTGCGCTCGACGACCCGGGGTCCGGCGGTGAGGTGCGGGACGTCGTCGTGGCGCAGCAGCCGCTCCAGGCCGGGGTCGACCGACCCGTCGGGGTGGCCTGTCGTCGGGGCGGCTTCGACCGGGCAGTCGTCCCGTCGGGCGCACCCGGCGCAGCGGCCCGGTGCTCGCTGCTCGACCTGGTCACGGGTCCAGACGTGGGGCCGGGCGCTCCCGGCGCCGCTGGTCCACTGCCAGCCGAGCCGGTTGGCGGCCCGGGAACCGTCGAGCAGCGATCGGAACATCAGGTCCTCGCCCGCCTGCCAGGCCCGCCGGCCCCGCACGCTCCACTGTGAGGCCAGCCAGAGGCGGGACTGGTTCGTGATCCAGCCGTCGCGCTCGAGGGCCGTGAGCTCGGCCCCCACGCAGGCCATCTCCCGCTCCTCTGCGGACCACTGCTCGTCGCCGCCCGCCGGGGGATCGGCGCGCAGCGACCGGCGGGTCCGGACCCCGAGGCGGGCGTAGAGGTGGCGCGCGTACTCCTGCCAGAGCAGCTCGTCGCGGAACCGCTCCACGTCCCGGGTGGGGCCGCCCTCGACGTGTGCCCAGACCCGGCGCAGCGGCAGCAGGCCGTGGCGGATCCACGGAGAGAGCCCCGACGCACCCCGCCGCTCGATTGGTTCGACCGTCGATCGGGTCGTGGCGTACCCCGTCACGTCGAACCCGTCGAGGGCCCGGTCGGCGGCGACCTGGCCGCCGCGGTGGGACCCGCTCGCCCGCACGGGGGTGGGCGTGAGGTGAGACAGGTGGTGCGCCACCCATCGGACCTCATCGCCGGGTGCCGGTGCCTCGAGTTCGGCCACGGACGCCGGACCGGACGCCCGCTCCCGGGTATTCCACCGGGAGCGGCCGGCTCAGGTGGTGCGCCAGGCCCGCTCGAACGGGAGCCGCCAGGCGTGGGGCGCGATCAGCTGGTGGACGGCGTTGGGCCCCCAGGATCCCGTCGCGTAGGGCCGGACCGGTGGCGGGTCGGAGATGAGGGGTTCGGAGACCTCCCACAGCCGCTCGATGTTGTCGCTGGAGGTGAAGAGCGTGTGGTCGCCGCACATGGCGTCGTGGATCAGCCGCTCGTAGGCCTCGAGCACGTCGGCGTCCTCGTGGAGCGCGAACTGCAGGCTCTGCTTGTCGAGTTGCATGCCCGGCCCCGGGCGATGGCCGTAGAACGACAGCGACAGCTTGGAGGCGTCGGCCAGGTCGAAGGTGAGGTGGTCCGGCCCGTGGGCGCCGACGCCAGAGCCGACCGGGAACATGCTCCGGGGTGGTTCGCGGAACGCGATCGAGATGATCCGGGAGCCTTCCGCCATCCGTTTGCCCGTCCGCAGGTAGAACGGGACGCCGGCCCATCTCCAGTTGTCGATCAGGCACCGGAGGGCGACGAAGGTCTCGGTGTCCGAGTGGGGGTCCACCCCGGGTTCCTCCCGGTAGCCCGAGTACTGCCCCCGCACCACGTCGCTCGGTTGGATCGGCTGCATGGACCGGAAGACCTTCTGCTTCTCCTCGCTGATCGAGCTCGGCGTGAAGTCGGTGGGCGGTTCCATGGCCGTGAAAGCCAGCACCTGGAACAGGTGGGTCACGACCATGTCGCGGTAGGCGCCGGTGGCCTCGTAGAACGAGGTGCGCTGTCCGAGGCCGAGGGTCTCGGGGACGTCGATCTGCACGTGGTCGATGTGCTGGCGGTTCCAGATCGGCTCGAAGAGCCCGTTCGCGAACCGGAACGCCAGGATGTTGAGGGCGGCCTCCTTGCCGAGGAAGTGGTCGATCCGGAAGATCTGGGACTCGTCGAAGGTCTCGTGGAGGGCGGCGTTGAGCGTCTGGGCCGTGGGGAGGTCGGTGCCGAACGGCTTCTCCATGATGATCCGGGACCGTTCGGCGAGCCCGGCTGCGGCGACCAGGTCGACCACGCCGAGCGCCGCCGCGGGCGGGACGCTCAGGTAGTGGAGCGTTCGCGCGTCCGGCCCGAGCTCGTCGAGGAGGGCGCGGGCCCGTCTGCTGAGCTCCTCCGGACCCCGGTCGGTGGACACCACCTCGACGTGGGAGAGGAAGGCCTCGAGCGCCTGCTCGTCGGCCGGTTGGCGGCCGAACTCGGCCACCGCTGCGCGGACCTGGTCCCGGAACGCCTCGGTGGAGCGGTCACCGACGTCGGCGCCGAGCACCCGGTAGTCGCGGAGCAGCCGGGCGCGGGCCAGGTGGTAGAGGCCCGGGAGCAGCTTCCGTCGGGCCAGGTCGCCGCCGGCGCCGAACAGCACGATCACGTGGGGATCGACCGGCGGGACGAGCCTGCTGCCGGTGTCGTGCGGATCGTCACCGTGCACGGACGGATCGTCGCCCCGGTTCGTGTCGGGGCTGTGACGCCGGTGCGACGCCTGCGTGTCGGTTCGGTTCCGGGCGACCCCGACCGCCGTGGAGTAGACCCGTGTCGTGGACGTGGCGATCATCGGAGCCGCCGGGGCGTGCGGCCGGCAGCTGGCGGCGCAGCTGCTCCAGCGCCACACGGTCCTCCCGTCGGACCGTCTGCAGCTCGTCGGCCACTCGGGGGGCGCCAGCGAGCACGAGCTCTGGGGCCTGCGGTCCGATCTGGAGGACGCCTTCGCCGACCGGTCGCCGGAGATCGAGCTGGCCGTCGGTCCCGAGGGGGTCGATGCCGACCTGGTCGTGATGCTGGCGGGTCGGACCGTCTCGATCGACCCGGGCGAGGTGGTGGACCGAGCCGGGCTGGCGGCCCACAACGCGAGTGTGTTCCACGACTACGCCGTGCGTCTGGCGGAGCGGCCGGAGCCGCCCATCGTCGTCGTGCAGTCCAACCCGGTGGAGCTGGGGGTGCGGATCCTGGCGGAGCACCTGCCGCCCGAGCGGGTGCTGGGTGCGGCGGCCTGGTCCGACACGCTGCGGCTCCGTCGTGAGCTCGGTGTGGAGCTCGGCGTCAGCCGCCGGGACGTGGGGGCGGTCGTCCTGGGGGAGCACGGTGACCACATGGTGCCGATCTGGTCGGCGGTGGGTGTGCGGGGGGTCGACCCGGCGGCGGTCCGGGGCGTGGTGGACGGACTGCGGTCGGGCCGACGACTCGCTGACCTGCCGGCGGAGATCGTCTCGGCCCGGACCGCGTTGCTCGAGACGATCCGGTCCGGTGACATCGCGGGGGCGTGGACCTTCGTGCAGTCGCTGCCGGTCGACCTCCGGGTGGCGGTCAAGCCGTACTTCACCAACTTCACCTCCGGTCGCACCACCGAGGTGGCGACCGCCCACGCCGTCGCCGACCTGGTCGAGGCCTTCGTGTCGGGGACCTGGTGGGCCGTCCCGGCGCAGGTGTGGGTGCGGGGCGTCTGGCAGGATCTGCAGGCGGCCCTGGCGGTGCCGGTGGTGGTGGCACAGAACGGTTGGGTCCCGGCGGCCGACCTGCCGGTGGCGGCTGACGAGCTGGCAGCCCTGCGGGAGGCGGACCGGGAGCTCGGCGAGGCGCAGGCCACGGCGTTGACAAACCTGCAGTAAGTAGGTAAAGCTCGGGAACCCACCGACTGAACCGGAGTGCCCCACGTGCGACGTACCGCTGCCGAAGCCGCCGAGACCCGGCGTTCGATCCTGGCCGCTGCCCGGGCCTCGTTCGCCGAGCACGGCTACGCCGCCACCGGCACGACGGGGCTCGTGGCCCAGCTCGACCTGACCCGTGGGGCGCTCTACCACCACTTCGCCGACAAGGCCGACCTGTTCGCCGCCGTCTTCACCGAGGTCGAGGAGGAGCTGAACGCCGCCGTCAACGACGCCGCCACGGCCGCGAGCGGTGACGGCGTCCGGGCTGCGGTCCTGGCGGGTGCCCGGGCCTGCATCGAGTACATGGGTCGGCCCGACTACCGGCAGATCGCCGTGGCGGACGGACCGGCCGTGCTGGGGCTGGACCGTTGGCACGAGGTCGACCGCTCCATCGGCCTGCGTTCCATGCAGGCCGGGCTGCAGGCGCTCGACGACGAGGGTGCGCTGGACGTGCCCGTGACCCCGGCGCTCGTTGCCGGACTGTTCGGCGCGCTCACCGAGTTGGGGCTCTCCCACGCCCGGGGGGACCTGACCGCCGACGAGGCCACCGCCGGGTTCACGGTCCTGCTCGACCGGATCGGCCCGCCCACCTGAACCCGCCGCCGTCACTGCCCATGCGAAAGGTGTCACGATGTCGGCGCTGTCGACTCGGGACCGGTATGGAGACACGAATCGCAGGACGGCGACGGCGCCGAGCGGCGGCCGGCGGGCCGCGGGGCCTGGTCCTGGCCGCCGCTGCTGTGCTCATGGCGGCCGCGGCGTGGACGGTCCTCGCTCCACCGGCCGGGGCGACCACCGACGACTCGGGATCAACCTTCACGCCCGTGGCACCGTGCCGGGTGCTCGACACCCGCTCGACCCCGGGCGGGCCGTCCCCGCTCGGCCCGGGGGTGACCCGTGACGTCCAGGTCGCCGGCACCGGTGCGAACTTCGCCGCCCAGGGTGGGGTGGCCGGCGGTTGCGGGGTGCCCGACGGCGTGGCCGCCGTCGAGGTCACGATCACCTCGGTGCAGTCGACCGGGGCCGGGTTCGTCCGGGCCTGGCCGGTCGGCCAGAGCGAACCCAATGCGACGGTCCTCAACTACTCGACCGGCCGCAACATCTCGAACTCGGCGGCCGTGCCGCTCGCTGCGGGTGGGACGCTCGACCTGCGCATCCGCAACGCCGGAGCCACCACCCAGATCGTCGTCGACGTGCTCGGCTACTACGACCCCGGGTTCAACGGAGGGGTCGGACAACGCTACGTTCCGGTCGCCCCCTGTCGCATCGCCGACAGCCGGGTCGGCGACCCCTATGCGGACGCCGAGCAGCGGGACCTGCAGGTGGTCGGGACCGGTGCTGCGTTCGGGTCCCAGGGGGGCAATGCGGTCGGGTGCGGCGTTCCGCTCGATGCGTCCGCCGTCGAGGTGACGCTGACCGCAGCAGCGCCGACGGCGGCCGGGTTCGTCCGGGCCTGGCCCGTGGGCCAGACGCAGCCGAACGCGACCGTCCTCAACTTCGTGGCCGCCCAGGGGGCGACGAACACCGCCTCGGTGCCGCTCGACCCGGGTGCCGGCTCGAACCTGTCGGTGCGCAGCTTCGGTGGTCCGACCCACCTGATCGTCGACGTCCAGGGCTACTGGACCACCATCGGCGCCTCGTACGTGCCCATCACCCCGTGCCGGGCGGTCGACACCCGGTCCTCGACCCCGCTGGGGCCGGTCGGCGCTCGTCCGTTCCGCATCGGCGGCGGCGGCGAGGGGGTCGCCCAGCAGGGCGGGTCCGCCTGCGGGGTGCCCGAGGACGCCACGGCGGTCGAGGTGTCGTTCACCGCCGTCGGTCCGCCCACCACCGGGTTCGCCCGGCTCTGGCCGGGGGACCGCACCGAGCCCGGGGCGACCGCGCTCAACTTCGGGGCCGGACAGAGCACGACCAACTCCGGGACGGTGGCGCTGTCCGGCAACGGACTCGTCGACCTGATCGCCCGGAACTACGGGACCGGCACCCACTTCCTGGTGGACGTGCTCGGCTACTTCTCACCCAACCCGACGTTCCGGCCGTTCGAGGTCGCCGCCGGCAACGGGTTCGCCTGCGCGGCGTTCTCCGACCCTGCTGACGGGGGGACGGACTTCCCGGTCCGCTGCTGGGGCCGCAACACCCACGGACAGCTCGGCAACGACTCGACGTCGACCAGCCTCACTCCGGTGCAGGTGCCGGGCGCCACCGGTGCGGTCGACCTGGACGCCGGCACCGATCACGCCTGCGCGGTGGTCGATCCGTCCGGTCCGCCGACCAACTTCCTCCGCTGTTGGGGTCGCAACTCGAGCGGCCAGATCGGTGACGGAACGTTCGTCGGTCCCCGTGACACCCCGACCACCGTGTCGCTCCCGTTCACCCCGAGGTTCGTGGCGACCGGCGCCCAGCACACCTGCGCGTCGGGCGGCGAGGACGGGCAGTTCGCCTGCTGGGGGGAGAACGGATCCGGGCAGCTCGGGATCGGCAACCAACTCGACCAGTTCTCGCCCCAGGTGGTCACGTTGCCCGGTCTCGCCGGTGGCCCCGACCACTTCGCCGCCGGCGCCAACCACACCTGCGCGGTCGTGGTCACCGCGGTCCAGTGCTGGGGTTCGAACGCCTTCGGCCAGCTCGGGGTGGGTTCCGGAACCCCGTCGTCGACCACGCCGCTCGTGGTGCCCGGGATCAGCGATGCGGTCGGGGTGGCCGCCGGCGACCTGCACACCTGCGTCCTGCGGTCCTCGGGTGCGGTGAGCTGCTGGGGTGAAGGTTCCGCTGGGGAGCTCGGCAACGGGGCGTTCACCGACAGCCCCACGCCGGTCGGGGTGTCGTTCCGTGTCGGGACCGACATCGACGAGATCGACGCCTCGGGCCAGACGACCTGCGCCCGCGATGCCGGTGCCAACGTGACCTGCTGGGGCGCCGGTGGGGTCGGACAGCTCGGCAACGGCGCCACCCAGGACCGCAACCAGCCCGTGGCCCCGCTGGGACTCGGACGCTACGACCAGGTCGCGGTCGGCGCGGCTGCGACCTGCGGACTCACCCTCGAGCGGCTGGAGTGCTGGGGTGGGAACACCGACGGCGCGGTCGGCGACGGGACGATCGCCCAGCGGAACACGCCGGTGACGGTGCAACTCGGTCCGGTGCAGGTCGCCGCCGGGGACCGCCACGCCTGCGCGCTCCGCACGGGCGGCACGGTCTGGTGCTGGGGTCGGAACACCAACTCCCAGCTCGGTGACAGCACCGTGATCCAACGCACCACGCCCGTGCCGGTGACTGGGGTGTTCGGGAGCGGCGCCGATGGCGGCACCGCCGTCGCCGTCGCCGCCGGCGCCGACCACACCTGTGCGCTCGCCCGGGGTGGCTCGCTGTGGTGCTGGGGGCTCAACAGCTCCGGGCAGACCGGCTCCAGCTCGCTCGGCAACATCACGGCACCGGCCCTGGTGCAGGGAGTGAAGGACCTTCCCGTGCTGCAGGTCACCGCCGGCGAGGCGCACACCTGCGTGCTCCTGTTCGACCGGACGGTCCGCTGCTGGGGGAGCGACGCCTCCGGGCAGCTCGGCGACGGCACGGCCGGTGGCAGCACCTCTGCCCCGGTCTCGCCGGTCGGGTTGAGCGAGGTCATCTCCATCAGCGCCGGTGCCGACCACACCTGCGCCGTGCGCACGGACGGCACCGCCCGCTGCTGGGGGTCGAACGGGGCCGGTCAGCTGGGTCGTGGGACCACCTCGACCTTCAGCGCGACGCCGGCGCCGGTGCTCCAGCTGGCGGGCGCCGCCACGGTCGCGGCCGGCGAGTTCCACACCTGCGCCACGCTCCCGGCCGGCGCCGCCCGGTGCTGGGGGTCCAACAGCTCGCTCCAGCTCGGTGACGGCACGACCGCCAGCGGCTCCTCCTCGGTGCCGGTCACCGTGCAGCGGTTCACCCCCGCCGGCGCCGTTCCCGCCACAGGGATCCAGTCGCTGTCGGCCGGCGGGTTCCACAGCTGCGGTGTGTCACGCGAGGGGCTGCTCGACCTGGGCCTGTGCTGGGGCTCGAACTTCTCCGGACAGCTCGGGGGTGGGGCCAGTCTGGCGCCCGGCTACCCGCAGCTGGTCACGGTGATCGACCGGGTGCGCCAGATCGCCGGAGGGGGTGACTCGAGCTGCGCCGTCGCCGAGCAGGGGTCCGCATGGTGCTGGGGGGACAACTCCAACGGCCAGCTCGGTCGGGGCACGACCGCTCCGTTCGGCACCGCCAACCCCACGCCGGTCGAGGTGAGTGGTCTCGGGCCGATCTGAGTCGACCTGTCGCCGCGTTCCGGCGGAGAAGTGTCAGGATTCCCGCACGGGGACTCCCGGAAGTGACGACCTGCCGTGGGCGGGTTGCGGTACGTGGAGGTGGACGATGGTCCGGAAGCTCGCTGGGTTGGTGGTCGTCGCGCTGCTGGGTGCCCTCCTGGGGTTTGCGGCCGAGGTGGTCGAACCGCCCACCCCGGCGGCTGCCGGTGACCCCGAGGGCACGTTCATCGGGATGGTGCCGTGCCGCGTGGTGGACACCCGGGCCGCGGTGGCCTCCCAGCTGGGTCCGGACTCGACCCGCTCGTTCCAGGTCGGCGGCACCGGGAGCACCTTCGCCGACCAGGGCGGCGCGGACGGCGGCTGCGGCGTGCCCGACGGCGCCCGGGCCGTGGAGCTGTCGTTCACGGCCATCGCACCGTCCGGGGCCAACGGGTTCCTGCGGGCGGGACCGGCCGGCGGCACGCCGACGGGCACGGTGCTCAACTACACGGTCGGCACCGGGATCACGAACACGGGCACCGTGCCGCTCGCTGCGTCGGGACTGCTCGACCTGGTCGTGCGGAACTTCGGTGGGACGATCCACCTGGCCGTCGACGTCCAGGGCTACTTCGTCAACACGGGTGGGCCGCGCTACGTGCCGGTGACTCCGTGTCGCATGGTCGACACCCGGTCCTCCACACCGGCCGGGCCGTTCGTCGCCGACGAGACCCGCACCTTCCGGATCGGTGGGTCGGGGGTCGAGGACTTCGCCTCGGCCGGCGTGGCACCCCAGGGTGGCGTCGCCGGTGGCTGCGGGGTGCCGGAGAACGCCACGGCGATCGAGCTCACGGTGACCGCGGCCTCGCCCGAGGGGTCCGGGTTCCTGCGGGCCGGCCCGAACACCTCGGGCGACCCGACCGGGACGCTGTTGAACTTCACCTCCGCCCAGGGCATCACCAACACCGCCTCGGTGGCCTTCGTCGGCGACGGCCTGCTGAAGGTGAAGGTGTTCGGGGCGCGGACGCAGGTGCTCATCGACGTGCAGGGCTACTACGTGTCCTCCGGGGCCCAGTCGGAGTTCGTCCCCGTGGAGCCGTGTCGGGCGGTGGACACCCGGGGAGCGACCCCGTCGACGCCGCTCGCCAACGGCGAGACGCGGTCGTTCGCAGTCACCGGCTCGTCGCTCACTGGACAGGGCGGCCTGTCGAGCTGCGCCGTCCCGACGAACGCGGCGGCCGTCGAGGTGTCCGTCACCGCCGCGGCTCCGGCCGGCAACGGGTTCCTGCGGGTGTGGCCGTCGGGCAACACCGAGCCGCCGGCGACGGCCCTCAACTATGCCAACGGTCGCGGCATCACCAACACCGCCACCGTGGCGTTGTCGAGGGGCGCCACGAACCAGGTGTCGGTGCGCAACCTGGGCGGCGCCACGCACGTGATCCTCGACGTCCAGGGGTACTACACGGCGCCGCGGTCGGCGGACCGTGTCGTGGTGGGCAACGGGTTCGGGTGCGCTCTCGTGAGCAGCGGCGACGTGCACTGCTGGGGCGCCAACTCGCTCGGACAGCTCGGCCGTGGAGCCGAGTCGTTCACCCCGGCGCTGCAGCCCCGCCAGACGAACGGGCTGTTCGACGGCGCGACCCGGATCTCGGCCGGGCGCGACCACGCCTGCGTCGTCACGGCCACGGGGGGGATCGAGTGCTGGGGATCGAACTTCTCCGGCCAGCTCGGCCTGGGGACCGCCGCCGTCAACGCGAACGCGCCGACGACGCTGACCAGCCCCGCCCTGGTCGCGATGTCGGACGTCTCGGCCGGCTACGAGCACACCTGTGCCCTCCGGGGGGACGGCACCGTCTGGTGCTGGGGGCGCAACTCCTCGGGTCAGCTGGGCAACGCGAGCACGATCGACTCGAACGCGCCGGTCCAGGTGAGCGGGTTGACCAACGCCACCAGCATCTCGGCGGGCTACACCCACTCCTGCGCCAGTCGCTCCGACGGGACCGTCCGGTGCTGGGGGGCGAACTTCACCGGCCAGCTGGGCAACGGGACCGCCACCGACTCGACCGTCCCGGTCACGGTCAGCGGCGTGTCATCGGCCCGACGGGTGGTCACCTCGTCGTTCGCCACCTGCGCCGTCGACACCTCCGGTGGCGTCCGGTGCTGGGGGTCGGGCATCGAGGGTCAGCTGGGCCAGGGCACGACCGGCATCCTGTCCACCACGCCGGTCCCCGTGACGATGCCGGCGGTCGCCGACGCATCCGGAGCCTTCACCGGCGGCCCGGACGGTTTCTGTGCGGTCGATGACGCCGGGAACCTGCGCTGCTGGGGCGACGGCACCTCGTTCGTGTTCGCCGACGGCGACGTGGCCCATCGGCCTGCGCCCACCGTCGTCGCCACCGGGGTCGCCTCGGTCGACTCGGGCGGCGACTTCGACTCGGCCTCGGTCTGCGTCGCCCGGATCGACGGCGGGGTCCGTTGCTGGGGACTCAGCTCGGCCTTCGGCGACCAGAACGGCACCGGCAACCCGTTCTCGGGGAGCGCGCCGACGCCGGTGCCGGGCCCCTCGCTGCCGTCGGGTTCGACCGTGTCGCTGAGCGAGTGGTTCCCGTCCGGTTGGGGGTGCGCACTCGGTGGAGGGGCCGTGCGCTGCTGGGGCGCGAACTCCTCGGGCCAGCTCGGCGACGGGACCCGCCTGCCGAGGATCGCCCCGGCGGTGGTCGGCGGCCTGACCGCTCCGACCCAGGTCGCGACCGGGGCCGACCACGCCTGCGCCGTCGTGTCCGGGGGCGGGGTCCGCTGCTGGGGTCGGGGAGGCGCCGGGGCGCTCGGGAACGGGACCGTGCTCGACCAACTGTCGCCGGTCAGCGTGACCGGGCTCGGCGGGCCGGCCACCGCCGTGGCGGCAGCTGCCGACACCACCTGTGCGCTGCTGTCGGGCGGCACCGTGCAGTGCTGGGGTGCCGGAGCGTCCGGCCAGCTCGGGAACGGCACCAACACCGGGCTGCAGGGCACGCCGGTGACGGTGTCGGGCCTCACCGGCGTGGCCCAGCTCACCGCCGGGGTCGAGCACTTCTGTGCTGTCGTCACCGGGGGCACCGCCCGGTGCTGGGGTTCCGGCGGGTTCGGCCAGCTCGGACAGGGCCTGGCCTCGTCGAGCTCGACACCGGTGACGGTGGCGGGTCTGAGTGGTGTCAACCGGGTGGCCGCCGGGTTCCTCCACTCCTGTGCCCAGCTCACCTCCGGGGGGGTCCGCTGCTGGGGTGCGAACTCCAACGGTCAGCTCGGTGACGGCTCGTTCACCAACCGGCTCGCTCCGGTTGCGGCCTCGGGCCTGGGCGGCGCCACGTCGCTGGCTGCGTCGGGGAACCAGACCTGTGCGGTCACCGGCGGGACGGTGCGCTGCTGGGGGCAGAACCAGGACACCCAGATCGGCGACGGGACCTTCGCCGACCGGGGCACCCCGACGACCGTCCGAGGACTGACTGGTGTCGGCGCGGTGGACGTCGGCTACCAGTCGGCCTGCGCCCGGATCGCCGACGGCTCCCAGCGCTGCTGGGGCGCCCGGACGGGCGGCGGCATCGGGTCGGCACCGGTCACGGCGACGCCGCGGCCGGTCCAGCAGTTCGGGTTCTGATCAGTAGCCGGCGTCGACGTCGACCTCGCCGGCGAGCGGTTCGCCGGCGATCCACCGGGCCACGTTCGTCCGGATCCGTTCGGCGAGCAGCGGCCGGGCCATGGCCGGCGTGTTGCCCACGTGCGGGGTGATCACACAGTTCGGCTCGGCCCAGAGGGGGTGGTCGGCGGGGAGCGGCTCCGGGTCGGTCACGTCCAGGCCGGCGCCGCCCAGCGTTCCCGTCCGCAGCGCGTCCACCAGGTCGTCGGTGACGACGTGCGCCCCGCGTGCCACGTTCACCAGCCAGGTGTGCTCCCCGAGCAGGGCCAGTCGCCGGGCGTCGAACAGGCCGGCGGTCGCCGGCGTCAACGCGCAGGCGACCACGACCAGGTCGGCCTCGGGCAGCACCTCGTCGATGCGTTCCAGCGGCACCGTCCGATCGGCGCCCGGGTGCGGGACGTCCCGGCGTCGCACGACCGTGGTGCGGGGATCGAACGGTGCCACCATCCGGAGGAACGCATCGGTGATGCCCCCGGCGCCGACCACGACGACCTCGGCCCCGTGGAGGTTCCGCCCGACGGTGCCGCGCTGGGACAGCGGCGCGTCGTCCAGGTAGGTGGGCAGTCCCCGGAGCCCGGCGAGCGCCAGGGCGAGCGCGAGCTCGGCGACCGGTTCGGCGTAGACGCCCTTGCCGCAGGTCCAGAGCCGGGCGTCGTCGAGCACGCCGACGTACGGCTCGATCCCGGCCCACGGGAGCTGCACCCACCGCAGGTGTGAGCCGTGCTCGGCCAGGACGGCCGCCAGGCCGTCGGCGTCGTCGGGGTCGGTCCACAACAGCGCATCGGCCGCCGCGGGCTCCACGACCCGGCCGCCGCCGTCGCGGACCGCCTGGGTCATCCACGCCGGGGATCCGACGGGGGCCACGGCCACTCGTCCGTTCGAGCTCACGGTCGTGCAGCGTAGGGTGCTCGCCGGTCGGTCCCGGTCGGGCGCCGCGACGACCGGGTGGGAGGCCGTGTGATCGACCAGGAACCGTGCTGGCCCCGGGTCTCGAGCTCGCGCCTGCGTCTCGCCGAGCAGCTCGAGTCGTGGGGGCCGGGGGTGTGGGACCGCCCGTCGCTGTGCGCGGACTGGACGGTGCGCGACGTCGTCGCCCACCTCGTCGCCACGGCCACGGTGCCGACGCCCGCAGCGGCGTGGGCGTACCTGCGGGCCGGATGCGATGTGGACCGCTCGTCGCAGGCGCTCGGGGCGGCGGTGCTCGCCGGTCGGAGCGATGCGGAGGTGCTCGACCTGCTGCGGTCGTCCGCCGGGTCCCGAGCGCATCCGCCCGGTCTGCGGGCCGAGGGCGTGCTCGCGGAGCTGGTCGTGCACACAGCCGACATCACCGTCGCGATCGGCGCGCCGTCGGCGACCCCGGAGGGCGACCTGCAGCTGACCCTGGCCTACCTGGCGCGACGGGTCCCGGGGAACACCCGGTTCAACCTGACGCGCCGCGGTCGGGTGCCGGTGCTCGACGGGGCGCACCGGGTCGATGGCCTGCGGCTGCGCGCCACCGACGTGCAGTGGGAACACGGCGCACCCGGGGCGCCGCTCGTCGAGGGGCCGGCCGTGTCGCTCGTCGTGGCGGTCGCAGGTCGGGAGCGGGCGCTCGACGACCTCGACGGCCCGGGGGTCGAGGGGCTGCGACGTGGCGGCGCAGTGGGCGCGGAGGGCCTCGAACCCCCGACTTCTTCCTTGTAAGGGAAGCGCTCTGACCAGCTGAGCTACGCGCCCGGACGGGCGGAGGGTAGCCCGGGGCGCTGGCGCCGGGCTTGGACCGGGGCGAGAATCGGTGGGCCCGTCGCCGGACGGGCGCCCAGCGACACCGGAGGACCACCGTGACGGTGACCGAACCCGCACCCGCAGCGACCGCCTCGCCGTCGAACGGCCCGACGGTGGCGTTCCCCAGTTCCATCGACGCGGCCGAACGGGCTCGACTGACGGCGCTGGTGGCCGACACCCACCACGCGCCGCCGGTCACGATGAACGCCCCGTTCACCGGTGAGCCCTTCGTGGAGCTGCCCCAGTGCACGCCCGAGGACGTGGTGGCCGCCACCGAGCGGGCCCGGGTCACCCAGGAACGCTGGGCCCGCGTGCCGGTGGCCGAGCGCTGCCGGGTCGTGCTCCGCCTGCACGACCTGGTCCTCGACGAGCGTGACCGCCTCATGGACCTGGTGCAGGCCGAGAACGGCAAGTCGCGACGCGACGCCTACCTGGAGGTGGCGGACATCGCCATCACCTGCCGGTACTACGGGCGGACGGCGGCACGGACGCTCGCCCCGACGCGGCGGAAGGGGCTCATCCCCGGTCTGACCGTCGCCGAGGAACTGCACCACCCGGTCGGCGTCGTCAGCGTCATCTCGCCCTGGAACTACCCGCTGAGCCTGGGCGCCGGCGACACGATCCCGGCCCTGCTCGCCGGGAACGCCGTGGTGCAGAAGGCCGACAACCAGACGGCCCTGACGGCGCTCGCCGCACTCGACCTGGCGCGACGGGCGGGTCTGCCCGAGGACCTCTGGCAGATCGTGCTGGGCCGCGGCTCGTCGATCGGACCGGCGGTGCTCGACGCCGCCGACTTCGTGATGTTCACCGGGTCGACCGAGTCGGGTCGCCACATCGCCGCCGAGGCCGGCCGGCGGTTGGTGGACTGCTCGCTGGAGCTGGGCGGCAAGAACGCGCGGGTGGTGCTCGACGACGCCGACCTGGACCGGGCGGTCGAGGGGGCGGTCCGGGCCTGCTTCTCCTCGAGCGGTCAGCTCTGCATCTCCATCGAGCGGCTCTACGTCGCCGAGTCGGTCGCCGACGAGTTCACCCGGCGCTTCGTCGAGCGGGTCCGGTCGCTGCCGATCGGCGCGGCGTTCGACTTCACGTTCCAGATGGGCAGCCTGACCTCGGCCGAGCAGCTCGACGTCACCTCCGCCCATGTGGCCGACGCCGTGGACCACGGCGCCACGGTGCTCGCCGGCGGTCGGCCCCGACCGGATCTGGGCCCGTTCTTCTACGAGCCGACCGTGCTCGAGGGCGTCGAGGCGGGGATGGAGTGCCACCGGGAGGAGACCTTCGGGCCGGTCGTGGCCGTCTACCGCTTCGCCACCGAGGCGGAGGCGATCGAGCGTGCGAACGACAGCCGCTACGGGTTGAACGCCAGCGTCTGGGGTCGGGACACTCGGCGGGCCCGCCGGGTGGCGGCGCAACTCCGGGCCGGGACCGTCAACGTCAACGAGGCGTTCGCCGCGGCGTGGGGGAGCATCGACGCCCCCATGGGCGGGGTCGGCGACTCCGGGGTCGGTCGTCGGCACGGCGCCCACGGCCTGTTGAAGTACACCGAGCCGCAGACCGTCGCGACCCAGCGGCTGGTCAATCTGGCGCCGCCGTTCGAGCGGCTCGGAGATGCCGGGTTCGCCGAGGTGATGACCCGGTCGCTGCGGCTGCTCAAGACGATCGGCTGGCGCTGAGCGGTGGCGACCACCAGCACCACCGGCGGAGTGCTCGACGACCGCGGGTACCGGGCCCGGATCCGGTTCACGACCCACGGTGTGGCCCACGTCGACGCCGACGACTGGGGCTCGCTCGGCTACGGCCAGGGCTGGGCGTGTGCCCGGGATCACCTGGGAACGATCCTCGACCAGATCGTCAAGGTGCGCGGCGAACGCGCGGCCCACTGGGGGCCCGGTCGCGATGACGCGCTGATCGCGGCGGACCTGGGCTACCGGGTGCTCGACCTGACCGGACGGGCCGGGGCCTTCCGTGACGCCCAGTCCGACCGGGTGCGGGCACTCGTCACCGGCTACACCGCCGGGATCAACCGCGCGGTCGCCGAGGCCGACGCCGGCGAGTGGACGGCGCCCGAGTGGTGCCGCGGTGCCACCTGGCTCCGGCCGGTGGACGAGCTCGACGTCTACGCGTGGCTCGGCGACGTGGCGCTGATGGGATCGGGGCGGAACCTGGTGCAGCTCATCGGCCGGGCGGTCGCGCCGGGGCCCGACGGCCCCCACCCGCCGTCGCCGATCGAGGCGCTCGGCACCCCGGCGATCGCCAGCAACGGCTGGGCGCTGGGCGGTGACGTCACGGCGTCGGGCCACGGGATGATCCTGGCGAACCCGCACTTCCCCTGGGCGGGCGAGGCCCGGTTCTGGGAGTGCCACCTGCGGATCCCCGGGGAGCTCGACGTCTACGGGGTGTCGCTGCTCGGGACGCCCGGCGTGCAGATGGGGTGCAACCGCCACGTCGCGTGGACCCACACCTTCTCCGCCGGTCACCGCTTCACCGTGTACCGGCTCGACCTCCACCCGGACGACCCGACCGTCTACCGCCACGGTGATGAGCACCGGGCCATGCGCTCCGAGGAGCACCGGGTCGAGGTGCTCGACGGCGAGGCCGTCACCCGCACCCTCTGGTCGACCCACCACGGGCCCGTCGTCAACGTGCCGATGCTCGGCTGGGGCGAGCAGGTCGGCTTCGCCTACCGCGACGCCAACCTGGACAACGTCGGGGTGCTCGAGCAGTTCGTCGGCATGGACCGGGCTGCGTCGCTCGACGGGTTCCGCTCCGTGTTCCACACCGTCGGTGCGCTGCCCTGGGTCAACACGCTCGCGACCGACGCCTCCGGCGACGTCTGGTACACCGACGCGTCGGCCACACCACGACTGAGCGCCGGTGCCCAGGAGCGCTTCCGCGCCCGGCTCGACGCCGACCCCGTGGCGGCGCTCATGTTCGACTTCCGCATCGCCATGCTCGACGGGAGCGACCCCGATGACGACTGGCTCGACCACCCGGAGGCCCGGTCGCCGGGGCTCGAGCCGCCGTCGGCGTTACCCGAGCTGACCCGGCGCGACCTGGTGGTGAACGCCAACGACTCGCACTGGCTCACCCACCCTGACGAGCCGCTCGAGGGCTACCCGGTCCTCTGTGGTCTGGAGCGGACGGGCCGCTCCCCGCGGACCCGCCAGAACCTGGTGCAGGCCTGCGAGCTGGCCGAGCGCGGCGACGTCGTGCTCGACGACCTGATCGCCGCCGTCTACGACGGCTCCTCCGGCACGGCGGCGCTCCTGCTCGACGCCGTGGTCGAGCGGCTCCGGGCCGCAGCGCCCTACGTCGTCGAGGGCCACCCCGTGGACCCGGTGGCGGTCGCGGAGGTGCTCGAGGGCTGGGACCAGCGGGTGGGCCTGGACTCACGGGGGGCGGCGTTGTGGCGCGAGTTCGCCGACGCCTTCGTCGGGGCCGACCTGCGTCGGTCGGGCCCGCTCTTCGCCGAGGACTTCGACCCGGCCGACCCCGTGGCCACGCCGTGCGGCCTGGCCGGGCCGATGAGCGACGACCCGTCGGCGGACCCGGTGCTCCGGGCGATCGGCCACGCGGTGCGCGTGCTCGCCGAGGCGGGCGTGGCGATCGACGCCCCGCTCGCCGACGTGCAGTGGGCGGTCCGGGGCAGTTCCCGCGTGCCCGTCCCCGGTGGCGGCGAAGGCGAGGGTGTGCTGAACGTGCTGGGACCGGTCGGCGCCCTGCCGGCGTCGTCGCTGGAACCCGTCACCCCGTCGCCGCCGCGGGTGGCGGGCCGGGACCGGACAGGGCTGGGTCGGGGCGGCTACCAGGTCACCTACGGCACGAGCTTCCTGGCCGCGATCGAGATGACCGCCGACGGCCCGGTGGGACTGGGGGTCCTGGCCTACGGGCAGTCGGGCGACCCGGACTCACCCCACCACGTCGACGGCGCCCGGGCCTACGCGGGCCGGGAGCTGCGACCGTTGCGGTTCACCGATGCCGACATCGACGCCGACCCGGAGCTCCGGGTCACGGAGCTCCGGGGTGGCCGCGACTGAGCCGCTCGAGGGCGTGCTCGGTGAACTCGTCGACGGTCATGGGCCGGCCCGTCAGGTAGCCCTGGACGTAGTCGACGTCGAGGTCGATGAGCAGCTCGAGCTGGGCGGCGGTCTCCACCCCCTCGGCGACCGACCGGCAGTCCAGCGCCCTGGCCATCTCGAGCGAGGCCCGCAGGATCGCCTCGTGGGTGCTCCCGGGAGCTGCCACCACGAACGACCGGTCGATCTTGAGGGTGTCAATGGGCAGGTCCCTCACCTCGGCCAACGATGCGTAGCCCACCCCGAAGTCGTCGATCGCCACCCAGACCCCCTTCGACGTGAGTCGCCTGAGCGCCTCGGCGGAGCGATCACGGATCACCGGGAAGACGGTCTCGGGGATCTCGATCACCAGGTGGTCGAGCGGCGCGGCGTAGGTTCCGAACACCTCCACGAGCCAGTCGTCCAGGTCGGCCCGGGCCAGCGATCCGTCCGAGAGGTTCACCCCGATCACCGGGAGGCTCTCGTCGCCACCCCCCGACGCCCGGTGCCGTTCGTGGAGGTCGGCGACGAGTCGGGCGGCGTGCTCCACGACCCGGGCGTCGACCGCCGCGAGCTGCCCGGTCCGGGCGGCGGCGTCCACCCACTCGGCGGCCGGGACCAGCTCGCCGTCGGCGTTGCGGATCCGGGCGAGCGCCTCGCCGCCGGACACCCGACCGGTTCGTGGGTCGACGACGGGCTGCACGGCGATCTCCACCCGGTCCGCCTCGAGGTGCTCCCGGACCGAGGCGGCCATGGCCGTCTGCTGCGCCCGCGCGCTGCGCATCGTGGCATCGAAGAAGGCCGTCCGATCCCGCCCCGTCCGCTTGGCCCGGCGGAGCGCCTCGTCGGCCTCCTCGATCATCGATGCGGCCGTCGGGGCCGGACCGTCGTGGTCGGGGACCGGGCCGCTCCAGCTCGTGCCCACGCTGACCGTCGTCGTCAGGTGGAGCGTCTCGAGCCCGGCGGAGCGCGCCGCCTCACGGATCGCCTCGGCGTGGTCGGTCAGGTCGTCCGATGACGGGGCGTGGATCGCGACGGCGAACTCGTCGCCGCCGAGCCGCCCGATGCTGATCGGCGACGGGCACGCCTCGACCAGACCGCGCGCGAAGGCCGTGAGCAGTCGGTCCGCCTCGCCGTGGCCGAAGCGCTCGTTGATGGACTTGAAGCGGTCCAGGTCGCAGAACAACAGGCCCACACCGGTCCGCTCCGGCGCCCGGATGGCGGTGTCCACCCGGTGCATGAACGAGGACCGACTCGCTGCCCCGGTCAGGTCGTCGGTGGTCGCCCGCTGGAGCAGGGCCAACTGGGCGTGGTGCTCGTCGGTGACGTCGCGGAGCGTCATCATGGCGGCCGAGGCCCCCGAGTAGCGCATGCGCACCGGCCGGGCCTCGACGTCCACGATCCGCTCGCTGCCGTCGGCGGCCCGCAGCCCGAGGCGTCGGTGGACCGGGGCCAGGGTGTCGAGCGCCTCGGCGAGCGGTACCGCCACCGCATCAGTGAACCGCGCCGAGAGGGATCGGATCGATCCGCTCAGCACACCGGTGTGGTCCCCGAGCAGGCGCGCCGCGGTCCGGTTCGACTCGGTGATCACGCCGGCGCTGTCACAGAGGACGACGCCGACGCCGACCCCGTCGATCATGTCGTCGGTGTTCAGCAGGGGTTCGATCCGGCCGCTGAACAGGATCCACATGCCGTCGGGCCGCTCGATGCGCCGGGCGACCAGTTCCACGGCCAGGGTCGGGCCTGTGGCGCCGCGCAGGCGGATCGACGGCCGGGCCATCTCGTTGCCGTCGCCGAACCTGGCCAGCAGCTCCGCGGCCGCATCCAGGTCCTCGGGGTGCACCAGTTCGAGGGCCGACGTCCCCAGGATGGCATCGGCCGGGAGGCCGAGCAGCGAGCCGGCCGTGTCGTTCAGCCCGGCGACGAGCCCCGACGGGTCGACGAGCAGGGTGAGGTCGCCGAGTCGGCCGAGCACCTCCACCGGCGGGATCGAGTCGGTGGACGCGGTCCAGACGGGCGGCTGCTCCGAGGTCGGCCCTGCGGAGGGCGTCGTGTCGGTCATACGGTCCACTGCAGCCTAGGTCGGGACCTCCGGCCCGAGTGGGGTCACTCCCCTCGACAGCTCGGCCCGGTTGGCGGCGCGGTCCTCGGGCGCGTACCGGTAGTTGGCCATGACCCCGAACGCCCGCTCGAGCCCCCGGGCCGAACGGTCGGCCCCGGGGAGCACCCGCCACAGGCGTGCCCCGTTGCCCAGGTGGAACCTCGCCACGGGGTCCAGCACGGCGCCGTCCGGTCGCCGGGACCGGAGGTACTCGGCGGCGAGTCGGACCAGTGCATCGTCGGTTGGTGGCTCCTCGACGTCGCGAGCGCCGAGCCAGTCCCGCAGGCCCGGCACCGGCGACATGGTCGTCGCGGTCGTCACCCGGGGGAGCGTCCGGGCGAGCTCCTCCAGGGCCAGGTCGACGAGGCGGCTCGCAGCACCGCGGCCTGCGGGCCCACCGTCGACGTTCCAGATGGAGTGGAACACCGCCGTGTCGGCCGTGGCCGGGTCGAGGATCGGCGCAGCGGGGGACAGCACCTCGTCGAGGCGGTCGGGGATCCCGCGGGTCAGGGCCACCCAGAGCGCCACGGCGGGCTGGTGGTCGGCCTCGAGCACCAGAACCCGGCGATCCGCCGCGACGCGGCGCTCCAGGTCCTCCCGCCCGGTCGGGGGGTTCACGGGCTCGATGGCGCCGAGCTCCGCCACGAGCGGATCATCGGGATCCAGCACGCGCAGGTGCTCGGTCGGGCCGGTGTCGTCCTGCACGATCGCACAGTTGAGCGGCGGGGTGCGGGCCGGGGCAAACGGGCCGGCGGTACGCTCCGGCGGTGCGGACCCACCTGACGCTCGGCCGACTGCTCGGCGTGCCGATCGGCATCAACTGGGGTGTGATCGGTGTGGCGGTCCTGTTGTTCTGGAGCCTGGCGTTCGTGTCGCTACCGAACGTGGCGCCGTCCCACCCAAAGAGCGCGTACTGGTTCGCCGGCGCGATCGGCGTCGTGGCGTTCCTGGTGTCGCTCGTGGTTCACGAGCTCGGCCACAGCTACGTGGCCCAGCGTAACGACGTTCGGGTGGTGGAGATCACGCTGTGGCTCTTCGGTGGGGTGGCCAAGCTCGAGGGTGACGCCGACGACCCGGGCGCAGAGTGGAGGATCGCGGCAGCCGGCCCGCTGGCCAGCGGGCTCGTCGCCGCCGTGGCGTTCGCGGCCGCCCGGGGCGTGGACGCCGTCGGCGGCAACCGGGTCCTCTACGGCCTGCTCGTGTGGTTGGTGGCCATCAACGTGGTCCTCGCCGTGTCCAACCTGCTGCCGGCCTTCCCGCTCGACGGAGGTCGGATGCTCCGCGCCGTCCTCTGGCGGCGCCGGGGCCACAAGACGCCGGCCACCCGGCTGGCGTCGATGATCGGCCAGTTGCTGGCCGCCGGGCTGGTGGGGGCCGGCGTGTACGCGTGGTTGCGGGTCTCCTGGTGGACGGGTCTCTGGACGGTGGCGCTCGGCGCCTTCCTGTTCTTCGCCGCCCGCATGGAGTGGTCGGCGGCCCAGCCCCGGCCGGAACTGCTCGACGAGTCGATCGCCGTGATCGCCCGACCGCTGCCGCCCGCACTCGGGCCGGCCTCGACGGTGGCCGAGCTCGAGCGGACCCTCGAGGCCTCTCCCTGGGCGCCGTTCGTCCCGCTCGTCGACGCCAGCGGGGACGTCAGCGCCGTCCTGCCCCGCGAGTCGATCGCCCGGATCCCGCCCGCCCAGCGCTCGGTCGTCCCCGTGCGCTCACTGTCCATGCCCCTGGTGGGCCTGCCCCGGGTCCGGCCCGGCGAGACGGTGGCGGAGGTGGCGGACCGGCTCGGCCGGGGGAGTCACTGGTGGGCCGTGGTCGTGGACGGCGGGGAGCTGACCTCGGTGCTCGTGGCCGAGGACGTGGAGACCGTCTTCGACCTCGCCACCACCTGAGCGCGGCCACCACCTGAGCGGCACTGGGGGATTCACCTTTCCCGTGCGAACGACGCTGGCGTACCGTGGAGTCGTGGCCGGCGGACCAGCGGGGCGGCCGGGGCGGGGCACTCGGCGGATGGTGGCGGCGTTGCTCAGGCAGCGTCGTCGACTGGCGCTCGCGACCATCGCCATCGCCCTCGGCGTGGGCTATCTGGCCGGGGCGCTCACGCTGCTGGACCGGGTGGGCGAAGGGCTGTCCAACCTGGCCTCGACCGGTGTCGGCGCCGAGGATCTCGTCGTCGAGGGTGAGGTCGCCTACGAGTCCTCGCTCGAACAGGTCCGCCGCCTCGTCCCCTCGTCGGTGGCCGACACGGTGCGGAGCGTGCCGGGCGTGCGGGCGGTCACCCCACGCATCGAGGACGTCGCCGTGGTGCTCGGCTCCGACGGCCGGCCCGTGGTGGCCCCCGGGCTCTCCGAGCAGCCGCTCGGGGCGAACTGGCCGGCGGGTGCTCCGGTCCCGCCCTACGACCTGCTGGCCGGGGTCGCCCCGACCGGCTCGTCCGACGTCGTGCTCGACGAGCGCACCGCACAGGTCGGCGGCCTCGGCATCGGCGACGAGGTGTCGGTGGCCGGCCGCACCCGGGTGGCGTCGTACCGGGTCACCGGCATCGTCGCCCAGGGGCAGGGCGGGCTCCCTCCCGGCGCGAGCCTGGCGCTCTTCTCCACCGCCGAGGCGCGGGAGCTCTTCGACCGTCCGTTCGACGACAACTGGGTCGGCGTCACCGTCGACGACGGCGCCGACGTGGCGGCGGTCCAGCAGGCCATCAGCACACAGCTGCCGTCGGGTGTGGTGGTCGTCGATGCCGTCACGGCCGCCTCGGACCGCCAGGACGGACTGACCCGGAGCTTCGCCCTGGTCCGCAGCCTGCTGATCGGGTTCGCGGCGCTGGCGCTGCTCGTCGGCATGGTGACGGTCGCGAACTCGCTCGCACTGCTCTACGCCGAGCGTCGTCGCACCTTCGCCTCGTTCCGGCTCGTCGGGGCGAAGCCCCGGCAGCTGCTGTTCGCCGCACTCATCGAGGCGGCCCTGCTGGCACTGGTCGCCTCGCTCCTCGGTGCACCGCTCGGCCTGCTGGTCGGCCGGGGGATCGAGGCGGTCCTGGCGGCGCTGGGGAGCCCCATCCCGGTGGCCGGGTCGCTCGTGTCGTGGCCGGCGCTGGGCTGGGCGGTGCTCATCGGGGTCGTGGCCACCGTCGCCGCGGCGGTGGTGCCGGCGCTCCGGGTCTGTCGGGTCCCACCCATCGAGGCCGTCGACGACGCCGCGAGCGGCCCCCGTCCCTCCACCACCGGGACCCTGCGGACAGCCGCCATCGCGGCGCTGCTCGCCGGCGGTGCCGTCACCGTGGGCCTGCTCCAGGGTCGGTCGACCGCGGTCGCGCTCACCGCCGGGGCCGTGGCCGCCGCCGTCGTCTTCCTCGTCGGCCTCACCCCGATGGCGCTCGCCGCGATCGTCTCGGGGGGCGTGCGGATCCTGCCGGTTCCACCGGCCGCGCTCCGACGCATCGCCAGTCGTGACGTCCGGCGCAGCCGGACCCGGACCGCGGCGACCACGGGTGCGTTGGCGATCGCCACGGCGGTGATCGTCGGGGTGGCGGTCTGCCTCACCTCGTTCGTGGCCTCGCTCGAGGCCGAGGTCGAACGGACCGTGCAGGCCGACCTGGTGGTCGACTCGGGGACGTTCACCCGCGGGGGCCTGCCCGCCGATCTGCTGGTCGAACTGAAGGACACGCCCGGGGTCGATGCGGCGACCGGCTGGCAGCTCGCCCGCGGCACGCTCGGCTCCACCCCCATCCGCGCCACCGGTCTGGACGCCGACGCGGCGCTCGAGGTCGTCGGGTTCGACTTCGTCGGCCCGGCACCGACCCGACTCCAGTCGGACTCGATCCTCCTCTCCGAGCAGGCGGCCACGGCCGCCGGCGTGACCGTCGGCGAGTCCGTACCGGTGGTGTTCACCAGCGGCGGCACCGAGTTCCTCGATGTCGCCGGGATCTTCCGAGGGGGTGGCGCCCTGATCGGCGACGGCGTCGTCGACCGGTCGGTCGTCCTGCGGCAGGTCCCCGCGACACCGGACCTGGCGGCGCTCGTGGCGCTCGACCCCGACGACCCCGCTGCGGCCGACGCCGTCGCCGCGCTCGCCGCGAAGTACGGGATCGAGGGGGTCCTGCAGCCCGAGGAGTTCGTGGACCAGCGCTCGGACCTGCTCCGCGGGTTCCAGCGGGTCATCCAGTGGATGCTGTTGTTCACCCTGCTGCAGGCGCTCGTCGGCGTGGTCAACACCCTGTTGCTCTCGGTCGGGGAGCGCCGACGGGAGTTCGGTCTCCTCCGGGCCACGGGCGCCACCCGGCCGCAGGTGCACCGGATGATCCTGTTGGAGGGCGTGGCCCTCGCCGTGGTGGGTGCCCTGGTGGGTCTGGTCCTCGGGCTGGTGCTCAGCCGGGTGGCCCTCCTCCCGCTGGCTCCGCTGGGCCTGGACGTGTTCGTGGTGCCGGTGCCCGCCGTGGCTGCAGTGGCGCTCCTGGCCGTGGTGGTCGGCGTCCTCGCCGCGGTGCTGCCGGCGCGGTGGGCGAGCCGGGTGCCGCCGCTGGTGGCCGTGAGCGACACGGGCGACCTCGAACTGCGCCGTCGGCGCCGCCGGCGGACCACGGTCCCGACGACGGTCGTGCCGGTGCCGGTTCCCGCAGTCGTGCCGGTGCCGATCCCGGTGCCGGTGGCCGCGTCGGTGCCGCCGCCGATCCCGGTTCCGGTGGCCGCGTCGGTGCCGATGGCGTTTGGCGGTCTGGCCCCGGTCGACCTCTACGTCCCGCCCGGTGTCGACCCGTCCACCCTGACCCCGGTCGTGACCATCGGTGCAGGTGCGCACGCCGGCGACGGCGGCGCAGCCCGTCGCTCGCTGTACGCCCGCGGCGCCGCCGACGGGGTGGTGTTGTCGCCGCCGCCGATCCCGGCGCCGGTGCTGTCGCCGCCGCCGATCCCGGCGCCGGTGCTGTCGCCGCCGCCGATCCCGGCGCCGGTGCT
>SXGQ01442259.1_pt1 | contig 27658 bp, 37 predicted proteins | sample 3178371 | NCBI WGS metagenome assembly SXGQ01 (sample SAMN11356859, study PRJNA531348) | freshwater metagenome | isolation source: freshwater sample F1-20 | place: China: Fuxian Lake, Yuxi | collected 2017-12-25 | reverse complement strand
TTTAATCCAGTTTTTAATAAATTGAATTCTATCTGCTGCTGTCATCATAATATTTTTACTTTTTTTTTAGTTTGAAGCAAAAAAATTATTAAAAAAGGCAGAGAAAAAATGAACCGATCTTTCGGCCCGGCGATCAGATCACCATGCTGACCTTTTATGAACAGGACGCCGAAACTCAACTCAAGCAACTGGAACAGCAAAATGCAGCAGACAATTTTGGTCACTAATCAATTGCCCACAGGCTCCAGTTTCGCGCTGACCGATGACATGGAGAATGTGTTTATCCCAAGCAAGGTGGCAGCCGGTCGCCTTGTGCGACCGGGGCAAAAGGTACAAGCCATCGTGGTGCCGAACATGACGCACGGCCACAAGACGCCTTGGGTCGCCGTGTTGATCATCGACGATACGCCGACCCAGTATCTCCAGCCTCGCAACGAAGCACTGGCTGACTCCATCATTGACAACTTGTTGCAAGGGCGTGCCACCGTTGAAGAGATCGCCGAAGATCTTAATGTGTCGGTAGAAAGCATTAGATCCGAATTGGACGACTTGGTCACATGTGGTCGCGTTGAACGCATGGTGTGTTTCGACCTGCCCGTGGAGGACGCATGGTGATCTCGCACCACCCCGACCTCGCGCTGTACCTCGGGAACTTTGCTCTCGCCGCCCTGATCAACGGGCAGATCGCTGTCGAACAAGCACAAGGAGAACTGAAATGACCTACTGGACCATGCTCTGGATCACCATCATCAGCGGCCCGCTGGACGGGACTGTGACCGGCCTTGTCTATCGCAGCGAGGCCGAGTGCCGGGCGACGCACCAGATCGTCGCCGAGACGCTGGGCGATGCCTATGACTACAAGATCAAGTGTGAACCTGGCACCCTGCCGAGCGGATCGGCGCGGCCCAAAGCAAGACCGGAGGATTTGAAATGACCGACTCAACCTTTCGCGCTACTGTCGGATCAGTGCGCTTGGAGATGTTCATCCCGTTCCCGGACTGGCTGCGCGCCAAGCTGGATGCGGCGATGGCTGAAACCCTAGCCATATTCAACGCCATCCCCGACTACGCGCGGCCTGTGCCATTTGTCCGGCTCGATGATCACCCTGCCGTGGCAGCGTTTTGTGATGCACTCCCGTGGCCCGAGGTACGGTCGGAGTTCTCTCGAAAGGCCAAGAAACTCGGGGCGCATACCTCGGGGGAACTTTTCGGCGTGTCGTTTCAGTGCAATGGCACTCACGGGCTGAAACTGTGGTGTGACGCCAAAGGAGGATCAGAACAATGACCGACTATCGCGACGGAAAGATCCACGGCTGGAACGGCGGCGAGTGCCCCGTGCATCCGAATGACGGGGTGAGGGTGTGGCCGCGAGTTGGTACGCCCATGGTTGGTCTTCCTACCAGCTTTGCATGGTTCCACACCACTCATGACACAACCCGCCGCCGAGACATCATCGCCTTCCAGGTGACGAAGAAGCACGAGGAACCCCTGACGTTCTGGGTGAATATCTGGCCTGACGGGGGCGCAGAGGCTCATACCTCTAAGGCCGAGGCCGAGGAAAATTCCTCCGTCGAGTGCGCTCGCATCGCAGTCAAGTTTCAGGAGGTGAAGGAATGACCATGCCTGCTAAACCTATCACTCACCAGATGCTTGAGGCTGTGGGGGCTTGTCAGGGACAGGTTACCCTCTTCAAGAAACTCTTCCCCGATGGTGCCCCTCTGACCATTGAGGCTGCCCTGTCTGTGGCGGACAAGTTCAACTGGGGTTGGGCTGCCGACAAGTTCCTGTCCAAGAAGGGGTGGAAAGCGTACGATGATGCCAGAACCCTTGCCCTGAAAGCGTACGAAGAGGCCGATGCCCTTGCTTGGGAAGCGTGCGGGGAGGCCAAGACTACTGGCGGGAAATCTTACTGGGGGGTCATGGTCCCTGCCTGGAAGGCGTACAGTGAGGCCAGAGCCCTTGCCTTCGCTACCGCCTACTTGAACGATCAAAAGGAGGAATGACCATGCCAACACCTCAGCATTAGCCGATCAGCTTTGCCATCGTCTTCGGGCCGACGATCCCGTCCGGCGTCAGACCGTTTGCAGCCTGCCACGCTTTCACCGCGCGCTCGGTGCCGGGACCGAAGTCCCCGTCCGCCGTGATCCCAAGCGCCTTCTGCACGCGCTGCACGTCCTCGCCCTTCGAGCCGACGCGCAGGGAGCCGCCAGAGGCCGCAGGAGCGGCGGCAGGAACGGAAGCTGTGATCTTGCCGCCCAGCGCAGCCATAGCCTTCGCATAGCGCGCCTGCCGGTCTGCGAGCCCGATGTCGCCGCCGTTGATGATCTTCGTCAGCTTCACGACGTCGCCGGTGTCTGCGACCTCGTTCAGGTTGCGGCTGCCCCAGAACCACAGCGCGCTCTCAAGTGCGCCCTTTTTGGTCATCAGATATTCGGCGGCTTGCTCGGCAGTCATGCCGACGGTCTTCCCAAATGCTTCATGGTTTGCACGGCCAGTGATCTGTTTCAGACCTTTTCCTCTCATGGCCCACCCGTCATTTTCCTTGTGGTTGCCTAAAGCACCCGACTTGGAGCGGTTTTTGTCCATGTACACATAGTTTGCGATCTTTTGCGGATTGCCTGCATACTCCGCAGCGTTCTCCTTGCCGGGGCCAAAGTAGCGCGGAAACACCTTCAGAAGCGTGGCTTCCTTGTAGTTCAGGTTCTCCTCCAGCACCCGGAAGTCCATACTCTCATGCGCGCACTGCGAGATGAACCCAGCGATGCGCTGATCGGTGATGATGTCGTATTTCGGCAGCGCCTTGTTCAGTTCCTCGCACCATTCCTCGACCTCTTTGTTAGATGGGATCATGGCGCGCAGTTGATCTACAGTTACCAGGGTCATTTTTTCTTAACCTTCTTCAGCAGCCCATCAAGCAAAGCTTCTTGGGCCATGTCTTTGCCCATGCCGCTGAGCAGATCATTGACGTTTCCAGTGGCCGCAACCTTGATTGCGCTCTCCACCTGGTCCGGCAAATTCACCTTATCCAGAACAGCATCAACAGCCTTCTCTTTAAGCTTCTTGCCCATCAGCATTCCAACGAGTTTGCCGATCATTCCACGCCCTCCTGTCTCGGCGGCTCGTCGTTCCCGCCTTTGCTCCGGTTGTTGCCTGCCGCCATCACGCCGCCCAGCGCGCCGACGATGAAAGATGCCAGCGGCGTGAGGAGCTCAAAAAATTTCTGGTCGTTCGGCGAGACCTCGAGCGGCTGCGTGATGAAGACCAGAGAATAGAGCACGGCGACGATCGTGCCCCCGAGGATCACGACCAGCGCGCAGCCGATGAAATAGCGCAAGCGCGCCTCGAGCATCTCCGGGTCGTTCTTATTGCGTGACATAGCTTGCGCCTCCTGTGAGATCGGACGGGCACGTCCGGGTTGCCGAGCAGATCGGCGCTTTGCATTGCGCGCTTTCGATATTCGCCGGATCCATGCACGGGTAGCGGTAGAACCCATCCCCCGAGGCCCAGAATATCGCGGCGAGCGCGCCGACGAAGACCGCCCAGATCAGTTTCTCGATCATCGCATGGGGTTCCTTACTAGATCGTCCATCGCCTTCCGGAGACCGTGACCGGACCGCAGGCCGCGACCGAGAGCAGCAGGATCGCGGGCCATCTCATTTGACCAGCCCTTGCAGAAGCCGATCAATCTTCTGATCGAGGCTCTCGATCCGGGATAGCACGCGCCCGATGTCGGCGTGCATCTCCGACTTGGTGACATAGTCGCGCGCCGCCTCCTCGCGCGTCTTATTGAGCAGGATTGAGATCCGTTTCATCTCGTCGGCGTATCCCTTCAAGAGCCACCCCACCGCGCCGACCCCGGCGGTCAGCAGGCTATTCCAGATCATCTCGTTGTTCATAGTTAATCTTCAATCTGCGACTGTGCCGCCGCATACGCTGCCTTCGTGTCATCGGTGAACACCGCCGCAGCCACGGCCCATTGCAACACGTCCTTAATCACATCCAGCACGTCCATTTCAGTCTCCGGCGCGTTATTTCAAATTAAACTGCTGCAAGATAGCATAAGGGTCATATGCCGCCAATGCGTCCGATTGAGCCATCAGAAACTCGGGAAGCCGGAAAGGCGGCATCCGCGCCGTCGAGGCGATGCCATAATCTTCTTCGACAGGCTGGCCCATAGCCAGCGGCAGGTTGGCCGATGTGCCGTTGAAAGCCCGATCCACCGAGCCGGTGCCGAGGATCTCGCTGACGTAATTTTGCGTCTCTTTGAATGGCGGAATGCCACCGTATTTGCGCACGTTGCCTGGGCCAGCGTTGTAAGCGGCCAAGGCCAAGCGGGTGTCGCCGAAGGTGTCAAGCTGCTGGCGCAGATAGCGGGCGCTGCCACGCAGGTTCTGCTCGGGGTCAGTCGGGTCAACGCCGAGATCTGCCGCCGTGCCTGGCATAAGCTGTCCGAGGCCAATCGCGCCGGCAGATGACACCGCGTCAGGGTTGAAGCTGCTTTCCTGCTGGATCAGCCGCACAAACAGATCGGGGTCAACACCCTCCTCGCGGGCGATAGCGGTGGCCATCTCGATGTAGTTCATGGTCACTTCCCCTTATTGCGGGCCGAGATGGCCTTGGCCTTCTTCTTGGCGTCGGCCTTGCTGGATGCGCCCCAAGCGCGCAGAGACAGCAGCAGGCGCGTGGGTTCGCCGTCCTTATACTCAGGCCCCGACATGTTGCCCATGCGCGCCAGGAACGAAGCCCGGCGCGGATTGTCGCCAGACTTCACCGGGGCTTTGAGGTTCATGCCCTGAGCCTTCGCAGACGCGCGCCCCTTGGCGTTCAAACCGCCCTTCGGGTTCTTTCCCTCGGCGCGCGTCCATGCAGGCGTCTTGGCCATCACTTGCCCTTTTTCTTCGGCTTGGCCGTCACGGCAGAGGCTCTGAAAGCCGCCGCCGTTGGTGCGCCTTTGGTGCCAGGCTTGCGCATCTTCTCGCCAGATCCGGCTTTGATGCGCTCACGCTTGGCGTGGATTGCAGCGTATAGACCCTTGGCCACATCAGTAACGCGGCGGCCAGTTGTCGTAGCCGTTCAGCGTGATCGCTGCAGAGCCAGAAGTGTAGTCGCCGGTCTTGATGCCAGCCCGATAAAAGTTCTTCATCGGGTCATAACCGACACCCTCAAAGGGCGCCGTGAAGGTGTTGACATCACGCCAGACGGTGCCGTCGGTCGAGCGTTGCACGGTAACGGTTGCCACGAACGTGCCGGAGATGGAGACGTTGAAGTCGCCGATGATATAAACGGCATCAGTAAATGTGTTCTGAGCCGATAGGGTCTTGGTTGTCGCTGGCATGATCGCCTCCTTACGAAATGATGCTGCCCCGGAATACCGGGCCGATGATTGACCTATATCCAGCCGCGCTGGACAGCACTTGCAGAGAGGCGTTTAGGGCGCGCTCGTCGTAATACTCAATCGCCTCAAGGTGGCCGTTGAGGTAATTCGTGCCGTCGCTGCCCAGGCGGGCCTGCGTCACGACCGGGATCGTAGCGACGCCATCACGAACAGGCACGCCGCTGTTGATGCTTGCCGCGCAGTCGTTAGTCGCCCATGCCCCTGCCAGACGATAGCGCGTGTTGGCCGCGATGGTGCCAGCGTCGATCTGCGCCTGATCCGACCCACCTGACCTGATGTAGAGTTCAGGGTTTGTGGTGTTGCCGCGCAGGGCGATGATGTTGTTGGCGGTGGCGTCATCAAACTGCACCCAAGGCCGTGTACCGCTAACAGTGCCAGGCCTTGCGCGAACCAGAACGCCGCCTTTGCTGGCTTGCCACCAGTCACTGAAGTTGGTTCCGGTGATCGTAGCCAGATCGGCATTGCGAGTTACCGCGACAGTGGTCGTTGGCATGTAACTTGTCGGGAACGCACCAAGTTCAAGTTGCGCGCCCCACAGATAGACCCCGCTTATACCGTCGCCAAGATAGGACTGAACACCGTTCGTCGGCGACATGAAAACGCGATAATTCGGAGCGGTTCCAGTCGTCGTGTCCACCACAGAGCAACGATAAAAACCATTGGCATAAGGGTCAATTCTCACGTTTGCGGCGACAGTTCCAGAGATGTTTCCAATGGTCCCAGACGCAACGTTAAAGAAAACTGTGAATGCCCCTCCTCCGCTGCCGCCTTCGAGACAAACCCAGTCGCGCCCGGCAGGCTTTGCAAAAACGCTGAATGTATAGTTGGAGCCTGACAACGTTGTGATCGTTTGTGACATTAAATGTGAGCTTGTCGTCGTGGCTTCAACAACAAGATCAGCGGATAAAGTATTGTCGGGGCCTTCAACTGCATTGACGACAGACCCGCTCCCAAACGCAAGAACGGCAGTCCTGACCCATGTCAAAGAAAAGTTTTCACTTTGCAGTGCCAGGTTGGTTCTCGCCTCCTCTATCAAAAGCCCCTTGCTGGCAAGTGAAATGGGGCCAAAGTCTATCCTTGCCTCATTGTTTTGGGCCGCCGCAATATAGCCAGAACTGTTCACATAGGTGGCAGGATTTGCCGCGCTTGTTGCTCTGGAAAACCCGACGACTGCATCAACAGCAAGCCTAAAATCCAGCGTCAGGTTCGGTGATGCTTTTGTAGAAATGACATCCTCGATCATTGTTTCACTGCCTTCACGACCAATGTCCCGCTATCTAGCGTCACAGGGGCGCCGCTCAAATTAGAGATCGACACCCTGACTGTATTGCTGCTCGTGACTGATGCGCTTATTTGCATACCATCGACACCAGAACCGGCAGCAATCATGGGGAACTGCGCTTGCGCGACATCCCCGGCGGCTGCGCCAGTAACCGTAATTGTGCGAGATGCAGAGGCACCATTAGCAATTAACCCCGGTGCCCAAGTGTCGCTTGCCTGCAAAGGATAAACTCCGTCTGCGGCATAATTCGCATTTGGGTCATACCCGTGAGGATACGCGGTAAAACTGTAATCGCCCGCCGTATTGGTCGCGGCGCGGTTTCCTACGATGACTGCGGTTGCGCTTTCGCAACGGATACCAAACCCAGCATTTCCAATTACGTTGCAACCGCTAACAGTTACACCAACAACAGCCTTAATACCGCCAGCGACATTTGCGCCAGAAACGTGCGCACCCACAACCGAGGCGTTTCCCGCTCCTTCAATGCAGTATGCTTCGGTTGTGTTAAGATCGAAGCACCCGCCACCAGTCCAGACGGTGTTGACGCCGATTACAACATTCCCGCCAAAATAGACGTAACAACCTTCAAACACGTTGTTTCCGCCAACGTCCTCAATGCTTTTACCGACAGTCGCGGCATTGCCGTTTACGCGGCAACCTACAATTTGATTGAAATTGCCTTGGAGATAGATTTGCGGGTTTGATGGCACGCCGGAAGCTGCATTAAAATAGCACCCCGAAACAATTGCGCGGTTGCCGCGTCCGTAAAATTCGGTTTCAGTATTGCGGTTGAACCCGCATCCGATAACGTTGGTGCGATCACCATAATTATAGATGAAATTCTTGCAGGTCGCCGCAATAGCCGTGTCAGCTTCAAACTGGCCTGCTACAATTTTGGTATCAGCCGCGTTTTGCCCGACATACAGATACTCACCATAACATGTTTCGATGTGCGGGGCATCAATAGTAATCTGTCCTGCACCGAGCGAAACCTGAGGGTTGAGCCATAGAGCAGGCTTGGTGGGGGTTCCGCAATCGCGAATGTGCGGACGCACGATATGCCCACGGATCATGCCATCAACTTCAATAGCAGAACCAAGGATACCATCAAAAGCGCAGTCAATGACTTTGCCCATGCCAAAGACGGATAGCTTGAGCGCAGCATTAACCGCACTAGTCCCTTGCGAAACGCCGACTACGGACGTTGGGTCGCGGAACCATAGGCCGCGAATGGAGCCGCCGCGCGCGGATACGTTGAATACCGCGCCAGCAATAGCGCCGCCGATGCTGATATAACTATCAGGGTTTGCGGTATTGTCCGGCCCCATTTCGGAGTAAAGCGTGACAGCGTGATTGCTGGTCACATTGATCTGCGCTGTGACCTTGTAAATGCCCGGAACAGGAAAATAGATCGCCCCGCCTGTAGGCGTGATCGCGTCCACTGCCGCCTGAATGGCCGCCGTGTCATCGGTCACACCGTTGCCAACCGCACCAAAGTCTTTGACAGAGACGTAGTCCTGCAAGCGCGAAGTCAGCACGCGATCCACCGCGCCGGTCGATCCTTCGTTGTAGGTCATCTGGTCGGTGTTCGTGGCCGCCGTGCCCGGGACAATGCCATAGCCGACCGGGCTGTAGATCACCAACTCGTTGCTCTTATTCCGCACAGTGACCGAGAACTGGCTGTCGGCATAGATCAGCGTCGGCGATCCATTGCGCGACGGATAGCCATTGATCGTGCGGATCGGCTGCGCCGCAGGCTGCGTGAACGCATTGTCCCAGTAAACCTGGATCGGATTGGTTTCCGGGTTCAGGTTTGCGGTGCCGAAATACAGATAGCCCGCGTCGAGCGGATCACCGTTCTTGTCGGTGAAAATCGGATACGGCGGGGCGAGTTGCGTCAGCGGCATTTGGCATCCTTTCGCGTGACTTTTACCACGAAATGCGGGGTCTTGGATAGGTTCATTGCGGGGCTGCCTGTGGCTGCTCTTCAGCCGCCTTCTCGGCGCGCATAGCCATCATTAGCTGCTTGATGAGTTCCTGCTCCTGCTGGCTGCCTTTGGCGACCTGCGGAAGTTTCAACAGGATGTTGCGGACAGGCGCGCTTTCATACAGACGGGCAATGCCGCCGATGGTGGCACCGCCAACGATGCCGGCACCAGCGCCGCCAAGGATGTCGGTCAGGACAGCCGCGCCGACGACAGGGACAGCCTGCACGCCAGTCGGTGGCGAGACGCCAGCGCGTCCGGCCTGCTCGGTCATCTTCAGTGCGCGGGTTAGACCTTCGACGGCCTTCAGATCTTGCCCAGAGAAAAACACGCCGATGGGGGCGCCAAGGCGAATGAGTTGGCGCTTAAACTGATCTGGGCTGAGGTTTTCAAAGTTGCCACCGACCCTGTCGAATGCTTCCTGCAAAATAGCCGTGCGGGCGTTGCGCTTTCCTTCAGCAGACAGGCCGCGATAAAGCGCCTTCACATCGCTGGGTTTGGCCGAGAACAGCATCGTGCGGATGACTTCAGGCGAAGTGTCACCCTTTGCCAACGCGGCCTTCATCGCGCCAAGCTCGAGTTCGCCGGCCATGATGGCAAGCTGCTTGTTGGCAATGTTCCACTTGTCGAAATCGCGGCGCTGGCCGTTGGCTTTGATGTAGTCTGCCATGTCCTCGCGCAGCGGCGCGTAGATGCGGCTGAGAACCTTCTCGCCTTCGCTACGAACAGCGGCTAGGCTTGGATCAGTGAACGCCTCGCCGATCTGTTTGCGCAGAACCTCGATGGTTGCCAGCGGCTGACCTTGAACCACAACCTGCTTCTGCCCATTCGGCAGTGTCACTTCGCGCGTGCCGGTAAGATCGTCACGCCAAGTTATGAGGCGGTCGATCACAGGCTTGAACTGCGTCGGGCTAATGCTGTTCAGGCGCGCGATTTCCTCATCAATCTTGGCGACAGATTTTGCCACTGGGACTGTCGTATTCGGCTGAGACAGACGCTCGATCACCTCGGTCTTCATGCCGGTGTATTTGGTCAGGTTCTCGCTGCGACGGCCAAGAAGATCCTTTGTCACGTTTGAGATGATGGTGTTGTCAGCGGCTGACGCCTCGGTGACGCCGTAGTTCCGCAGAAGATCCACTGCTGCATCAATGCGCTCTTGCTGCTGTGCGGCACGTGGGCCGCCAGTTCCAGCCACAGGGATCATCTCGCCAGTGCGTTGCAGCCATCGGCCAGCGAAGGTCGTGGGCTGGCGCACGTCTGTGGTCATCACGCGGATACCAACATCTTCAGCTTCACGCACAGCTGCTGGAAGCCCAGCCGGAGGGGCTACTGCCCGGATGCCAGCGGCGCGACCGCCAGCGATGCCGCCCGCCAGACCAGCCGCAAGCTGCGCGCCAGGGCCGCCACCTGCTTCTGCGACGACCTGTGCCGCGCCGCCGCCAGTGCCGCCAGCCGCAGCCTGCGCGCCGGGTTGAGCCGCAAGCTGGCCAGCCACGCGCTGCGCTCCAGCAGTCAAGGCACGCTCTGCACCGCGTGCCAAAGCGACCTGACCGCCAGCACCCACAGCGCCTTCGGTGATCGCGCCGATCACACGCTCGGTGGCCGTCTCTGGCTCAGGAACGCCGAGATCGGTCAGCGCGCGCTTGACCTGTTCACGCAACGGCTGCGTCTCTGTCCCGAACAGATAGTTCAGCACCGCAGCAATAGGGTCATAGGCAAGGCCGATGGTTCCAGCCGCACCTTGTGCAAGATAACGTCCGGTTAGGCCGATGCCGCGCTCCAGATCGGCGGTTTTGCCCTGGGGTTTTTGTCCCTCAACTTTGGCCGTCGCCTCAGAAATTGCAGCAGCAAGCGCGATTGGGTCTAGATCTGCCATTATTGCCCCGTTTGCTTTTGGTAAATTTCCCAAGCCCTTTCACGAACCTCAGGGGTCAGTGCAGCAATATTCGGGTTGGCCATGAATGCCGCCTTTGCGTCATTGTCAGCGGGGGCTGGCGCAGGCGCACCGGCGCGTGCTTCTACCTGGGTCTCGCCTGAAACGCCAAAGATTTGATTTTCATCTAGGCCATATTCATTGATGACAGGCATCAAGGACGCGCGCGCACGTTCTTCCGCTTTGCTCGCAGCCACAAAGAGGTCAGCCGCTTGGCTCTTGAATGACGCACGCTGTTCCGGAGTCAGGCGCTCACCGGCAACAGCCTGATTGTAAGAGTTTCGGATCGCAGTCGGGATGCCGCCAGATTGCTGCGCGGTCGCAAACTCGCCTTCACGGATAGTTGATCCTGGATCGAGCATCTTCATGTAGTTGAAGATTAGCGCAATATCGCCAGGCCCAGTGTCTTGGGAAGCCTCAACGCGGTCGTAAGCCTGAGCCACCAATCTGAAATCTTTTGTAAGATCAGTGTATTCTTTGCGGATCTGTTTTTCCAGCTCGAACATCTCTTTCTTGTCCTCGCCAGATCCAACCCCAATGGCCTCAGCAGCCTTCTTGAAGTCATCCGCGCCCATAAGGCCAGCCAGCGAACTGCCGAGAGTAGCAGTCAGCAGATCAGAGCCCCCAGGCCCAGCAAGCTGAAGCTCAAACGCGCGCATCGTGTCGAAAGTTTCCTGATCGCCAGCGGCCTCGGCGGCGCGCTTCCGCTCCGCAATCAATGAAGCCGCAACTTCAGGGTTTGACTTGACCGCAGCCCAAAGCTGAAGGCCAGACTGGATTTCGCCAGCTTTACGCTCTTCGTTGAAAGTATCGAAAACCATTGAAAGGCTTTCTTTGTAAGCCGGGTTTTCGTTGATAGCGATCAAGTAGTCCTTAGACGTTGCATTCGGGCCAAGGTCAATCAAGCGCATCATCGCCGCATCGCCACGCTGGCGGGCCTCGATTGCGGCCTGACGCTCAGCGGCGGCGGCAGCGCGCTGCTCTTCCATCGCACGCTTTTCCAGCGCAAACGTCTCAGCAGCGCGGGCTTCCTGCGTGTTGGCAAGCCCCATCTGCTGGCGCGTTTGCGCCTGCCCAAGTGCGGACTGATAACCGCCCAAAGCCATTTGCATCGGGTTGGCAACGTCGAGCATATAGTTAATCGGTTCCATCCTCAGAAGCCCCATTGCCCAAAGAGCGTTGCACCAGCAGGCAAGCCGCCAGGCGAACCAACAGGAGTTGCGAACGATCCAAAGCCATAGCCAGCCGCGCCGGCAATGTTGCCGAACACGTTAGACGCTGCCTGCCCACCAGCCAAAGCGGCCCCAGCCTGAGATGCGCCGATTTGGCCGTAAAGGTTGCCGATGTTTGCCCCCATCTGCTGTGCAGCCGATGCTTGCCCTGCCGCTGACGCTTGTCCCATGCTGGCAAGGCCGCCCAAGCGACTGTATTGCTGATTGATAAGACCGCTCAGGATCTCGGGCCGGAACTTGGCAAGCGCGGCCTGCACGTTGCTTCCACGAAGGCCGCCCGTCGCAGCGCCCTGCGCCAAGATCGCCTCTTCGCCGGCGCTGGTGAGCGCAGCAAACTCTGGGCTTGCCTGAATTGCATTGATGGCAGCCTGCTGGGCATCCGCTCCACCGGCACCGATCAGTGCCATTTGCTGGCCGATAGCCGACGTGCCTGCGCTGACATAAGGTGCGAGAAGCTTTTGCACCGCGTCAAACTGACGGCGCTGCTCTTCAATACTCAATTCTGCGGCTTGCAACTGGGCAGCCGATGCTTGCGAAGCCGCACGCCTTTGTGCGGTTGCAGACAGAAAGCTGCCACCAACGCTTGAGCCGATCATCCCGATGATTGGATTAGGCATTGCCGAACTCCTTTAGATATTCGCCAAGCGTCTCGCCATACATCTGCATGACCACATGCGAAAAAGCGGTAGCGACCCCGACACCATGACAAAGCTGAACCGTCAGCAAGACCAGATCATAATAGCCCGCGCGCCAAACATAGGATCTCGCGTCAGCTTGGCCCATCCGCTCGGCCTTGTCAGATGCCTGCCACTTTAGGATGGCAGTGGACAGCACGGGCAAAAGCGCGGCCTTCTTGGCCTCGAAGAACGGGTTGGCGTGCAGCCCGACCAGCGTGATCCAGATCACCTTATCCAGATCCGCGCGTGCCACCTCGTCGCCGTCGGCCACATCGTCAAAAAGCTGGATACACGACCAAACGTCCATGAGAAACTGCGTTGCCTCTGCGGGCAGCGCAAGCGTCTCAGAGAAATGTTCGATTAGTGCTTTGTCCAACTCGCAGCCCTCGGTGCGGTGTGGCTGCTGGATGCCGTTGGTCTCAGCGTCGGCAGTATCGCGCAAATCCTTCATTTTGCCAAGCCCTCAATCATCCCACGCCTGACAGGCGCGCAGGGCGGAACAGACAAACTCGAACTTCTTGCAGTATCCGCGACCACCGCCCGAGGCGTCATAGTCCGTCACCGGGATGCTTTCCATCATGGCCTGCATCATCGGATCAACGCAGAAGTATTCGCAATTGAGGCACATGCGCCGGCGGGCTTCCTTCTCGTTCATGTCCCAGGCTTTCGCCAGCCCGGTCCAGAACGGCTTGTTCGCCTTCGAGTCAAGCGACGGTTCTGCCGGGCCAAACTGCCAGCTATCAATCGCCACCTGCTTGTTCTTCTTGTTGTCGGCGGCGCTGGCGATCTTCATCTTCGGCAGGCCGAACTCGATTTCTTCATAGTCCATTATGCGATCTCCCGACCTGAAGCGCGGATGTTGATGGAGGTGCCAGTGCTGGCAATCGTAGAGATAAACCCGCCCGGCGCAATCACCTGCCCGACCAGTTCAGGGAAGGTGTAGGTCTCGGACGGCTGAAGCGTCTTCGACTTGACGATCAGGTTATCATTGCTTGCCGATCCGGCAGACACCACAAGGTTGACACTGATCGTGCGCGCCACCGTGTCATAGTTGGTCGCGGTAAACTTATCGATGATCGTGGTAACGCCGGTTGCGGTATATTGGGCGGTCTGAGCCACTTCGGCTGTCTTAGCCGGGATCAGAACCTTCGTGACAACAGCCATGATTAGACCTCCAGAGTGCTTACGTTATCCGTGACCGTCAAGATGATCGACGGCACAGACGGGTGAATGGCAGACGCGACTTCAGCCAATAGAACGACAGAAGTGTCGTCAACTTCCCACATCAGTTCGATGTAATCCCCAGCGTTTAGCTGGATGATGTAATTCCACGCCGCGATGATCTCCGCGTTATTGCCTTGAATGCGGGTTTGGCCGGCACTGTCGGGAACGTCCACGCCGTTTTTGCGCAGCCAGACCCACACCAGAGCAACGCCACCCGCTGTCTTATCCATCTGGGCAGAGAACTGGACGTTGTAGACGTTTTGCCGATCCACATAAACACGCGATGCCGGCGTCCCAAGATAGACGCCCTGAGACAGATCGGTCGTGTTGAACGTCATTGCATAGGCGGTATTGATCGCAGCCGCCGTCTGAATTGTGGTGTCATAGAACGATCCATAGCGCGGCGTTCTGAACTCCTTGGGCGGCGGCATTTGCTGCAACGCAGAAATCTGCTGCTGCAAGTTGTCGATCTGCTCTTGCGATGCAGGGCTTGGCGCGACGGCCAACAGATCAACGTGCCGTTTGGCATCAAATGCCTCAGAAAGTGCCACTTCGGCCTTGTTATCCGCCGCGCCGGTGGCCTGGATATTGTCGAGGATTAACTGATTGAGGATAACGATGTCGGCAGGCGTCAACTGCCCAGCGACCTTGAACAGCCGCTCGATGGCGCGGATGGCGTCCGGGTCATTGCCTACAAAGGCGGCGATCTGGTTGCGGTTCAGCGGGGTCGGATCTGCCATCAGAACGCCAGCGGTTCAACCCGCGCCTCCAGCCGTGCCATCGCAAGCTGCGCCTCGCTGGTGCCACGGAACTTCTGCAAACGCCAATTGCGCATGGAACCCTGCTGAAGCCAGACCACCCGCTTGTTGTATTCGCCCAGCTTGCCCACGCGCGCGGGCTTCTCCACGCTGTAGGTCAGCCCGTCCAGAGAATAGGATGTCCAGACAGTCGGATCGGCACTGGGCTGCACGCGGCCCGTCAGGCTGACCAGTTCCATCTCATGGAAGATCGCCCCGCGCCCTTCGTTGTAAACGATAGCCGTTCCAAACTCCCAGCCAACAGTCTGGCCCCAGTGGCTCGCAATGCTCTTGTCCAGATAGCCAACGTCGGTGTTGCCAGGCTTGCAGACGTTCCACCTATCGTAAGCCCAGACGGCATCACAGACGGCCCATTGGCCGAGGCCGACCACAGACGTGCGCAGGAAGAACCAGACAGGCTGCCCGACAGCCTGCGATCCTGCGGCGTCGAACACGATGGTTTGATCCGGCAGGTGAATGTCGAGGAACTGGTGCGCGCCTTCAGTGCGCTCCTGCATGAACGAGGTGGAAAGCTGGGCCTCGGTGTATCCGGCAAGGATCTCCTCGATTTCGCGCGTAGCGATCTTCGTCGTCGTGCCGTTAGCCCCAACGTAGATCGAGATGTTTTCGTTGGTGCCGCTGCCCATGAACGCGATGGCTTCGCCGAACACGCAGCAAGTATAGGTGCCAAGCGTGCCTTTCTGCATCTGCGCGCCCGGAATGCGCTGGAACGGAAAGCCAGCCGTGCCGGTGTTGTCAAACACCTCAATGGTGTGCCGGTTCAGCGCGTAGATCTCATTGCGCAGCTTCAACAAGGCATTCACCGGGTCAGGGTCGGCTTCCGATGATCCGTATTTGAGCGGATCGACGGCAAAGGGGTTATTCAACTCTGTGATGACGAGAAACTCGCCGTCGGTTGTCATGAAGTAACCATCGACCCAGACCACCGTCAGAGCCGTGCCAAGATCCGGGTCAGTCACCTGCGCCAGCGTGGTGCCGTCGTAGAGATAGAGCCGCCCACCTGACGTGACCGCCAGATAGTCAAAGCTGTAGGTCATCGAGACGCGGCCACCGCTGCCCACGTCGCCGATCACCGTAACGGTGCCGTCTTGCGCGACCAAAACCAGTTTGGTTCCCATCACGCGATACAGCACGCCGTTCCAGTTCATGCCGCCACGGTTTGATCCTGGCCCGTCACCTGTTTTGACGATGCCCTCTGCCGGGCGAAGATAGCCCTCCGAGATGCCCGTGGATTTCGGCACAGGCACAAGGTTGACAGGATAGCCCGTCCGAAAATCGGGCGTGCTGTCCGTGAAGATCCCGCTCAGCAGAGGTATTTGCATAGATCAGACCCGATACCAGGCGTTGGTCGCTGCATCGAACCGCATCGTGAAGAAGTCGTTGGCCGAGGCCAAGGTGGTCGGTGCGCCGGTGACGGTCGTGCCGCCTGCCGAGACAGTCAAGGCTGTCACGATCTGCGTGCAGTTGACGCTGACCTCGGCCTTGTCGGTTGCGGTCGAAGGCAGCACGATTGTGCCAGCCGCAAAGGTTCCTGTTGGCGTCAGCAACAGCCAAGTGTCGCCCTGAGCGACAGTCACCGTGAAGCCGGTCGAACTCGGGGCCGCGTATTGTGTCGTCAGTGTGCCTGGCAGCGACAGGTTGTCCTGCATCCAAGACAGAAGCAGGGTCAGCGACGATTTGCGCGTGTCGCCGTTGCTGGTCGCCCAGACGGGGATCTGATCGCCGCCAGACAGGCTGTCCAACGAAGAAAGCTGATTGATGTTGGTCATCGGATTATGTCTCCAGGTCGAGGATGCTGTCCGGGCCAACCGTCAGCGGATCAATCGGTTGACGCAAGAATGCGTCGTTGTAATAGCGCCAGCCCTTGTTGCCCTGGCCGCTCGGGATCGTCATGTCGCCAAGCTGCATTTCGACCGGGATGGTCGATCTGGACAACATCGCCTTGTAGGACATCTGCGCGTTGGCTTTCGTGTCAGGCGAAACCGTCTTGCCGTAACCGGGCGCAATGCGCACAGCGAGGTTCAGGTGCATGGCTTCAAGCGCGTCATCGGGAACGCCGATGATCTGGTCCAGATCGCTGGCTCCGGTGGACGAAGGCAGCGGATAGCCAAGGCGGATTCCCTTGCCGTTCCACGTCGCCATCATCGCGTCCAGGCGCTGCAACGCGCCCTCAAGCTGCTGGGGTGCCAGATCGTAGACATAGGCAGCAAGGCCGATTTCTTCGAAGGCCCGGTTCACGATGTCGCGCTTGGTGTATGCCATCACAGAGCCTCAGATTTGCGCCCACGGCCACGCTTCGGCTTGGCCTCGGCCTCGGGTTCAGGATCTTGCGAAACACCGCTGGCGGCTGCGATAGCCTCGCGCACGGTGTAGTGCCAGCCTGCCGCGATGGTGGCCTCAATCTCGTCGTCGTCCACGATGCAAGTGTCAAACGTCTCGCTTGCGCTGCGCTTGAACGGGCCGGGCGACTTATAGAGCATGGTCGTCATGTCTTTTTCCTCTTCGGGGCCTTTGACGGCTTGCTTGCCTTCATGGCAGCGGTGCGCGCGGTGTTCAGCGCAATGGCGATGGCCTGCTTGCGCGGGCGCCCAGCCTTTTCTTCCATCTTGATGTTCTCACCGATGCTCTTGCGGCTGTAGCCTTTTTTGAGCGGCATGGCGCTGTCCCTCGTTCAAGGTGAAAGGGGGCGAGTTTCCCCGCCCCCGATGCTATCAAATTAGGGAACCTGATTGAACAGCATGATGCCCGACATTTCAGGCTGTTTGTTCACGACACCGAAGAACGTGTCCATACGATACTTCGTGATGGCGGTGTTGATGTCGTAGAACTTCTGCATCACCAGCTCGATGCCCTGGTCGGTGGTGCCGCGCATCACGTCCACGCCAGCGTTGGCGGGGATTGCATAGCGGCCCGGCAGGATTTCCAGAGCGTCTTTCTGCCAGAACACGTTGATGTCGGCATTATCGACGTTCAGGATCGTGACGGTCGAACCATTGGCCGGGGTGGCCGAGACGTTCTTATACTGGAGTTCAGCATCGGTGGCGCCCTGAGCCGAGATGATCGGCGGGGAGATGACGATGGTGTTGTTACCAGCAGTGCCGCCGCCCGAGGTGATCGAGATCACGCGGAACGTCTTGGCCTGGCCAGTGTCGCCCTTGGTGATGTGGTGCAGCGCATTGACGCCAGCCAACTTGAAGCAGTCACCAACAGCCAGGGTCGCGCCAGCCGCCAAGGTCACGTTCAGCGACTGATAGCGGTTGTCCACGTTAGCGGTTTCACCCGTGCCTGCGGTCGAGGTCGCACTCGGGGTGTAATACTGGTTCGCACCGTTGATGGTGATGTCACCGACCGGGGTGGTGTTGCCCGTGATGCGGTTGGCATAGTCCATCTTGTAGGTTTGGAAGCCAGCAACTTCACCGACATACGAACGCTCATAGGCGGTGGTCGGCTTGCCGGTCATGGTCTGACGGCCAGCGAGATCCGATGCCATGCCGTTATACGAGCGCGAAGACAGCGCCAGATAACGGTCGAACATCTGCACGCCCTGCTCGTTGAACACGGCATCGCATTCGGCCACATCCGAGTAACCGCCGGCAGAGCCGGAACGGGTCACGACGAGGGTGGACTGAGCAGCAGCCACGTTCATGATGGCGACGTTGATGTCCGAAGCACGTTTCTGCTTTGCGGAGTCACCAAGGCGGCCTTCCTGAAGCTGGACACGCAGTTCCAGAGCGTCCAGAGCAAACGGCACGGTCTTGCTGAAGCCGAGCGTTGCCGGGACAGCAAGCTGGGTGAAGTCGATGAACTGGGCCGAAATGTCGGTGCGCGGTGCGCCGTTGATCGAGGTCGCAATGTAGGGCTGCGGACGCCAGATCACGTCGTTGGTGCGCTCCATCATCGAGCCGTCGGTGTTGTAAACCGACACGTTGCGCGACATCACCAAAGCGTCGTTGAAGCCTTCGAGGATGTTCTCGAACGCTACGCGCTCTTCTTTACTAAACGAGTTCGCCATTTTAGCGGTCCTTCATGTGTGGGGGTTAGCCCTTGGCCTTCTGCTTCTTATACTGGAAAACTTTGGAATAGTCGCCAGTCTTTTCAGCTTCAGCCCGCAGGCGGTCTAGGGTGCTGTCAACCGCGCCAGACGGGCGGGCGGTGCCGCTGATCTTGCGCTCGGGTGACACTTGAGCCTTCCGGTTCGAGATTTTCAACTGCGTCTCCAATTTCGCAACCGCGAAGGCGAACTTCACGGGATCTGTGATGGAAGCGATTTCCTTCGCCTTTTTCGGGTTCTTGCCCAGAGCATAAACGACAAGGGCCGGGTTGTCGGCGCCCTGCACGATCATGCCTTGCTGCATGACGCTGAGAGTGTCTTGAACGACATCCTCGGCAAACTCGAAGTCACGCACCTTCAGGCCGGCTTTCGCCCCCTGATAGCTTTCCAGCTTGCGCTCCCATCCCTTCTGCACAGCTTGCTGTTCAGACTTCAGGGCCGCTTCACGCTCGTCATGCTGGCGCTTCTTCTCATACCACGCGGCAAGTTCCTTCTCATATCGGTCGGTGTCGTAGTCGGCCTTTTCGAGCGTCGGTTTCGGGCCAAGGGGTGCGACCGCCGGGATGTTCCGCTGTTCGACCTGTGCCAGACGCTGTTCGAGTTCCTTTGCGCGACGTTTTTCCTCACGATACTGCTTGCGAAGATCCCGAACCCAATCAGGGGCGCGGGCTTCCTCTTCCTCTTCCGGGGCTGGCGCTTCCCCGTCAATCGAAATGACGACTTCTTCTTCTTCGGCTTCAGTCTCCACGTCATCGCCTTCGGCCATCTCGGCCTCGGTTTCGGTTTCGATTTCTTCAGCCTCGGCTTCAAAGTCCTCTTCGATCTGTTCTGCCAATTCAGTCATGCGATCCTCGCGATTTTCTCACCCATTACATTGTGCGGCTGGGTGGTTGCCGCATTCCGGGGGCGAAGGTCTCTTGCAGAGCCTTCGCCGTGTTCACAACATTGGTGCGCTCTTTCTGCTGGATGCCAGCGAGCGTTTCCACCGTCTTGGCGCGGGTTTCTTCCGCACGCGCCAAGGTGTATTCCGTATCCGCCTGAGCCTTGACGGCCTTTGCCTGGGCTTCCTGGGCGGCGGCTTGCAGGTAGATCGCCTGCGGATCGGGCTGCTGCGCGGCCTGCATTTCGGCCAGCAGCTTTTCGCCTTCCTGCTCGGTCGGCTGGATGACGCCCATCTTGATCAACTTGTCGCGGAAGTAGGAGCGCACCTCGCTGATGCCCTCGCCGTCCATGTTCATCATGGCCATCGAGGTCAGCACCTGCTGCGTCTCGGGATCGGGCGCAAGCTGGATCATGCCAAGAAGCGTGCGGACGGTGGCATTGCGCTTGGTGGCGCTGGCCGGGCCGACATCCACGGCCACGTCAAACTTGGCGCGGCTGAGGTCGTTTTCATATTCCACTTCGCCGGTTTCGACGTTCAAGATCGGCTTGCCCATCTCGATGCTGGACAACTCACCGCCAGCACCGACCGACTTCATCTTGCGGCCAGGCTCGACCAAGATGTCGCGCGCCATCGAAAGCCAGATCTCGCCGCAACGCTTGATCGCCTTTGACATGTTGCTCATGTAGATAAACGTCTGCATGTCCAGGCGCTGCTGGATCAGTTCCACAGCCTTGCCGCTGACGTTGGAGACGACCTCCTCGGCAGCACCTGGCTTGCCTAGCAGATCGCTCATGTCCTGCTCGGTAATCTGCAACAGGCCAGCCAATGCAGGCGGGATCTGCGGTGGCTTGGTGTAGCCGACCGGTCCAGACAGAACTTCACCGCCGTTGGCGTCTGTCACGGTGTTCAGGAGCAGGTAGGGATAGTTTCGCAGGTTGTCCTCGGACCACATCATTTCGTGGCCAGCAACCTGCTCGGGCGTGAAGATCGGCTTTTCGACGGTCGAAAGCGCGCTGATCTCGCCCAGCTTGGAAAGCTGCATGTTCTTCAGCCGCTGGGCATCCTTGGCCAGACGGACGTGACCCATGCACCGTTCGACGTTGTCAACGAACCAACGCTTGCCGTAGACTGGGACGATGGGGATCTGGTCGCCGGCGATGTAGCCGCTGTCTTCCAGCACCTTGCCGCCTGACATGATATACTTGCGCACCTTGCGGCGCTTTACCCGGCGCTGGCGAACCTCGACGGTGCCGACAGCTTGCAGCATGGCTTCCAGTTCTGGATCGTCCTCGAAATCCTTTTCGGAATAGCGCTCTTCCTGGCCGTCGATGGTCTGGAAAATGCGGATGATCTCGGACGCCTCTTCGACCCGGTAGACCTCGGCCACATAGACGACATCAGGCGTTGCCCAGTCAAAGGCCCACTGCTCAATGCCCTTCGGCCAAGTGGTAGGATCGTCATCCCATGCTGCCCGATACGCATCACGGGTCATCGCGGTCAAAACGTAGCAGAGCCGCGCGTCGGCCTTGTCCTGGCGCTTGGCGTCCAGATCAAAAAACACCGTGCTGTCGGCGTCATAGATCGGCTCAATGCGGATGCGCTGCTTTTCGTTCTCTTCGTCGTATTCGTCTTCGTAGACGGCACGCAGGCGGAACGCACCGAAGCCGCCACCGACAGCCTCCTCGAATGCGTTGTCGTATGCCTCGTTGGACCCGCTGTCCTGCTCGTCGGCCCGGAACAGCCCATCGCATACATCGGCCAGCTTGTCGTCGGCGGTGCCGTCCTTGCTCACGAAGTCAACGGTGATGCGGTTGTTGCGATATTCGTTGATGATCCGCATGACGGAGAGGTGGACCTTGTTCACCTCAAACTTCGGCTTGTTCAGATATTGCTCATAGAGGTTGCCCTCCCACTGCGCGCCGGAGATGGAGTAGAAGCGGCGATCCTCCAGGCACTGCAAACGCTCATCGCGCATCACGCCCTGGATGTCGTCGAACTCGGCCAATGCTTCTGCATGGACGTTTGCAAGCCGCTGTTCTTTGGTCATGCGGGCCAAGGTGCGCGCCTTTCGCTGGATATTTGGGCCGCAGTATATGACAGGCCCAGCATAATATCAATGACGTGCCATCGGCATCATCACGGGGACGAGGCGTGGCTTTGCTTTCTCCTGCTTGCCCGCCCTGCGTGCGCCCTCGCAAGCGTAGCGCAGAGCGTCGATGACATGGTTTTCCTTGTCCTCCAGCATCGGGAGAATGCTGCCCGTGTCGCGGTCGGTCTTGTAGCTGTAAAGCGTCAGTTCATCGATGGTGTGCTTGCAGCGGGGATGCACCACGATGTCGAAAGACTTCAGCCATTCAACGCCCTCCTCAACAGACTTCGGCCCCTTGACGGCAGACTGGATCTTAGGGAAGCCGTTCTTGCGCATGTGGCTGATGGTCTCGGGCCGCGCGCTGTCGGCCACCATCGGCCAGCGTTCAGCGTCCGGGATCGTCATGAACAGTGCCGGCGTGTCCACGATCTCGCAGCCGACCTGATAGGCCTCATGGTCAATGTAGAGTTTGCGCCCGACGATATGGCAGCGCACCAGCACGGTCGGATCGGTGGCAAAGCCCCAGTCTGCACCCAGGCGATGGATCGCATCAGGCGGTGCCTCGAACTCTTCAATGGTCCAGTTCTTAAACACGCGGGTTTCGCTGTTGCGGACATACTCGCCCTTCCAGACGTGCATGTATTTGTCCGGGTCGCGCCGCTTGTCGTATTCCATCTCCTCCCGAAGAACCTCGGGGAACCACGGGTTGTCGGCATAGTTGACTTCGATCACCACGGTTTTGTCGGGTGCATTCGGGCCGCGCAAAAGGGCCTCGATCGGGTCAGTGTCGTATCTGGGGTTCCAGGTAAACCACAACTGCGATCCGGTCTTGCGGATGGTCGGACGCAGGATGTCCAGCGAGAACTGGCTGATCGACTGCGCCTCTTCCACCCATGCGATGTCGAAACCTTCCAGCGACTTGATGCTGTCTGCCGTGTGGTTCTGCATGCCCTGAAACACGATCACGCCGCCGTGGACAGACTTAATCTGCGTCTGCTGGATCTCGAACATGTGGCCAACGCCCATCTCCTCGATCTTGTTCTCGATCAGCTTCTTGACCGATTGGGCCAGAGACTTCTGCACCTCGCGCACGCATACCGCGTCAACCTTTTCGCTGACGCAACGCTCAATCAGCATCTCCGCGAAGAAGTGCGACTTGCCAGATCCTCGGCCACCGTATGCCCCGAGATAGCGGGCGTCTGGCCGCTTCAGGATCGGCAGCGCCCAGCGCGGGGTCTTTAGTTGGAGTTTCACTTGGCCCGCTCAGGCTCTCGCTTCATCATGCCGGTGACATACATGTCCTGCGCGCTTTGCCCACGCTTTTGCGATGCGATCTGATCGCGAAACATGCTGACGATACGGGAGCCTTCCCCATACTTTTCAATCATGCGCGTAAGGCGCTGCTCATCTGAGATATTCATCATATTCTCCCCTCTCGATGACGTTCGTTTCGTAGTTCATCAGGTTGACGGCGCTGATGCCGTCTTCCGTCTCAACAATGTCGTTGACGATGCTTTCGAAAAGATCTTCGACTTCGTCGATCTTTGCGGCTCTCTCAGCAGGCGTCATTGCCGACCATGCATCCTTACCCATATCGAACTCTGGGATGTATTGGAAGCGTAAACCATTGATGCCTGCAACGGCCTCGCCTTCCATGCCAGCTTGTGCGCTTGGGCGATCCATCACGCGGCTGTCAGTGACAAAGGTGAAACCATCAACCCCGTATTGCGTCAATTTGTCGGACAGGCGACGAGCGAAGTCTGGATCTTGGCGATTGCGGAAATAGATCTCAACGCCAGGTCGGCTTTCCGGCGTGCGTTGCGGCATCACCTTGGAGATGAACGCAGCGTCTTGATCGGCCTCTTTTGCCACCTCAACCATGCGGCGCGTGACGCCGGCAGGGTTGAAATTGCGGCGCACAACGAACTCAGCATTGAAGGCGCGCTCGTCAGACTGCATGAAGCGGCCATAGGTGTTGTTGATCTGATACGTCACAACGCTCGGATCTGCCTTGGCTGGCTCGCCCAAGCGCGCCGCGATGTCGGCCTGCTGCACGTTGGTGGGCCGCATGCCAGGGCGCTCAACGCTGATGCCGAGAACATACCGGGCCAGCGGTGCCTTCATCTCGTCCAGTTGCTTTTGGGCCGAGATGACGCTGGCGTCGTGTGCCTTTCTCGCCTCTGCAACTCTTGCTGCATACTCGTCTTCGGTCTCCTTCACCCGCTTATTAGGAGCCTTGAAGCTGGCGGTTGTCGCACGACGCGCCTCTTTAACGGCTGCCGGATCTGGCGCGCCGGCAAGGGAGGACTCAAATTCAAACGAGCCGCCTTCACCTGCCTTGTTCGTCCAGCCGTTGTTGGTCCATTTCTCTTTTTCAATGAACCACGCAACGGCCTGGAGATCGTCTGGGTTCATGTCTTGAAGATTGGGCGCAACAGATCGTATGATGCCCTGCTTGTTGATCTCATCGGCGGCATCAGCCAAGACCCTTTGACCGAAACCAAACTCGCCGCTGATGTTGGGTTGCTCAAGCGTCGATCCCTTCAAGTGCTGTCCAACGACACCCTTTTCGACCGGGGGCGGCAGGCGGTCCAAGCCTGCAAGCCGGCGCAGGTGGCGCGCCGCCCAAACGTCGATGGTGGCAGCGTTGGTGTATCCGATCAGGTTGCCGGTAAAGTTTGGCGTCTTTGGCGCCCCAGTAGCAACGCGGAACATGTCGAACAACGCCTTTGTCGCTGCTGGGCTGTTGGCATTGAAAAGAGATCCAGCCGCGTTTGTGACAAGCCGGAACGGGTTGTTGGGATCTTTGTGCATCTGCTGAAGCTCAGTCGGATCTATTTTACCCTTCTTCAGCATTTCGTCATACATGCGGAGTTCTTCGTCATATTCTCCGCGAGAGAAGCGGCGCATGACTTCAATGGCATTGTTCCAGTTCATCTCGACGCCCGTCTGGGCCGACGTTGCGCCGAGAACATCAGCGAAAACGTCGCCCATGCCACCGAACTCTTTGCGCAGGCTGCTGCGCATTGCCCTATACCAGTTCGCCTCATTGACGATGGCGATGGCAGCGGGATCTCCAGCCTTCACGCGATCAGCAAGAAGTTTAACCTCATTGACCTGACGCGAGACCATTGTGCGCTGCCAGTCTTCTGGGGACACGCCCATTGGCGCCCTGTCGAAATTGTATGGGACTTCTTTATACTCAACCTCAAACTTGTCTTCGTGCTTTTCCCTGGCCTTGCCAACCCTTGCCGCATACGCGGCATCTGTTTCGTTTTCTTTTCTTTTTGGCGCCTTGAACTCTTTTACGTTTACCTTTGACACCTGCATAACGCCCTTCGCCCATCCATCCGTTGCCGGATAAGACGCCTTCTGGCCGGCAACCTGCTCTTGGACAGAGGCCAGCTTGGCTTTAGGAACAGATGCCTTGATGACAGCGATTTCCGGCTTGCTGACCAGGTTGGCCACAACAGGCGCGGCGACTTTCGGTGCAGGCTGCACTGGGGCCTGACGCAGGAACGCGGGCGGCGGCGCTGGCAATGCGCTTGGCGATGTCGGGGGCGGCGGCAGGGCTGCGCTCTCCATCGTCACGGGCGGCGCTGCTTTAACCTCTGGCGCCGCTGGCGCAAGCCGCTCCTGCATGGCGGGCGAAACCATGTTGACAGATGACATCTCGTCAATGTCTGCGAACACTTCTTCAAGGGTCGCGTCTGGCTTGCCAGGTGGCCTGCGCCCGAGGCGATATGCTGTCGTTGCCGCCGCCTTGGATGACACCTGCCCGCCCATCACCGGGAAGTCTTGCATCACGCGCTCTTGCAGCGTCTGGCCGATGCCTTGGCCGCGAGATGCTTCCGGCACCTCCAACTCAAGAACCGACGCGCTCCCGTCAGGGCGCACGACAACCTCGATGGTGCCGCCGCTTTGCGGGTCGGTGTATCTGACACGCTCAGAGCCTTCGCCGAAGATGTTTGATGCGTCACGGCGTGATACGTCGAGCGGCGCAGTTTTCGGTGCGCTTGCTGGCGCCTCTTGCATCGCCATGGCAACCTCATCAAACGTCAACGGCGGGCGGCCAGATCCTGCGCCGGTATCAGGCGCGCGTACGGGCTGTGGCGGGATCGGTGGGCCAAAGACGCTGTAGAGCGTGTTGGGGTCCATCTTGGACGCTGTAGACGCGATGCCCTCGGCGATCACCTTGCTGGCCGGGAACATCTCGGCCATGCCAGCGACAGCCTGCAAGGCGCCAAGCCCGATCTGAAGCGCGCTGCCCTCCTGATAGCCGCTCAGGACTGTCTGCGTGCCTTCTTCGACATTGAACAGGCCCGAGAGGGCAGCAGGTGCAGCAGCGACGGCACGGCCAGCCAGGCCGAGGCCTTTTGCTGCCCAAAACGCGCTGCCGCCCAGCATAGACGCGATGTCGATCAGACCCATGCTTTCCAAGATCCCGGCTGCGTTGGGATCACCCATGACGCGGCGCGCATATCTTCCGGCCTCATACTCATCCATCCCAAGCCGCTTTATCAGTTCGTCTTGCAGCTTGTAGGTCGCCTCCTGGCGCATGGTGTAGTCTGGCTCTTGCAGCACATCTGCCGGCGCGCGCTGCCGATCTCGATCTGCCTCCTGCGAGAACGGCACGGCTGGTCGGCCTGCTGTTGTAAACGCGGCGACCTCCATCGGACTGTATCCAGCCGCAGCGATGTCTTCGGTGCTGTAGGAACCCTGCATGCCGCGCAGATCCGATGCGTATGCGCTCATCTCGGCCATGCGCTGGGGCGAGGCATAGGCAAGCGGACCCTGCACTGGTCCTGCTGCTCTCGGTGCCATTCTGGGCGGCTCTGGCATCGTGTATTGCTGACCTGTCACGGTGCGGTACACCGTGCGTCCCCATTCGTCTTGGCCGACCGGGGGGTCTAGTCCAGGGCGTGCGAGTGCGGGCAGGTCAAAGATAGCCATTCGTCATTCCTTCGGGTCGATGATAACGCGCTCGATCTTCTGGATGATCGGGCCGCCGTCTGGGCCAGAGAGTTCTTGCTTGGTCGCGTCAGAGTAGCCGTGTTTGGTCAGCATCATCTTGGTGATTGGCGCGTTGAAGTTGCCGACAAGGCCGTGAGCGACCAGTTCACGCTCCTGACGCTGGGCCAATTGCTTTAAGATGTCAGAAAACTCTGCCTTGTCTGGCTCTTTTGCCCAGGTGTGGCAGGTTTCGCGTGTGATGCCGAGAACGCAAGCAAGGCCGGCGATTGTCGGCACAGGGTCGCCCATATCTTTGAAAGACGTGAGGTATCCTCGCGCCGTTTCTAGGATGTCGTTGCCGTAAACTGTGGGCCTGCCGCCAGCCATGCTGTTCACCTTCACTCGGGCGATGCGGCCCGGTCGCTGGGGCGCAGTTTAGCGCAAGGTTCGGCCAAAAGAAAGCCCAGCGCGAAGCTGGGCTAAGTTAGGCGGGCATCTCAACAGTGAGGTGTTGTGCTGGCACCTTACCGCTTCACCGCGCAATACGCAAACAGTCCTTCACCGACACGCTTACAGAAGAGCAGGCACATGCCTGCGTCATGGGCTGCTGCTGCATCCAGGCGGTGCTGGCCGCCGCAGTACTCGCCGATCCAGTAAACGATCCTGTCGCCTTTCTCAGCGTTGTGCAGCGCCAGAGGGAATGCCCCGCGTGCATGTCCACTGATGTCGGTCGGATCGCTCATCCTGTGCAATCTCCACCATCTGCTTGGCACAGCACGCCCTCTGTGCTGAATATCCAATCGCCCTGCCGTTCTACGAAGTCACGCAGGCTCTTGCGTGTGTACTCCTTGCGAAAGCGCGCGGCTGCTGATGTCGTGGCCTCTGTGGTCTGGGCTTCCATGCGCTCCCACCATGCGTGCCGATCTGGGAAGTCTCTTGCCAACATGGCAAGCGTTGCTTCCGATTTCAGGAAGCATCCATCGCAGTTGCCCAGCGCGGTATTGCCTTTGATGTTCTGCAAGCGCAGATCGAAAGGCTGCGCGCCCCAGAAGGCCATGACGTGATGCTTGGATACACCAGCGTCGGCCAAAGGATACCAACGCTGCCAACGCTCCTTCTGCGGCTCACGGTTGATCC
>SXGQ01703378.1_pt1 | contig 27668 bp, 40 predicted proteins | sample 3178371 | NCBI WGS metagenome assembly SXGQ01 (sample SAMN11356859, study PRJNA531348) | freshwater metagenome | isolation source: freshwater sample F1-20 | place: China: Fuxian Lake, Yuxi | collected 2017-12-25 | reverse complement strand
CAAAGACCCTATGTTTCAAAAAATTATGAAAGACAATGGAGTTGAAGAATGAACGAACATATACAAAAACTTGCGGAACAACAAGGTTTAACTGGGCCTAACTATTTTCTTTCTTCACAAGAGTTAGAAAAGTTCGCCGAGTTGATTGTGCGGGAATGCGTATCTATCTGTAAGGAAAAAGAACGAGCGAATTTGTATGGTGTTAGGGAAGTCGAAACAACGATTAAAGAACATTTCGGAATTAAAGAATGAAAATAGATCACGACACATTTGACACGATTGGCAACCGCATGGTGCTGATATTCCATAAACTTGCTCTGTTTGGTATTGGTGCGGCCACTGTATGGGCGGCCGGTTGGACCTTTGTGGATATCTTTGCCAAGCATCATGCCAGCATCGCTGATCTGCTGATGCTGTTTATCTATTTGGAATTGGGTGCCATGGTGGGTATCTATTTCAAAACCAATCACATGCCAGTGAGATTCCTGTTGTATATTGCTATCACTGCCCTGACCAGACACATGGTTGATGCTGTGAGCCATGCGCCCATGAACATCTTGGAAGTTACCACTGTGGCTGGTGCCACTTTGATTATCAGCATCAGTGTGTTGATTGTGAGATATACCAGTGCCAAATATGCTTCTGGTGCCAACTCAGATGAAACAGCCTAGGAGTTAAACAATGAAACATAAATTTGCGGAATGGTTTGGTCGTAACCGTCAAACGATCGGATACACAGTAGGCGGCTTGAACCTGTTTGCTGGATTGAGTTATTTCATGCAGGGTCAAATCATAGCTGGCATTATTTGGGTAGTAATAGGTGCCATGATTGTGTTTGACACAAGAGAATTCAAATAACTGAAAGAAAATCGTGTTTAGTATATTAAAATTTATTTGGATAGTTGTCCAAGCCATTAGGCAATCAGGCCATGATCTGCTGAATCCCGATGTTAACCCTTTAAGGCACATGCCGGTTTATATAAGATACTTTGCCAGCATACTGATTGCCTGTTTCTGGTGTTTGGCATTTGGCTTGTTCTTTGGAGAACTGTTGTTCATAGGCTACAACATGCTGGGACACATTGCCATCGTCAGCATGGTGTTTGTGACCTGGGGTGCGTTCCGTGCTAGTGAACGCCTTTACGGACCAGGCCGTGGTGTCAACTATCTGCGACAACCTGACTACAGCAGTCGTTGCGATGAACTCACAGAAGAACAACGTGAAGAATTGGCTAAGAAGATATGAACGATTTAAAATTTACAACTGCTGGTGATTACATGAACTACACCAATGATAGAATTCGAGAACTTGCTATAAATGCAGGACTGCTGAACTATGTGGACCATGAAACACCAAGACACTACTTTGTTCATGCTCACATAGAAATTGAAGACATTAACAAGTTTGCCGAGTTAATTGTGCGGGACTGTGCTGGTATTGCTTATGAATATGATGCACCAAAAATGAGTGGTCCAGGTATGATTATTGCTGGCAGAATCGAACAACATTTCGGAGTTGAAGAATGATTGACTATAACGAAGCCTTGCGAGAAATGCACCAAGGCCGTGTGGTTAAGTATGTGGGCACAGTCAACGGCAATGTAATGAGCGACCGTGGCGCCAGTTTCTGTATGTGCCGTGGTTGTATTTTCCGTTTTGATGACGGAGTAATTAAATGGAACAAACTGGGCTACATGGTGTATGATCCAGACTTCAGATATGAACTAACTGGAGAGACTGTTGATCCCAGAGCCTGGAAACCAGAACGTAACGCCAACAGACGAGATATCAAGAGCAAGTTGGGTTATAGTAGAATAGGATTAGGAAATGTATGAATAAGATACCAATGTTAGAACGGTTTGCCGCACAGAGTCTTGTGCCATACAATGGAGAACTGATCTTCAGTAAAGAAAAGTTTGCCGAGTTAATTGTCGGGGAATGTGCCATGGTGGTTGAACAAAATCTCTATCAAAATATAGGATGGAATACTGCTAGGAAAGTTAAAGAACATTTTGGTATCGGAGTTGAATGATGAGCAGACCACCTTTAAAAGGCAGTATTACTACATGGACTAATCGTCCTATGTGCCAGATTGCTGGTTGCCAAAATCAAGCCATGTATGTGTATGGATATGATGACGGCACATGGAAATGGCGTGTAAGACACGGCAAGATCATTTGTTCTGCACATCATATCAAGACATGGCATCCAAGTCTCAAACACCGAAAAGATCATTGTGAAAATAAATTCGGATTTTTAGGTTTTAAATGCACCACCACTATAGTCTGGGATGGTATGTTAGAGGTGGATCATAAAAATGGCAATCCTAGAGATAATCGACCTATAAACTTGCAGACATTGTGTAGTTGTTGCCACAAATATAAAACCAAAATCAACAAAGATTATCTTACCGATGGTCGAAAAACATTAGGTATGAGGAGTTGAACTATGAGTTTTCTTTGGGGATTTTTTTGGGGATTCTTATTAGGTATTATAGTAGGTGTGTTTTATATGGCATTCCGTTCCAATGAAGATGATAGGACAACTACACCATGAATCAACGAATCAAAGAACTTGCCAAGCAAGCCACTCGCTATATTGATCCAACGATCAATGAGGGAGTATGTTGGGAACTAGACCAAGAAAAGTTCGCCCAGTTGATTGTGCAGGAATGCGTTGATCAAGTGGAGCTTTTTAATGTTTGGCCGGATGTAAGACCAAGGCATATTGTAGAAGCACTCAAACAACATTTCGGAGTTGAAGAATGAAAAATCGCTATGGTGATGAATACAGTTTTCTGAAACTTTCAGACAATACCTACACCATTGTTGGTGATCTCAAATACTGGCGCTACGGTTGCCGCGAAGGACAGGAACAGCTGGACCTAACTGATCTAGGTTTTGTTGACCCCAGCGGTGGACCATTTATTTCAGTTGGAAGTGTAATCGAAGGACGCAAGATTTCCAAAATCCAACTTGCAGACGATCAACTAGTATTTGAGGTTGCTTGACCATGTCATGGGTTGAATTCTTTCGATCCATGTCCACAATACTGGGTTCACTGTTGCTGGTGGTAGTGATAGTGTTTACAGCCTGGATGCTGACCAGACACAAATAAATCATTATCTTTTTATATTATGGCTGTGTATCTATCATATATACTGCCAGTCTCTTTTGGAGGAAAACTACATGGCAGATTTTGCAGACGAAGCGCAAGACGCAATGGAGCAGGCGGCCTATTTGGCCAGCCTAGTTCGTAAACAACCGCCCAGTTTACCAGTGGGCGAATGTTTGGAATGCGGAGATACAACTCCGGGCAGTTTCTGCTGTCCTGATTGTCGGGACGGTTACGAACTTAGAGAAAAAATGCGCCGTATCAGCGGCCAAGGTTAAACAACCGGTCTGCATCACTGCTAAATGTAGTGATGCAGATTAAAGTGAATCGCGAACTTGCCACAGGCCTGATCTTTGTGATCACAGGCCTGTTCTTTTTATATTTTGGACGAGGTTATGGCCTAGGTGACCCATTCAACATGGGCCCTGGGTTTTTGCCGTTTTATCTGTCTTGGACTTTGGTGATATTGGGCGCAATACAATTGGTCCGGGCTTGGCGTGTGCGTGATAAAATTGATATTGATGTGCTTCGTCCTGTAGTCGTCATGACCAGCATTGCAGGCTTTGCTTATTTCTTGCCTTGGATGGGTGCCATCATTGGTGCAGGTTTGGTCATGCTAATTTCGGCCATACTGCATCCAAAATTTAACTTTAGACTCTGGCTAATATCTTACCTAGTGGTCATTGCTTTGATACTGATGTTTAAGTTTTTACTAGGGAGCACTATACCGCTATGGACTTTTTAACCTACGGCTTAGCCACTGTTTTAGACCCTACCAACTTACTGTTTTGTTTGATTGGTTGTGTGATTGGCACATTGATTGGTGTGCTACCTGGACTAGGACCCACTGCCACAATTAGTATGCTGTTGCCAGTGACTTATGGTCTTGGACCCTTGCCCAGCATTGTTATGTTGGCAGGTATCTATTATGGTTCCATGTATGGTGGTTCCACATCTGCAATCTTGTTAAACATGCCAGGAGAACCTGCATCAGTGATGACCTGTATTGATGGCAATCGCATGACTAGAAATGGTCGTGCAGGTGTGGCCATTTTTACCGCGGGCATGAGCAGTTTCATTGCCGGCATCATGGCCACGTTTTTAATTGCTATCTTTAGTCCACCACTGAGTGAACTGGCTTTTAAATTTGGACCCTCTGAGTTTTGTCTGTTGATGGTGTTGGGTTTTGTCACTGTTGGGGTAGTTACCACAGGTGACATGCTCAAGGGTATAGGCATGGCCATCATTGGTATTTTACTGGGCACGATAGGAACAGACATCAACTCAGGTGTCATGCGCTATACATTTGGCATTGCTGATCTTGCTGATGGTATAGGCTTTGCCATTGTTGCTGTGGGCTTGTTTGCCTTTGCAGACATAGCCAAAAACCTAGCAGACAAAATGGACTTTAGTGTCTATCGTGGCACGATCAATTTAATACCGGCTTGGAGTGATGTTCGCAGACTGATCCCTAGCAGTCTACGTGGTGGCGCCATTGGTAGTTTCTTTGGACTTATTCCTGGAGGTTCTGCGGCCATGAGCAGTTTCGCCGCTTATGCTGTGGAAAAGAAGTTCAGCAGTCACCGCAACGAAATTGGCCAAGGTGCAGTAGAAGGTGTAGCAGGTCCCGAAAGTGCCAACAACGCCGCTAGTCAAACAGGCTTTATACCTTTGCTGAGTCTTGGCATTCCAGAAAATGCTACCATGGCATTGATGTTGGGTGCCTTGATCATCAATGGCATTCAACCGGGTCCTATGGTCATTGTCAAACAACCAGAACTGTTCTGGGGCATTGTGGCATCAATGCTGATTGGTAACCTAATATTGGTCATACTCAATATTCCATTGATTAAAATTTGGGTGCAGATGTTGAAGGTGCCCTATCATGTGTTGTATCCTGTGATCATTGCTGTGTGTTGTGTGGGTGTCTACAGTATTGGCAACAATCCCAATGATGTAATCATCGCTGCCGTATTTGGTCTTGCGGGTTACTATTTGCTGACTTTAGGGTTAGAAGCCGCGCCGCTGATGTTGGGTTTAATTCTAGGGCCTATGTTTGAAGAATATTTCCGACGACAAATGATGATAGCCAATGGCAGTCTCATGCCCTTTATTGAACGACCAATTTCGTTGGCATTGACTGTGGCACTGGCAGGTGTTGTAATCTACGGACTTTATCAAATGTTTTGTAAAAGACCAGTAAATAAGGCGTTGGATTTCACAGAGAAGCCCAACCCATAAAATTCTTTAGAGAAAAGGATCTACCATGAAAAAGTTCATTAGCCTAATCATGGTCGCATTAGTATCAACGTCTGCTTTAGCACAGACAACAATTGCTATACAAAATCCCTATAGTCCCAGTCATTCAGCCACACCAGCACTATTAAAGATAGTAGAAACTGCCAACCAAAGTCAGACAGACTATCGCTTTGTTGTTGAATACAAGCCAGGCGGCAATCAAGTAATTGCACTGAAAAACCTTGATCAGGATCCACAAAATCGCTTGGCTATCATTGCTCCGGCCTTTGTAGAAAATACAAGAAATGGATCAGTTCAGGCTCGTAATTATGTGCCTGTGCATGCTTTAGGCGATGCTTGTTGGGCAGTGATTTCTAATTTAGGCGCAGACCTAAATGCACTACGTGGTCAGCGTGAAGTTATTGTAGGCGGAGTAGGCTTTGGTAATGCCGCACACCTGACAGGTTTGGCTGTTGGTGAAAAATTAGGATTCCGAGTCAAATTCATTGTGTTCAAAAGCAACAACGAAGCACTGATTAATATGGCTGGCGGCAATGGCGTAAACTTTGTGATTGACAAAGTAGACCGTGAAAACTTTGAAGCACTACGTCAGCGCAATCCTGCACTGAATATTGTGGCCGCAAGTTGCCCGTCACGACTACCTGACTTTCCGCAGGTCAAAACCCTAAAGGAACAGGGCTATAACACTCCTTATATTTTCAACATCACTGTTGCACATGCCAACATGCCGCAGGTCACAAGAGACCGTCTAGGACGCATTCTCACTGATGCCACTGTTCGTGTTAGCGAAGCAGAAATTTATAGACTCAGTGGCATGCGCCCTCCAGTATTTGATCGCATTACTGCCGAGCAGTTTTATCATCAAAGCGCAGATTTGGTAGGCACACTTCTGACACGCTATCAGGATCAAATTCCCAAGCAATGACATTGCCTTTGTTTTTTCCACCAGAAATGTTAAATCAAGCACTCAGGGATTTTAGTTTTTAAAAATAAATACCCCATGTTAGTAAGAGACTTGTTTGAAGCGGCCTCAAGTGTTCTATATCACTACACCAGTATCTTGGATGCTAAAAAAATCTTGGATACTGGTGTTTTTGAGTTGAGTTCTGTTGTGGGCAACAAAAGCGAAGAAAATCATGCTCCGCCGGGTCATCCCTACTTCTTCTCTACCACACGCACAAGACTAGGAGACTATCACAGATTTGTGGGATCAGGCGGCGTCTTGTTTGTTTTAGATGGGCAGTGGTTTAATCAACGTTATAAGGCGAAACCCATTGACTATTGGGAACGTTCTTGGAACTATCCTGAATCAGGACGAAGTCGAGAGGCCGAAGATCGTATTTTTAGTCGAGAACCCACTATACCCATTGGCGGTGTGCAAGAAATCCATGTGCTGATGAAGGAACAACACGAGTGGCGCAGTCCAGCGGCTAGAAAACTGCTGATTGCTGGTAAACGTGCAGGAATACTCACATTCTTTTACACTGACGAAAAGTCCTGGCGTTTGTTAAACAAACAAAAAACTGTTCGACCTGATCGCAATGCACCAGAACTAAAAGGGCACGAACCACAGCGCATCAACAGGCCCAGCCGTGACTATCTTGCTCCTTGGCTAGAACTCATACACAAAAAGAACAAGACAGAACTCAGCAAAGACGGCGAGAAATTGCGCTATAATTTGCTGATGTATGGCGCCAGATACGACAATGAAGATCAGAATCTTGGTGTTGACCTTAGCAATGCTAGAAAACCTAGCAGTGGAGATCATTCTACAGCCATTAAAATCATTGACTACATGCAAAAAAAATGGCTACAAGACCACACACGAATTAAAAAAAGCCATGGTCAACAAGTGGGATGCTATAAGTCGTCCTGCCAATTAACCGGTATTAAATCAATAAATAACCCAAGGATGCGTAAGCACCTAAATTAGGAGACACTAAATGTTTAATTTTCTGAAAAACTTGTTCGGCACCACGAAGGAAGAAGCCAAGCCAGTAGAAGCAGAAGCACCTGCCAAGGTCGAAGCACCAATTGCAGTTGATGGCGCAGGTCTTGTTGAAACTATTCAAACATCAGCCATTACTACAAATTGGCCTTTTCCTGGGCCTTTTCCATTGGATCCAAAGCCAGCCGAAGGCGAAAAGAAAGTCAAGGTATCTGCTTCCAAGAAGCCACGTGCTAAAAAAGCCAAGAAGTAATTAAATGTATCTTAGAGAAGTATTGGCCTATAGTTTGGTTACAGAAGGCGGGCATGCTTTCAAGCATCCTGACGGGTCACCACGCACCAAACAACAGGCCACTACCTCTGAGGTAGATGCTACACTTAAAGCCCTGGGCAAAAGAATCGGCATTGATCTAATATCAATGAAAACAGGTTCAACAATCTACCCAGACAAGATCACCGGTGACGGTGACACCATGCTGGATCCTGCAGATTTTATCAAGGTTGATCCCAAAGCACCTGCCAAGGAAACACAAAATCGTTTCCGCGAATGGCTGACCAGTAAGTTGGTTGGAGCAGGATTCAAAGACACCATCAATATCAAAAAACAAAGCGATGGTATCACAGTTGAAGCACCTATTCCTGGCACAGACGAAACTCTGCAGATCGACCTTGATATTTCTGAACCCGGTGATGGCAAGTTTGCTCGTTGGGCACGTCGTGGCGAGCCTGGCGAAGCCAAAGGTGTCTTCCGTCAAATTTTAAAGAGTGCCATTGCTAGAACTCTAAATCCCAATTGGAAGTGGAGTTACAAAAATAGTTTGTTTGACGAAGAGTCCGGCAAGACCTTGACCAAAGACCCAGATAAGATTGCCAAACTAATGTTTGGAAAAACTGGTAAGGCCTCAGACTTGGACAACATTCAAACTATTGTTGTTAAATTAAAACAAACACACCCTGACATCTATCAAACTGTCATTGACAAAGCCAACGAAGGCATTGCCAAAATGGGCTTTGAATATAGGTTAAAATAATCAATGCTGTTGCGTGAACTAGTTTCTATTGCTGAAAGTGTGGGATTGGCACAGCGTCGGCCTGGTGACAAGTTTATGTCATCCCAAGGCGGTCCTATTTTATATTTTCAACACCTAGACTTCTATCCCAGTTCGGGTAGTTTTGGCAGTGAAGAAGAAATGCAAACTGCCATTGACAAATTAGATTTGACCATTCAATGGTCAAATCAAAGTCGTGGTAGTTTGGGTTTTGGCATTGCACAATTCAAAGACGATGCTGACAATATCCATCACTTGGGTAGATACTTCAGAACTATCAGTGCCAACAGATTAGAAAATCGTTTCCCCAATGACTTGCCAGGCGGTTACCGACTGCAAAGCAAGACAGCGATCAAAGAGCGTTCAGGCTACAAGCCCACAGATATTTTAACCAACTTGAAGGATCAAACTCCAGATGGTGTGCTGAATCAAATCATTGCCAAATTTGGCGAAGACAGCGATGAAGTTCGTGCCACCAAAGCATTTATGGAATCAACTTCATACCCTATGAGATTGCCATTAGGCAAAATGAACTTTAATGCGTTCACCAACTACTTCTGTGAATTGCTACAGCCAATGGCAATGATCATGGGCAAGATGTTGAACGGCAATGCCCATGAAGCCGAAAAAGAATTTTTGGGTGGACAAGGATTCAATACTTGCAAGATAACATTTGGTGGCGGCAAAACAGAAGGACTCACTGATTCAACATTGACAAATCCTGCTGGTGCCAGCATTGGCATCAGCAGTAAAGCCAGGTCCGGCGCCAAAGCGTCTGCAAGAAATCTCCATGACAAAGTCAAGGAGTTGTCAGACACTGATTCTGGCCGAGACATGTTGTCAAACTTTCCTGATGAAATCAAAATCATCAATGACATTGTGGATGGCGGCTATGATGGCGGCCCATTAAATCTTGCTATGCAGTTTGGCATCATTACTCTACAAGAACATGATCAGATTCGTAGCCTGCGTAAATTAGGTCCACAAGAAATCATTGGCAAAGGTCTTATTTCTCCTAGACTGGAACAAATGTATGCAGGTCGCAACGTCAGAGATCCTGCTCGTGTAGTGCCATTTTTCCATTTGTTGGCCACTTGTGCTTATGCAGTGGCCGCACATGTCAATGAGAAAACTAAATTTTCCAAGGCCGCATCAGCAATTCTCAACCACGGTGCTCTCATCCAAGTTTATACCAATGCACGTCAACAAGGCACTGACATTGTGTTAGACAAGTTTGATGCCAGGCATCCCAGCCTGGCTGTTACAGATGTTGTATTAAGTGCTGAGAAAACTTATTTCAGCACTGGCAACAAAGGCAACTTTACATTCCACATTCTCAAGAACGGTGCAACAATGACCGACGTTGAGGCCACAGCAGATGACAATGTTGTTGAACCTGAGGCACCTAATAAGGCTCCAGTTAAACACGGCACTCTGCGCCCCGAAAAGTAATTTAAGTTATAACAATTGCAATTAACCCAGCACTTTTAATTTACTCTACAGTATTTAAATAGTCATAACAGTAAGGTTCTTGAGGTCTTACTGGTCGGGAGCCACTCGCAATGAAAGCCAAACATTTGCTTGGCATGGCAGTAATTGTGTATTCAACTACTGCTTCAGCCTCTGAGATTGTTCATCAATTTAACAGCCCTTCCTTTTCAGGAATAGGTTATTCTAGTCACGTGATGACAATTTACAACATGGAATTGGCTAGAAAACTTGCTATTGCCGCAGAGAAGAAAGCAGAACAACTGAAGGCCGAGCAAGATGCAAAAAATACAACAATGGCTCGATTCGTCAGCAATCTTGAATCAAGAGTCTATAACGAACTGGCCAGACAAATAACTGAAAAGTTATTTCAAGGCACAGGCACACAAGTTCAAGGCACATTTGCCTTCAACGGCGGAACTATTTCCTATGTCAAGACTGGTAATTTAATTACCATTACCATTACTGATGCCAACGGTAATATAACAACTATGACCGTTCCTATTGGTGATTTTGGATGGTTACAACCATGATGAAAACTGCTATATCTCTTGCTGTGTCACTGGCACTGGCTGGTTGCGGAACTACGGGCAATAATTTTCGCGAAATGATTGATGCAGGTCCACAGGATCCAAGTGTAGTTCAAACTGAACTAAAGATTAAAATAGATCTACCGCCTCCAGCAGGCGGTGCCGTTGTAGTGGCTGTTTATAATTTCCGAGACCAGACTGGACAACGTAAGAGTCAAGCCAACGTGGCCAGTTTAAGTTCAGCAGTAACACAAGGTGCAGATGCGTATTTGATTCGCAGTCTACAAACAGTTGGTGGTGGTCAGTGGTTTAAAGTTGTAGAGCGTGGCGGCCTTGACAACATTGTCAAAGAACGTCAATTGATTCGTCAAATGCGCGAACTTTACGAAGGTAAAGATGCAAGACCTTTACCTCCAATGGTTTTTGCTGGTATGATTTTTGAAGGCGGCATTATTGGCTACGATTCAAATGTCATGAGCGGCGGTGCTGGTGCTAGAATACTAGGCATTGGCGCACAAACAGAATATCGTCAAGATGAAGTGGTAATCAGTCTTCGTGCAGTTAGCGTTGCCACTGGCGAAGTATTGGCATCAGTTGCAATGTCTAAAACAGTAATTAGTTTCCAAGACAAGGCTGGCGTCCTAAGATTCAACGAACTTGGCACAAGAGCAGTTGAAGCCGAAATTGGTAGTGCTACCAACGAGTCAATGAACAAGGCTGTGCAATTGGCTATCCACGGTGCTGTTATTGAAATGATCAAGGAAGGTGAACGCAAAGGTCATTGGCAATTCAAGCAAGATGTTAGGCCAGCACCCAAGGTAGAAGCACCCAAGGTAGAAGCACCCAAGGTAGAAGCACCCAAGGTAGAAGCACCCAAGGAGGAAAATAAAAATGTCGTGGTTCCGAACAACTCCGCACCTAAAGCAGAAGCAACACTACCCGCACCCACACCACCACAGTTGGATGACAGAGCGGTATCTAGAAACAGCCCAGCAACAACAACAGCCGGACCGGCAACAACAGCCGGTGCCCCAGAAAAAAGAACAGCAAAAGTAATTGCTGATAGTGTAAACGTCAGAGAGACGAAAGTCAGTGGTAGTCCTGTATTGATAGCAGTCAAGAAAGGCACCATTGCCATCATTATTGGAACAGAAGGACGAGTGATTAATATTGAAGTCCCTGGACCAAACGGCCCCATCAAAGGATGGACATTGGCCGAATTTGTTGAAGAGGTTAGGAACTAATAAGATTAGTTTCATGGAAAGGTTAAATCTAAAATGTCTACAAACACACAGAGACTACTCACTATCTTGACTTTGATTGGCCTTGCAACGCCTGGCGTGGTTGCGGCCCAAAACAAAGTCTTTATTGAGCAAGTTGGAAACACCAACACCGTGTCAATCACGCAAGTTGGTAGCACTAACCGTGTTGGTAATTCTGGTAGCGGAAATCAATCATCTATCACAGGAAACACCAACACGTTGACCACAAGTCAAACTGGTGACAGCAACATCATTGATTACGATGTTATTGGTAATAGCAATACTATCAGTAAAACCGTCACAGGTGATACTAACCAAATTACCTTCACCTGCGGTGACGGAACAACATCCTGCACATCAGTGACCAGCACTATGACCGTTGTTGGCGATCTTAACACAGTAACATCAACTATCAAAGGTTCAACTATTACTAATACGTTGGGTATCACTGGTGATTCAAATACAGTAACACAAAATATCACAACCAGTAACAGTTCAAGCAACATCACAATCTTAGGTGATTCAAATACATTTACATCAACTATGAGTGGAACTAGTGCAGGTGGTGGTCACAGTTTAGTTGCCGCAGTTACTGGCACCAGTAACACACACACAGTTACACAACATGGCGTGGTTGACACAGTTGTCAGCATTGTGACCACTGGTAACTCAAACACAGTAACAGTCAACACTGGCAAGAATTGATGAATGAAAAGGTTATTTTTATCATTGATGCTGGCGATGCCAGTAGCGGCTCAGGCCGCTATTGGATCAGTCACTGATCAAACAGGTGCCTCCGTAGAAATTAAACGCGGCAAAGAAACCATTGTTGGTCGTAAAGATGTAGGTATTGAAAGCATGGACTCCGTCAATGTTGGTTCACGTTCTGAAACTAACATTACATTTCGTGATAACACGCGAGTAAAAATCAAAGAGAATTCAAGACTGGTCATTGACGACTTTGTGTTTGACCCTAAAAAGTCTGATGCTGGTAAGATGGCCATTAAGGTTGTGCTGGGCACAGTCCAATATGCGTCTGGACAAATTGCTAAAAATAATCAACAAAATATGAACATCAAAACTCCTACTGCTACTATTGCAGTCAGAGGCACAGATTTTGCCATGACTGTTGACGAAGTAGGTAAAAGCATAATTGTTTTGTTGCCTAGTTGTCGAGATCCCAGAGATATAAGTAGATATGAAATTGCAGGTAACTGCACCGTTGGCCGGATTGATGTAGAAACAGATGCTGGATTAGTGTCATTGACTCAACCATTCACAGCAACATTTGTTTCAGATGCCAACCAGCCACCTATTCAGCCTGTGAAAATTGAGTCCAATATCTTGGCCATCAACAACGATCAAAATTTAAACTTAGCCAATACTCTCAGAGAAGCCGTGGCTGAACGTGAACAAAGAAAAGACAGCGACAGAGATAAGTCTAAAACTTCCGATGACGAGCGCAAAGTAGCCAAAGAATCTACACAGTCAGCGTCCAGCAGACAAAGTGAAGCAGAAACACGACTCGTTAGTGGTGCCAATGGTGCCGGGGCCAGTGCAGAAACTGCGGCCAATAACTGCCACCCATTCAATGAGTGCGGCAATGAAAAAGGGCATAATTGGTATTATAGGGTTGATGATGAAAGAGGAAATACTATTATGATTAGGTCAGGTGAGAAGTTTGATAACACTACCTATTCTATTTCTATCAACAGCAACGACATCAGCACCAGAGTAGTAGGTGACGGTTCTAACAAAGTAACTGTGAGGATTTGGAACAAATGAAACATTGGAGGCTGTGGCTATACTCTGTTTTAATTTCAATTCCATTGACTTTAACTAGCCCTGCGGCCTGGGCGCAGAACGTAGGGTTTGAGTCAGGAAATCTTTCGGGGTGGACTACGGCCGGCAACGATGTCACCATCAGCACTGGCATCAACAATGTTTCGTATGGTGGCGGCAAGACCTGGACTATCACACCTTATGGCACATATATGGCAAAATTATATCCGTCGGGTAGTGTGGCCTTTGATGCCACTACTACTAACCTGGGTTTGAACAGCGCAGAAAATTCTGCCATTAGAAGTTTCATGCAGGCCAATGCTGGCGGCGGCAGTTCTACTCCTACCAATGGCACTTGGATTAAACGAACTGTTTCACTACAAGCAGGTGTCGCTTACAGTTTTGCCTGGAACTATTTGTCCACTGACTATACACCCTTTAACGATGGTTCAATGATGACATTGACACACACTACCAATGCTGGTGTCACTCCTACACTGAACAATCTACAGCAAAGATATGCCTTGTTGGGCTTTACCAATACTGGAACTGGCAACTACTCCACTGGTTCCTATGGTTCTACAGGTTGGCAATTGGCAACATTTACTGTGCCTGAATCAGGTGATTATGTGTTGGGCTTTGCTACCTTTAACTTAGGTGATACCATTCTAAGCCCGCAGTTGTTCATTGACGAGATACAAGGTGCCACCTTGTTGAACAACCAATCTTTTGCTCCTGTGACACCCAACGCAGGATCGTCGGCACCTACAACACCTAGTGGTCCAACACTCTGCTGTGGTGGTAGTGCCGCACCCATCACTGCCAACACGGCATTTACCACTCGTGTGCAAAACTTTTCTGCCACTGGTGACAACAAAGTAGTCATTGAGCAAATAGGTAACACCAACTCTGTGTCTGTGACTCAAGTTGGTGCTAAAAATTACACTGAATATCGCGTGTCTGGGTCTAACAATACTGCTACCATAACACAGAATTCCAACGCTGTCACAAATGCCAATTACATTGAGACTTTGATGGTAGGTAGCAACAATTCAACCACTATTGATCAAAACAGCACAGGCGGAGACAAGGGTGTGCTATTGTCTGTTAACAACAACAACAACAGCGTTAATATACAACAGCAGAACTCAGGATCACACTATGCTGAAATTTCTCTGTCTGGCGGCAACAAAACTGTTAACCTAACTCAACAAGGATCTGCCGGACACATGGCTCGAATTGAATTGTCAGGCGGCGCCACTTCCATAACAACTACACAGACTGGATCTGTCCAACAGCATTACTCAATCACACACAATTGCGCGAATAGCAGTTGTTCTGCCATTACTGTCACCCAAGGACAGTAACTCGTGATTTACAAAGGAGCCATAGATGTTTAAAAAAAATATCGTGGCGTTCCTATTCTGCCTAATCAGCACCATAGCCAACGCCCAAAATGAAAGTCCGTATTCAAGTCAAAAGCCAGTGCTGTGCGACAAAGCCAACAAAGTCTTGTCCGCACTCATGGAAAAATGGGGAGAGATTCCTGTTTGGACTGCCAAAGACGGGCAAGATAACACACGTTATTTGTTGCTGGTAAACTCCAAAACACGCACCTGGACTCTGCTACAATTTACTCCAGAAACCGCTTGCATTCTAGGGCTAGGTGAAGAATCTAATTTTACTGGAATTTGGACTTGACAAAAGCAGTATCTAAACTCAAGTAGTGCCTTTGGTAAATAAGGCACTATGAAGATTTCTGCAATTTCTAAATCTGCACAGCCACAACCCAAAGTGGTTGAAGACACATCTGCTTTATCTGAAGTCAATATGAGTCCCAGTGTCTTGGCACAATTTGCCAAAGATGCTGACAAATATGGCGTTCGTGCAGGCTTCGAAGCAGAATTATTGTTTACAAAAATTGGGCCGCGCAACGACGGTGGCGATGATGGCGAAGCTCTCCCTGATTATGAAAACTACGATGTGGCTATTCGGAATCACACTACCTTAGATCAACTACAAGACTTTTTTTCCGAAGTGATGAGTCGCAACAATCCTGTTTGGGGCCGCATGGAAGAAGCCTACCTTGATGGTGTCTATGAAGAAGCCCAGAAGTTTGTTGACGAAAACATTGACGAGCGTGTGCGTGAACGTGTGCTGGACGAAATCGCCGAAGACGAAAGACTCTACAACTATCTCACTTCCAACGGTCACAGCGACGAAGACATTGAAAAGATCATTGCCGCCGGCGATGATGCTCCACGTTTTACTAGATCGTCAGAACAACAGGCCTATGCCAACGAAAATCCCTTGTATAAGTTTTGGCAAGAGGCACAGGATGCTGTAGAAGAAGAACTAGAATCCGAAATGGATCGCATGCGTGACGAAGTTGAAAATGAACTGCGTGACGAGTTCATGAGCGACAACGACTACTACATTGGTCAATGGCTCAAGGACAACGACATTAACTCCATGAGCAACTTGGCCAATGAATATGAACTAGCGTGGCCTTACTGGACAGACACTAATACTGAATTTGAAGCCTTCGATGAAGCGGATATGGCTTATGCCGCTGAAGATTTAAAAGAACTGTTGGGTATAGATGTCAGAGTCTCGGGCGGTTATCACAAAGCCGCCAGAAACGACAGCAGTTATATCATTGAACCTGACGGTAGTCTAGAGCCTGATGATCCAGAAGATCACGGTTCTGCAGAAGTGATTAGCCCACCAATGCCATTGGATCAAATGATTGATCATGTCAAGAAAGTTATTCAATGGTCCAAGAGTTACGGTGGGTATACCAATAAAAAATGTGGCCTGCATGTGGGCGTTAGCCTTCCTGACATGAGCAAGGTTGACTATGTGAAATTGGCTCTGCTCATGGGTGATGAGTATGTGCTGAAAACATTTGGTCGAGAAATGAACACCTATTGCGAAAGTGTGTTCAAAAAAATTGCCGGGAACCGCAATGAACAAACAATAGCACAGGCAATTGATGCACTGAAAACTGGCATGATTGGTGTGGCATCTACTGCACTAAAATACAGCGTGTTCAAATCCACGGGCACCACAGAAAAGTTTGTCAGTGCTAACTGGAAAAATCAATACATTGAATTTCGCAGTATGGGCGGGGACTACATTGACAACATAGACAAAATCGTCAATACTGTATATCGTTATGTTCGTGCTTTGGTTTCAGCCGCAGATCCTGAAATGGATCGCAAAGAATACATTTCTAAACTTTATAAATTAGTTCAAAAAGCCAACGAAGACATTGCCGCACCGGATAGCATTGAGCCTGTAAACATGTTGATTACCAAATACCTAGCAGGACAGTTAGACAAACAAGCCATTTCAAAATACACACAATATTTTAAACAAGCGGCAGTGAGTAGAACAAATCCCAATGCCGAAAAACCAGCACATCCAGCCGGACAACTACAACGCTGGAGAATTGGATTTCCAGGCCGCGGCATAGAAATTATAGTCAAGGCACGCAATGCTGACCGCGCATTGGCCATTGCTCGTAAAGAAAACTCAATCATTGCTCGTGCCGATGACAATCAACTGTCAGTGACATCAATGGGAGTGGTCAATACGCCAGCGCCAAACAATAATACAGCCTTAGCAGGATCGCATGTAGTCAATGATTTTACATCACAGGACAATGGATCAAGCAGTGGCGAATTTACCGGTTGGTGGAAGATCCTTGACGCCAACGACCAAGAACTGCATCGCTTTAACGGGTTAAATTTCTTCCTTGGCAACAGTCAAGCAGATGCCAATAGAGTAGCGGCAGGCTGGGTGGCTCAGAATAGACCTGACCAGGCGGGCCAAGACGTAGCAGTTGTTCCGGTAATGAACTAATATGAAAATCGCCGACTTAGAAGAAAATTTTCATGACGGCAAGAAACCCGGACGCAAGGGCCTAGCCAAGAGAAGTGGAGTCGATTGCAGTAAAAGTGTTACGGACCTGAGAAAAATTGCCAAAAACAGTTCTGGCGAAAAGCAACGCATGGCACATTTCTGTGCCAATATGAAATCGGGCCGCAATTAAACAAAGTCTTGACAAGCCCTGGGCAAAGATGTTATAATGTTTGATATGAATCCTTACAGAACTGCTGTATTACATGCATGGCAAACCATACGACAATTAGGACCATGGAGTGTGGTCTGGGTTTCCATTACCTCGCTACTGCTAATTGCAGTCAAAGTTTATAATCCTGCTCCAGTAGAAAGCCTAAGACTCAAGGGCTTTGACATGTTGTTGGCATCGGATGCTAAAACAGTCAGTGAGCAGGTGGTGTTATTGGACTTGGGTGAACGTTCTATGGAACGAGTAGGTCAATGGCCCTGGGACCGACGAGAACTAGCACACATTGTGGCACGACTGCGTGAACTCAAAGCCGCTGTTGTGGTAATGCCTATTTTAATGACAGAAAAGGACAGGCTTGGTGGTGATGATGCATTGTCCAAAGAGTTGGCCAAAACACCAAGTGTAATTGCACAAGCACCAACCAATCAAAACAAAAAGCCCGATGCAGTTCGACGCGGTGTGGCTGTAATTGGTGGTGATCCGTATACCTATTTGTTCACTTGGCCAGGCGCACTGGCACCCAGACCCGAACTGGCACAAAGCGCCGGCGGAGTAGGAACTACCGCAGTGGCACCTGAATTAGACGGTGTTGTTCGACGCATGCCATTGATTGTCAATGTGGCCAAGGAATACTATCCCAACGTTACACTAGAAACACTCAGAGTCTTTACCGGCGAAAAAAGTTATCAAATAAAAATGAACGATACCGGCGTTGAAAAGGTTCGTGTGGCAGGACAGCCCATTATTGACACAGACCCAAATGCCCGAGTATGGCTACGCTGGTCCAAAACCTTTCAGCGTATAGAGGCCGCAGACCTTGGTAAACGTGACGTTGATCTCAAAGACAAAATTGTAGTCATTGGATTAACTGCCGAAGGCCTAGGTGGTATCATTGCTACTCCCAGAGGTGAAATGTGGGCACATGATTTGCAGGCTGTCAGTTTACAAACCATGCTAGATGGCAACAGCCCCAGCAGACCCTGGTGGAGTAATGCGGCAGAAATTGGTGCCATTGTTTTGGTCACTGTTTTGGTTATCTTGCTGATGCCTAGACTGCCTATCTGGGCCATGGCAGTATTGTTGATTGCCACTGTTGGTGGTGTAATTCAAGCAGGTCTACAACTGTGGATGCACTGGAGTTTCTTGTTTGACATTTACTTTGTGGCCGCGGCCGCTGTGGTGATTTATGGACATGGCTTGTTTGTTCGCTTTGCTCGAGAATTCTTACAGAAGCAACAGATCAAGAAACAGTTTGGCACTTACCTAAGCCCTGCCTTGGTGGCCAAATTGCAAAAGAATCCCGAACTGCTACGGTTGGGTGGTGACGAACGCGAACTGTCAATCATGTTCACTGACGTGCGAGGCTTTACCACTATCTCTGAACACTACGGCCGAGATGTTCAGGGCCTAACACAAATTATGAATCGTTACATGACTGCCATGACTGCCAAGATCATTGAAAACAACGGCACTCTGGACAAGTATATTGGCGATGCTCAAATGGCATTCTGGAATGCACCCGTGGATGAACCCAGGCATGCACACCAGGCTGTGAAAACAGCATTGGCCATGATGGGAAGTTTAGACAAATTCAATGAAGAAATCACAGCAGAAGGTATCCCTGCTTTTGGTATGGGTCTCGGCATCAATACTGCCGCCGTTGTTGTGGGTAATATGGGTAGCGATCAGCGGTTTGATTACACTTGCCTTGGCGACGGTGTTAATTTGGCGTCAAGACTTGAGGGCCAGTCTAAGCCGTATGGTGTCAAAATTGTCCTAGGTCAACGCACCGCCGAGTTGGTCAAGGATGAATATCCAGTGATTGAACTGGATTGTATTGCCGTCAAAGGCAAGAACATTGGTGTGAAAATCTACACCTTAGGCGAAACCAACCTCACTCAGCACGATATATATTTGACAGCCTACTACAGAGGTGATTGGACAAGAGCCATTCGAGCCTGTGAAAAGCTAATCAAAGAAGACAACAAATTGCGCCACTATTATGAAAATATGTTGGATCGCATGAATGAAGGCCTCCCAGCCAACTGGGATGGCACTTATCGAGCAACCAGCAAATAAGGATAACCAAATACAATGGACGATATTGAACTGAAGGTCACCAAGATTATTGCAGAGTATCTTAATGTCAAAGAAGATTCATTTTCTCATCACGACAAATTCTCTGACCTTGGTGCCGACAGTCTTGACGCTGTAGAATTGATCATGGCTGTTGAAGATGCGTTTGGTGTTGAAGTCACTGACGAAGAAACACAATTGTTGATCACTACTAACGCCGTAGTAGAACTGTTACGTTCTAAACTAACTAAGTGATATGGGTGTAAAAAATCTAACATATCCTGAATCAACATCTCAGGCCTTAAGGCATGACAACTATTTCATACCTTTGGATTTAAAGTTAGATGCACAAGAGCAAGATCAGTTCTTTGAATACTATAAAACTGAATTCTTGCCCACTATTGATTTTAAAAAAGCATTGTATAGTCCAATGGGAAATGCCACAAGGCATTTCCCAAAGACTGTGGCATACACTCGAGAGTTTTTGGGCCGTATTGGTCTTACCACACGAAACTTGACTGTATTTGTAGCACCACCTACACATGATATCAATGATGCTAGAAACATACATGTGGACTCTGTCAAGGACCCTGCGGGCAATGACACAATACTAGAAGCCAGACTTAGTTATTACGAGATGGCCGACACGCCAGGAGTTGTTCGCTGGTTTCCCAAAGACACAGACTATATGTTTTATGAAGAAAGCATTCCTGGAAAAGTGGAATCAAAAATTTGGACTCTACCCTGGATTCAAGATCTAAAGGAAAATAAGGTCAACTGGGAAGATGTTCCTGATTGGGAGTTTGCCACTGTGACCAATATGCCGTCGGGCATTATTAGAACCAATATACCTCATCATGTTATTCAAGGTGGTGGTAATAGACTTACAATCAGTGCTCAGATTGTTTGGCCTTCAGGCAGTCCTGTAGGCGTATGGGCACATATACACAATAACAAACACTTACTGGGAGTATAAGACACAACGCATGAAACACTATTTGTTTACCTATGGCATGTTAACTAACAGAGACATAATGTCGCCGGGCGCAAAACTAATTGGAGTAGGCCTACTAAAGGGTTGGGCATTTGAAATGCTGACCTTTGCCAATGTATTTCAAAGATTTAATTCAACTGCTCAAGGAGTTCTTTGGGAAATTAACGATTTAATATTAGAAGAATGTGACTGGAGAGAAGGTTATCCCACAACCTACGACAGAAAACTAGTTACAGTCAAATGTGGCAATCGCAATTATCCTGCTTGGGTTTATACCCTGACTGAACGAGGTCGCACCCGTTATCGACAAAATCCTACTTCGTATGATTATTATCAAAGTGTTGCCGAAGGCTACGAGCAACACGGCGTAAATCTTGAACAGATTATCCGCGTAGGGCGACTAGACCCAGTCGCTTAAAAACCTGTATCCAAAGCCAACCAACGTCGAACTCAAACCAGCGGCGGCTTAGTTTAGCACTACCTGGATTTAAGTGATGGTTGGCATGCAGTTCTTCGCCTCCCACTATCAGACCCCAAGGTAAGATATTTCTGCTGGCATCTTGATTGCCAGCACGATAACCCCAGGCATGTCCAATGCCATTGATTACACCAGCGGCCCAAAAAGGTATCCAGGCCATTTGCACCAACCACATTAAGGCGCCCACCCAACCAAAGATGGCGCAGTTGAGCACAAAGAGAATGCCAATGCCAAGTCTGGAGTGAGGAGTGTATATGTTGCGCTCCATCCAATCATCAGGAGTGCCACTGCCAAATGTGCTGACCATTGCTTTATCTTTTGACGCTTCATGATATAATAGTGCTCCTTGCCAGACCACACGCCCTAGACCAAATACTTTGGGACTATGCGGATCTCCTTCTCGGTCGCTGAATTTGTGATGCTTGCGATGTATGGCCACCCATTGACGTGTAACCATTCCTGTAGTCAGCCAAAGCCAAAAACGCATGACATGGCTCAAAATTGGATGGAAAGTCAATGATTGGTGCGATTGCCCACGATGTAGGTAAAGTGTAACGCATACAATGGTCATGTGCGTCATGACCAAGGTTAGTATTAGTTCTATCATTTACTACTTATTGCCAGTGCGACCAGACTTCTTTTCGGCTTCATCTTCCAGTTTTTCTTCGTGACGCACACGTTCGGCTTCAATGACTTTGCCTCGAAGCATCAACACAATGTTGATTTTTTGGTTAAGTCTAATCAAATCGTTGTCCAACATGCGGATACGATCAATGAGGCCAATCAACACCTTATTGGCTTCACTGAGCACTGGTTTGATTTCCTGGGTGGCCCATTTCCACACGTAGAAAATCAAGTATCCCATGCCTCCTGCGGCCACAATAGGAAAACCGTATTTGTTAATCATTTCAACTACATTCATTATTTCACTCCTTTCCAAATACCCCAGGGATCCCAAATTTTCTCTGGCTTGACTCGGGGTTCATAATAATACCAAATTGCCACCGAAACTAACATCAGACATTCTAACATATAGAACACCAGGAAAGATTCAAATAGTAGATTCGGATCCACAGCAGAGACTGCTGACATTTATTTTCCTTTGGGTGCTGTTTTGATTTTATATTCGCCTTCCTTAGAAGCCGACTTGTCACCAAAAAATCGCACGGCATAGTAGCAATACCATGCACGGAACCAGCCCATGCCATCTTCTTGGCACATCCAACGCATGGTTCTATCTGCAATTTCTCTACAGGTGTTTTTGGGTAAATCTGTTTCGCGCATGAGTTGATATAGCGCATCATGCACCATTGCTCCACGCATAAAATCGTGCGTGTCAATGGTTGGCCCCGATGGACCGTCCCAGGCATAGCCACGTTTGATGGTCAGGCGCCCAGTTTTTGTAAGTTTGATATAGCCAGTATCAATGTCCCAATTAGTAATTGGAACTTCAACTGTGTAATCTTCTGCCAGTTGATATTTGTAGCCTTCTTTGTATTTGATCATTGTTTGTATGATGGGCGATAACCATTCTTCATCATGACTCGCTCCATTCCTTGTATTCTAGACTCCAACTCTTTGTTGGTAGTTGACAGTTGCTTAATTTTTAGTTTGTCTGATTTTATGTCTTCTATTTCTGACCACACCCAAATTGAAATCAGCATGGATGACCAACCTAGTATCCACAAAATTAAAAAGGTATTAAGGACTAGGTCTGTGCTCATTTTAGCCTACCAATGGTCTAATACCATTAACAACAGGGCGCCATGCCCACTCAAATCCTACAACAACTCCAACAACAAACCCAATACCGGTAGCAATTAAGGAGAATTTTAGTAAATCTCTGTCAGACCAAATGTATTCTGATCTGTTATAGGGATTAACCGTATCTTTCATCCACATTGACTTGAATTTGCTTAACAACATCTTCGGCTCCTTGTCTAATAAATGCCACCAAAGGATCTACCTTTACTAGCATGACGCGATCATTGACGTTTTTCATTTCAAAATAATCGCCATTTTTCCATCCTAGTTTATCTACGTTAAGTTCTTGATCCAACATTATCCCATTTGGACTTAAATCCCACGAATAGTCAAAATGTAACATCAATCTCTCCTGGCGTCAGTTTTACCATCCGCTCGTGCCAGTCTATCAAGATCAGGTTTTACGCCCAGGGCCGATGACACCAATGTGTCAATACGGATCACGTCGTGATTCATTGTTTTTACTCGATTGTCTAAGGATGTGATGATACCCGACAGGCCCTGCACTGAACCCATGACACTAGCCAGAATAAACTTCAAAGTCAAGAACACAAAATATCCTGCGGCTAGGGCAGATGCAATAGGAAAGCCAACTTCGGCTACCAGTTTAAAAAAATCCATGATGAGTGGCTCCTCAATAATACACCCATATTTAGGTATAACCATTGATTTCTTTAACGGCTATTTTTTTACTAAATAGAGCCAGAGACCAAAACCGCATTAACGGTAAATAGACCTATGAAATTCCGAGATTTAATCACTGAAGAAGGCGACTCAGCAGGCACCGTAAGCACGGACATTGCTATCTTGACCTATCCTCTTTTTGTGCGAGGCACCACTCGCAGACAAAAAAGAAAAAATGCCAGGGCCGCAGTAGGCCAAAATATGGATTCTGGCAAGCATTTAGGCATCATTGGTCGCGGAGTATACGAGAATCTCGACGAAGCCAGCATTGCTACCATGCGTGACTATAAAGAAGCACATGTTGTTGATCACAACGACGTCATTTACCGCGTGGACAAAGCCAACCCAATGGACGACACTGAAGTTCTAGTGCTAGGTGGTGCTGGTCGCTACAGTTTAAAAGGACTGAGAGACAAGGCCCGTAGAGAAGCACAGCAAATAGCCAAAGAACTTGATTCCGAACACGGCGATGCTTTCCGACGCAATTCAGAAAACATCCGACAACTGACCAACACTTTGAACACCATTGTGGCGGCATACAATCAACTTGAACGTTTACGTCGCAGAGGTGGTGCAAGAAGTCGTGGCATACGCAGAGAACAGGTTGAAGTTGTCAAAGAAGGTATTGCCGTGCTTGAACGTGTATGTCAAAGTCGAGTGCAGGAAAAAGCACCACCGGGCTTTGATAAAAAGTTATACAAAGAGTTAATTGATCGTTACGGCAAAACTAGCCGTGCATACGCCACGATGTGGACGATACATAATAAAACAAAAGGAAAAAGCAAATGATCCGCATCCAGTTGATCACCGAAGGAAAAGTTGTCAAGCAAATCTCAAGTAGGGTTCACGAAACAGTGGTGCTTGAACAACTGAAAAAATATCCTGGCACCGTAGATGAAATCATCTACGAAGGCGAAATGTCCGAGGACGCCAAGGCCATACTACAAAAGGTAGCCAAGCGAGTAATTCCAGCCGCTATGGCCGCCGGCATTGCTTTGGGTAATGCCAACTCTGCTCAGGCCCAAAATTATTTTCCTGGAACCAATCAAAGCATTGGTCAACATGTTGCAGACATTTTCAACCCCAACTACAGAGAAATTCAGCGCCAACGCAAGGCTGAAAGAGACACACGTCACAAAGAACAAGATGCATATCATAAAGAAATTCGTCGTGCTCGTGTAGATCAAGCACGTCAACAAGGACGACAGGATTCTAGATCATATTCAGGATCAGAAATGCCCAGCGGCACCAAGGTCTATGATCAAGCACGACTCAGCGGTGATGGCCGCCATATTATTCTTTATGACCTTGATCATAGGGTGATTCGTATTGATCGCACCGGCACAGAGTTTATTCCTGCTGACAGTCAACGTCTGGCACACTACATCACACGTGGTGGACAAGTTTATTATGTGCGGCATGCGGCCACAGCAAGAAGAGAAGGCGTAGAAGGTATCGTTGAAGATCCTACTGTAGGAACAATTCCTGCCAAAGGTCCCACTGCCAATACACCCAACAAGACCACTACCCAACAAGATACTGATGATGAACAGGCGGGTCTAGAATTGGACAAGGATCACGGACTAGACAAACAAACACTTGATGCAATTAAAAAGGCCGGCGTTGCTGTTGACATCAAAGAAGAACAACCCAGCAGACTAGAACAGCGTATTCGTGGTGTCAGTGAATCTGTCAATGAAGGCTTCACTGACGAAAAACTACAGGATATCCTGGACAAGCACGAAGCCAGTTGGCAAGCGTTCAAGTCTGGTGGTGACATCACTGACAACGACCAGTTCTATGATGACCTCATGGACTACTTTATAGACAGCGGCGAAATGCCATATGGAGTGGCCACAGGTGACGAGGATGGTGTAAATTGGATTACAAATGCGCTGGATCGATTGGCCGGCAATGAGGAGATTGGTGAAATGAAAGATGATGACATGGATGTTGATCAGGCCAGTGCCGCAGATCAAGCCAGCGCAGATAAAAATATTATCATGCAGATTCGCAAGGCTGCAGACTATGAAAAGCCTACAAAGATCAGTCTAGATGACGGCACCGGTTTTGTTCTTGATGCTAGAAAAGCCAAGAAGATTTTGAACATGTTTGATCACCTCAAGCCTGATTCCAAAGCACTGATGCAACAGGTATTAAACAAGCAAGATGGTATCAAACAGATCCTTGGGCATCTGGGTGAAAGTGTCACTGAAAGCGGGGCGGAAGCCAGCCTACAGCGTTATGTCAACGAGTATCCTGAAGAAGTGTCTGACAACCTCGAAGCACTAAAAGCCAAGGCCGAAGAAGAAATGGCTGGCACACGCAACAACTGGGGTATTGGTCAACTGCCTGATGGAAGATTTATTCTTGCACTTATGGGTTCACTGAAGAAGTGGGGTCTTCCTATCAAAGCACAGGCTTCTGTAAACGAAGCACCTAATGTTGCTCAATACGCAAGCCTGGCAGATGTTTATCCTGAAGGCTCAACTGAAATTTGGTATTGGAAAGAAGACTTTGCCAGAGACGCAATGATGGGTGCCAAGTTCATGACCAAGCAAGGTGTCATGCCAACTCCTGATTCAGTGCCCAACAACTATGTGTTGATTGGCAAAATGCGCGAAACCAACCCAGACAAGATTTTCCACATGATGCAGGGAGAAATCTGGAGTCCAGAAGGTCAAGCCAATGCCATGATCAAATCATCTGGCACCGGGCATACATCAATGAGCGTGGGTGACATCATCCATGTTGGCAACAAATGGATGATGGTAGATCGCTATGGGTTCCATACCCTAGGTGACGAACCTTTGGAAGATTCAGTGCAGTTTGAAAGCACATATTTTGATCCTAAAAAGACAGCGGCAGCGATTGCCAGCAGAATCATTGAAGACACTTACAAATGAAATTTTACCGAGACATAGTTGAGGCACATCCCAACAGCAAGATCTACGACAAGTGCTGGGACGGTTATCGCAAGGTGCCGGGCAAGACTCGTGGCGAAAAAGGCAGTTGCAAAAAAATCAGCACCGAAGCCTATGACGCCTGGGATGAAGCCGATGTATGGTATCAATTTGACACCTCAACTAAAAAACTAAAACAAAAAACGTGGTATCATGCACAAGAGCGTGAGGCTCGTGCCAATGGTTGGCATGATTCACACGACAAGGCCATGCAAGCACACGGTTATTTCCCCAGCAAGTTTAAAAAGGGCGAGTATGTCATCAAAGGTGCAGATGACAAATGGATCAAAGTTTATCCTTATGCTGATAAAACTGTAAAAGAATTTGCACCTGCTGGTCGTGATCCCCAGGTCATTGAAGGTCAACAACTGAGTATTCAACAACTAGCAACCATCAGTGATGAAGCACTAGACAAGGCATATAAGTATGGACGTAGTAGTCCAGGAAACACATTTGGTTGGCAAGCTAACTTAAAGTCAGCACAGTATGCTAAACAAATGATTGATAAAGGTGTTACTGACATTGAAGCAATCAGTGATGCTATTCACAATGGATGGAACGTAACCGCACAAGCATTTGTTCAAAATCCTGAACAGTTTGATGATACTGCCAAGTTACAAACTGCAGGTAAGCTAGAAGCAAAACTTCAACAACGTGCTGAGTTAATGAAAAAGAATTATTCTCAACTACCCGAAGATGAAAAAGAAAAAGACCGTGTAGTTGCCCGTGCTTTATTACAAGCAATTAAAGGCGAACAAGGTGTAGCGGAAGGCCGTGATGGTAACGATGTGGAAGAATTTTTACACAAGGTTGCACAATCTGGCGACAACGGTTATGACATGCTATACAATGCTCAAAAAGGCAAATACGGCCAAGAAATTGAACGAGCAATACAAGACATGTATGATAATGTTTCTATTGATACAGGCTATCACGGTGATGATGACTTTGAACAAATTTATGATCGTATGTTAGACAACATTGGAGACGATTACGGCCAGCAAGGTGTGGCGGAAGGCGACGACGATGAAGAAGACAATGACGAGGGATTCTTTGTAGCCATTGGCAACGAAAGAGATGGCGGCTTTGTTGGCATGATAAACAAAGATGGCGGCAAGTGGCGAGAAACTGCAATCGACGGAGATCCACCTCACAATTGGGGCGGCAGTTACATGAGCTAT
>SXGQ01075219.1_pt1 | contig 27675 bp, 17 predicted proteins | sample 3178371 | NCBI WGS metagenome assembly SXGQ01 (sample SAMN11356859, study PRJNA531348) | freshwater metagenome | isolation source: freshwater sample F1-20 | place: China: Fuxian Lake, Yuxi | collected 2017-12-25 | reverse complement strand
GCTTAGACAGCTTGTTAGATATAGTGATCTTTAGGGTAGATAAAGTGTTGTCTAAGGTAGTCTTTTCATGAAGCTTCTCTTGATACTCTTGGTATAGTTTGGCGTTAAAGGTTTGTTTATGCTCCTCAAACTCAGTCGATAAAGTTTGCACTAAACTATCCTTCTCAGTTAAGCTGGTTTTTATCGATTCTAGTGTAGTTTTATACTGTTCACGCTTTTGTTGTGAGAAGTCCAACTCTCGTTGCAACACACTAATATCTAATCCATCAGCCTTAGATGATTGTAGTTGTTTGTTTAAGCTTAAAAGCTGTGTGTTAAGAGTCTCTAATTCATCCTCAGCTACTTCTGCTTTAGTCTCTGCCTCCTTGTGCTTTTGCTCTTGTATCTCTCTAGTTCTTTCAGCATCTCCAAGCTTTGTCTCAAAGTCTTGCTTCTGATACTCTTCTAGCAAAATTACAGTGGTTCTGCTTTCTTTATTCGCTAATTCATATAATGAGTCAAAGATTTTTAAATCCAAAAAGTTTGCAAGTAAGTCTTTCCTTTCACCTTGAGTCTTGTCTATAAAGTTGGAATTATTGCCTTGTAATGATAGTGCTGTTAGTATGAAGTCATCAAAGGATCCAACGTATGTTTGAATGATCTTATCGGTATCACGACGTTGCTCTCCATTAAGAGAAACCTTCTCTCCGGCATCAGTAACATGCCAGAAGTCAATGTCTACACGAAGCTTTCCAGCTAATGGACCTTTAGCATAACGTGCAGCACGTTTTTCTATGAAATAATCGATACCTCCAAGCTCAAAGTTAAACTTACACCAAAAGCCATCCTTCTTTCTATTCAACACTTGTTCAGCCTTACTAGCACGAAACGAATGATCAAATAAACAAAAGCACAATGCATCCAGTATAGCTGATTTACCTGCGTGATTTGGTGCAAATAAACCGCAAGTACCCTCAAGAGTGTCAAAGCTTACAACATTACCTTCTCCATACGAGAACATGTTATCAAACTCAAACTTCTTTGGCTTCCATATTATATTACGAGCTGTTTCTCCTTGTTGTAAGGTCTGGTTTAAACCAGCGTTTATCTTTAGTACAGACTCAATGGACTCAGCATCTATATCCTTATGTTGAAGATAGTCTTTAATGAGTTGGTTTTGGTATTGTATGTTTCTAACATCTCCTTGATGTAAGGATTCACCAAACAGCTTTCCATCGTCGCTTGAAGCTACTTTATCAAGCTTTTGTACAACAACATCGCTATTTCTGTAAGACTTTCTTATCTCTGCTAGGATCTTTTTAGTATCCGCTGCTGATGTGTTTTTAGTTCTCAGCCTAACATTTGTCTTAGCTGTTATTGGCAAGTTTGTTGGTAGTATTCCATCCTCTACATCGAGTGTAAAAAAGCCATAATCATTAGGAATATCACGGAATGTGTACTCAATACCATTTTGTAAATTGATTAAAGCATACCCATGTCCTTCAAAGGATTCACCAAAGTTTTGTTGAACCAAAGAGCCTGGATAAAACATGATAGGATCTTGTTTACTTAGGATTTGTCTCTTATGGATATCGCCTAATAAAACTAAATCATATCCAGCAAAGGTGTCCCAATCTAATCCGTGAGACAGCAATAAACCACTATCAACTTTACTGTTTGCAACAGTGCCATGATACATAGCTATTGTATGCTTAAACTTTTTAGGAAAAGTAAGTTTATCAAATGTAACATACTCACTTTTGTCTTCAAGTAAAGACATTACACTTATACAAACATTACCAATTTCATATAAACCTGAGTTGCGTAAATAAAACAAATTAGGATGTGCATTTGCTTCTACAATTGGTGTTAAAGCATCTAATCTACTGTTGTTATTAAGATTGGTATCATGATTACCGCAGATAACAATTGTAGGCCTCCTATCAGCTAATCCATTAAATAGATATGAAACCATGTTGATGAGTTCTGGACTCATGTCGGTCTTGGCATGCACTATATCACCACCTACTGTTACAATGCCATTTTCTGGTAAACTATCAACTGCTTCAAATAGCTTTTTAAACACCTCCTTGAACTCTGTGTGACGTTTCCAGTTCCGAAGATGTATATCAGCTATGTGTAGTATCTGATCAACCTCTTTAAGATTACATTTAATTTTATTAATCATAGTTCCATTTTAAACTTAATTAAATCGAGAAAATCTACTGTTTTTGCTCGACTTGTTGCTCCTACCATATCACTATACCCTACCTCACTTGGATCCTTTCCAGGTAAACTAATAGTGCATACTTCTACTCCATTATTTAAAAAATACTCAACTTCCTTTACAGAGTCATCAAAGGCATCACCGTCAAGTGCAAGATATAACTTCTTTACTTTTTCAGTTAGTATTTTGCTCCTTAATGTAGGCATTATTTTCTTTCCAAACAACGGTATTGCATTACGTTTGGTTGCAATTGCATCAAACGCACCTTCAACAATAGTAACTGGTTCTTTCCAGTTTATTTGATTTTCAAAACCAATAACATCCTTAGATATTGGTGGATTCTTATGTCTTACTGTGGCATTACTGTAAAAGCTTCTGCCCACATAATAGTTGAGTATATTGTGTTCATTGTAGCTTGGAATAATGACCATTCCAGCATAAGGTCCTTCTTCACAATATCCAACTTGATAGCGTAAAATATCGATAGGTGTTAGCTTTCTAACATTCATTACGTAATGCAAAGCATTCTTGTAGTCTGGTGTGTTTTGTGAGATGTAAAGTGGCTTATAGTGATCTGGTAATCCTACCAACTCACGACCTAGTTCCAACTTGTTTCTAAAGGAAGTATCACCATAGATCTCCTTTATTTTCTTGTAAAGGTCTATTGGTGCATTACTCTTCTTGAATAAAGATAGTAATGTCTGACCCTTGCTATCACAAACCCAGCAATGCCACTTTTGTGTGTTTAGGTTGATTTGCAGTTTGTGTTTATAGTGATTGCAAAAAGGACAAAAATAGCTTATTTCACCATCTTTCCTGTGTTGAATCCCAGCACCCAAATGCTCATCAATAATATGTTTGACTTGTAATAAGTTTAGAGTCATATTCTAATATACGACTTTATTTTTATTCTAACCAAGAATTTGGGATTGTCTTATCTGCATAGATAAAGCCATGCTTTTCGCACCAATCTGCGTAGGTGGTTTTAGATCCTTTTCTAATCTTGTTTTTAGAATTTTGAAATACAAATCGTATATCTAACTCTGGATGTTGTGATTTTATTAATATATGCTTTTTTCTGTCTTCTACAACAAATCTACCCTTTGTTTCGACAAAAATTCCATTAGGTAACCTAAAATCGGGAGTATACTCATGGTGTGTCACTGGCTTTATGTAATGCACTTTGTGCTTTTCATACTCACCATCTATGTTATTTTGCTTTAATTGAATGTCTATGATCTCCTCAAGACCACTTCTATATCCTTTGTCCCTTGTTATCTGTAGCGTTGCTCTTCTTTTATTCATAACTAACTATTATATTATCGATCGTACCTTATTATAAAGGTTGTATCCATGTTATTTGGAGTTTGTATTGGTGTATTTAATTTTCCTATGACAAGAAGCTGTCCGTAATCGTTATATAAACCAATTGTAGTAATAAAAGGTCTAAAAGCTGAACCCGTTACAAGAGCTTTATACTTATACTCTCCTAACGAAGGATCCCATTCTTGTAACGATGGGTGCATACTCATACCAAACTCACCAGGTCCAACTGTACAAGAAACTTCTTTTTCCCATATAGTATGTGTTCCTCTTGTGCTGACAGTTTTAATTGTAGAGTATTGCATTGGTGGTGATGTAAGAGTCATCATACCATGATTATAAAAAGCATTACCAACTATCGTATTACCAACACCAAGTGTGTGATGTAAAATTTTAGCATCATCACTACTTAGTTTATTTTTGTATATCTTAACATTATCAATGACTCCTGTGAATCCTTGACTATTATCATGGTTATTTCCTATATAGATGTTGGATTCGTTAGAGCTGTGTTTGTCTGGAAAGGTATAGCTTGCGGATACTGAGGATGAGGTTATGTAATTGCTTACGTATAAAGTGACTAATGATCCCGTCTTCGATACCATAACATGGTGTAAGTTGTTTAAGCTCATTGATATGCTACTTGTAAGTGCAAACAAGTCATAGCCAACATACTTTTCAAATTTTACTTTTAAGCTTTCGGAAGCGTAAGTAATTCTATACGGTGCTTTGGTTGGCACTGGTTTTGTATAAACATTGCCGTTATCATCCACTCGCAATTCGTCTACAGTTCCTTGTTTAGTAATAAGTGTAGATCCGGATATGTGTGTTGGATAGGCTGTTGGCATTACCATCATGCTTATAGCAAAGTCGTCGTTTTCAAAATTATAGTACTGTCTGTAAGCAGGCTCTACACTTGGTTTAACTTCAATTCGAGAGTTTTGAGAGGCTGTAAAAAATAGCACAGCTCCTAGTAAATTTTTATCTGTCGGATACGGTTCATATCCACCACTTAAAAAGCTACTACTTACGTTTGTATATAAACTTTCCATTTGCCAGTAACCTTTGTTAAAGCTACTTGTGTGATTAAATAAACCTACGTTAATGTACTTATACAAATCATCAAACGGCCATTCGCCTACTGGATTTTTAGATACTGAAGAGGAATAGTTTGTAAAGGCTCCTCCTATAGTTTGATTATAAGGAGATAGAATGCCACCCGTAACGTATAAATTTCCAAATAAGTCATCTACTACTGTTGCTAATCCTGAGGTTGTCATTGACCCTGTTATTGCTAAAGACCAACTTACAGTCATAGTAATAGATCCTGGTAGTATTGCTTCACCAAATTTAGATTGTGGCATACTAACAACTTGAGCTTTATCTTCTAAAAACCTAAACTGTCTGTTTATATTACCACTACCAAAAGAAGCTTTGTTGTTTTGGTAAAAGTCTCTGTAATATAAATGGTTTATTGATGCATGAACAACGCGTTGAAATTTTCCATCAGACGTTGTTAGTTCTTGGGCATCAAAGTAAGGGTTACCTTGATCAAAAGTATCTTTTAAAAAGTCTACTTGGGGATAATTTGAAGTGGGATTGTAATTTGCTTGATATATAGTATACACAGAACCGCTTCCTGCTTCACCAATTGAGTCTGCCCATAGTTTGTAGGTGCGGAAGGGAGTAACTCTTATATCTGATTTATCTAAGCTCTTAAAAACTCCAGCCATTTAATATAAATATACTCGCAAAAAGAAACCCCCAATAATGGGGGTCAATCCTTGAATACTATTCAAGAGGAGGTTAGTAATCTAATTTTACCTTAATTAAGGCTTCACGATTAAAGCTTTTTAACAAAGGTTTACTTAATTTAGCAACCGCTAAAAGACGATTTCTATCATCATACATTCCAATTGTAGTAACATAAACACTTGGATTACGAAGCATACTAGCATGTAAAAAATTACCATTGCTTCCAGTTACAAACGTTGGATTGTTTGAAAAATTAAATTGTTTATTTGTAACACGTACAAAATAGTGTGTTGAGTTGATTTTCTCTTCACTACGAGCTGCAAAATACGAAGATCCTGACATGCGAATTGACATGGTCACATGATTGCGTGCTTGTGTAGCTGAAGAAGAGTTGAATGGAATGCCACAACCTGTAGCACCACCTGCTCTCAATAGACCAGCATGAAATACAAATACACCTTGATCTGGATAAAATAATCCGTACTGAGTAGCTGAAGCTGTTACTCCACCGGAACCGCTGTAAATCCCAAATACACGGCCAGCTTCGTTTACGGTTGGAGAATCTCCTTGACCGCTAGCATCAATAAAGGATAGATAGCTACCGGTCCAACTTGAAGCTGTAGATCCACTACCAATACGAAGTTCCCAGTTACCTGGATCAACCTTTTGACGGAAACGTGCGCGAGCAACGTTAATAACAATGATCTCTTCAGAATCAACACCACCAAAAGTAAATACAGTGTCTCCTGGAGGAAGTAATTGATTGCGATATTGTGAGTAAATTGCGCGAGATGGTGTATCGTTAGCGTTGTTACCTACAGTATTTGCATCACCAACCGAACCACTACCTTGACGATGTCCATATGCTAATGCAAATTGAATTGCTGCATTAGGATCGATTTGTGGATTACGATGATATACATTCATATAGTAATCACCAGATTGGGATAGTTGTGTTGATGAGGTAAAGAAACCTATACCGCTTGCAAAAGAAGCTGAGTATGGATTCATATTTTCTGACCAAATAGGTTGTGATACTGTTTGAATATCTCCAGGTACTATATCGTCTTGAGTGAAGTTTTTATATATTTCTGCCATTGTCTTGTTTATTGATTGTATCTAAACTTATACTGCTGTTTCTGCGTTTATATTTGGATTGTTTGGAATTTGAACAGAGATAGATACTGTTTTAAATCCACCCGTTTCATTACCAATAATAGTCAATAAAGCACGATAAATTCTATCAGTTTGAATTTGAGCTTTTGGTGTAAGAATAAATTTAGTACCAGTTTTAACAACTGTCTTACCAGCTGTTGTTTGACCAGTTACTTCATCATCAAGGAAGCTTGTTGTGCTAATAGTACCAATACCACCATTAGTAACAGCACCTGGAGCTGCAATACCACCATCAGGAGCAACTTCTAACATTGCAACAGTGTCATCAGACAAAATAGCAGTGTATCCAAGAGAGCTGTTGCCACCTGGTAAATTAAGTGTAGATGGCTGTATAGTTACTGATTGGTTTAAATTTGTTAAACTTACAGTTGTTGGTTGAACGCTTATTACAGGGATACCAGTTACTGTTTTTGGTAAAGTTACTAGCTTATAACGAAGCATTTGGGTTTCGTCTGGTAGTGCTTCTAGTATAGGCATGTTTTCAATAACAGCTCCGTAATAGTTAGTGCCTAATGTGTGAGCTGGATTCCAAAGATCGTAATCAATTTCGTCATCAGAAAGTGCAAACTTGGTAATGTTCAGCTGACCACCTGCTGCTAATAATTCACGACCTTTGTTTGTTAATATTGCGTCTACAGTAACGCTTGAGTTATCTAAATATCCCATTGTTGTTTATTTTAATATAAATATACTGAGTTTATGATTTATACATCGGATAGTACTCTAAATGTTCCATCTGACGCTTTCGGTTCTACTAATAGTTGATTTCCTTTTCCTATAAGCACAACAACTACAGGTCCTTTATCCACAGTGTCATTACTATCAGCATTCCAATCTGGCGATGTCATTTTACAACCTTCATATCGAGCATTTACCATACCTTTACTATCACGTAAATGGTAATCTTGTATTTGCGATCGGTAATTAATACTCTCAACCTTTAATGAAGTAATATAAAAAGTGCTTAATGTAAGTCCTATAGTGCTCCTCACTCTAAGGCCTAACCACGGACCGTTTGGTTGTATAGTAAACGATTGTGTTGCAGATGTGACAGACTGAGTTATGCCACAATCCAAGTCTCCAAGGTGTAGTTCTAGACCAGCTGTTGCTGGGTTTGTCTCATTGGATTGGATTGTTATTTTATAAACATAGTTATGAGTAGTGCCGTCTTCGTTATTCCAAAAGAAAGCTGGAAGTTTTATTGAGCCAGTGTAATGTTGCAAAGTGCTTGTTGGTTTAAAATAAAGACCTAAACTACCAGTTAATCCCCAGTAAGCTGTTGTACTAAAGGGAGTAGATTGTAATGTTCCTCCAACATAAAGAGACTCGATGCGCAATCCATAATCCACAGTCCAACGGTTTTGATACAAAGCTTCTGATGAACTATATATTGTTTCGTAATTGCTTGCTGCTCCAGATATATAAGAACTTACTCGCTGAAAGGCTCTACTAAAGTAGATATCCGTGTCATAATTCTCATTAGTAACATTAGCGGTTTGACTTAGTCGAGAATTTATAATTACAGGTCCTAAAGCTTCGTGGTAATCATACCTACTAGCTGTTATTTTATAGGGTAGTGATGTGCTTGTGGTACCGGTCGAAGAGCTCGCATAAGTACTAGATCCGTATAAACTTGTTCCATAAATTCCACCTATAGATATACTTTGACTTGTTGCATATGACATAAACAAGTATTGAGAGCCTTGCACTCTTACATCACGACCATAACTCGATTTTCCTAAATCAACGGTACCAGCTAAGCTTCCTGATTGAGATGGAAGATCTGCCATTCCAGTGTTATTAAACTGATTTGCATTACCAGTTACTCTGAGTGTTAAAATACTTTCTTGCTGCGCTAGGTAAGTTCTATCGGGATATTGTATTACTTTGTTAACATCCCTTGCTTGCTGTTCTTGACCTGATATTCTGACATATTCAGTTTCAATGGTTCCTCCTTGTACATAACCTGATCCGTCTCGGAAAGGCTCGCCATCTCCATCTTGTACCGCACCAGCTGGAATTATGGTATCTGGCATTACTATTGAGGATGAGTAGTGGTTTTCTTCTACTACTGGTAGTCTTGTTGGTATTTTACTTCTGTGTAGAATTGAAGGCTCCACAACAAGTCCAACTTGAGCATTTGCTCTATAAGGAATAAACTTTTTTATTAGTTGAAAAAGCGCTGCGTCAAAGTGTTGTATTAGTCTGATATAGTTTTGTGCCTTAGCATTACCCGTATACTTTTTAAAGTATTCGTGTTGAAGTCTTTCTAAGTCTGGATACACTTCATCATCTAAGTGTGTAGGATTTCCTATAAAATCATCTATGCTCAAACCACCAAACTGTTCAGCAATATCTTGGTTTGTTTCGTTTAGTGGCGATAAATAAACACCCAAACGGGGACTATCTGGTGGGTTGTTGTCTGATATAGACTTTTGAACTTTAGTATTTCTAAAAAGCTGTACCTCTCCTGCAGTTACAGTCTCGTCTATTCTAATTTTATTTGAAACACTTCTATTTCCACCCAAATCAGGCCATTCTAAAGAATGTATTTCTGTTACGGGATTGTAGAAAGAACCACTAAAATTAAAAAAGGAAGCACTTTTAAACCCAGCCACAAAGGTGTTATCTTGTTGGTTTGGATGCTGCGATGTAAAGCTTGTAGTAGTTGCAAAATTTGTTTTTTTATTATCAGATCCTAAGCATAACCTAAATCCTAAATCATAAAAGCTTGAAGTACTTCCTGTAAACGTATCCGCTAAAGGACCTTGAAAGCTTGTCGGTGCTAATGCATGATTGTCCAGTACAGCTTCTTGAAGTGGAGATGACCAATATCTAAGCTCTTGTACACTACCAGATAAGATAGCCATAGAATGCGAACTTGCTGCCGGAAAGGAACCAGAACCTGGGATCCATAAATTTCCTGAAGTGATAAAGCTCTGTATATAAGATCCACTATTAGAACCGCTGACAACCAAGGAAGCTGTTGTAGTTGCTACTACTTTTTGGTAATTTGTTTGTCTAATACCTAAAGTAAACCTTTGATTATTGCCTGAGCTATAAGCATCACTAGCATTATTTCGTTGTAGTGATATTAGATGAAAGTCTCCATTGTAAATAGAAGAACTTACACTTGCTGTTGCCCAACCTTGACTACCACTTAAATAAAAAGCTACATAGTTACCACTGCCACTCTGAAAAGCTTCAACTTTCCATTTGTTAGGCACTTCCATTATGGTTTGTGTTTTAGATTGGCTTAGTGCCATTTTAACACGAAGCTCAACTCCCATTGGAATCAATCCATTAGCATTGAGCTGTTTCCATGGTACATTAATAAGTTGTGCAACTTGCCCAGATGTACCTCCGTTGTAGCCTACAGTGGTTGAGTAGAAAAAACGTTCATAGACTAGATCTGTTTTTGTATCAAAGTCCGGTTCGGGTCCGCCATACTCGCGAATACGTAAAATTGTTTGTGGAATACCAAAACAGTTAATTAAAGCACGAACACCTCTTTCGGTTCCTTTTGTTTTAAGTAAATGAGGTAGATTGTTAATAATACGTTTCCATATTTCTTTAGTTTTGTCTTCAGTCGTTACGTAATACGTCGAAGCTATGGATCCAGAAATATTTGTACCTAACGTATAGCCCCAAAGTTCTTCTAAAGTTGCTCCATTTTCAAAATCTACTCCTAAATTTCTTGACAATTCATAAACTAATTGCTTACTAAATCCTTCGGTGAGTGATTGATCACGATTGTGTATTTTAGTTAATTCTTTAATATAAGCAAATATGAGATCAAAATAATGACCAATCATATTCACAAACAACACATACTGGTCGTTTGCTTCGTCTTCTAAAATATGAGCTGGAATGGTCTTATATAAAGCGTTTAGATTGTTTTGATCGTATACGCTTGCTGATTTTATTATTCCGTCAAACCATTCTTGTGCTTGAGATGAAGTAAATGAAAAGTTTGCGTATGGTTTGATGCTTGTTGACTTTGGCCAAGTAGTAGGATAAAATTCACCATAACTACTAGTTACGTAGCTGCTAGACTCGTAGTATAGGTATTTTTCGTATTGATCAAAAGCTCCTAATAATGCAGCTTTTTTATTTTGAGCATCGGTTATGTTATTTAAAAAATATAGGCTTGATGATACGCTACTACTAGGTAGTCCTGATAAAGCTGAAGATAGTTGCTGAATGCGTGCATTATAGTTTTCTATTAGTTCTGCCTTATACTTGAAGTTATTTAAGCGTTCAGTAGCTGAACCAAAGTTTATGTAGTTTTTAAACTCTTTATAATCAATGTTTAAATCAATTCCTTCAACTAAAGATCCACTAAGTAGTTTGTTAACTATATCTTGAGAAGTTGTAGTTTGTGATGATAACATATCATCCCAATCTTTGTATGGAGTTGACACTACCGTTTTAGTTTTACTCAATACATCCCAATTTGGTCCAGCTATTTTAATAGTTGTACCTCGAGTTCGTGGTGGTGTTAACGTGATATTATCAATTAAGTCATCGCTAACTTGTTGTGCTAACCAAACAAAGTCATTTACAAAAAAGGTATCAGATATTGGTGTTGGGAACTTTAAGATGATACTATAAGGTGCCTCTGGAAAAGTAAACCTATCTTGAACATAATCAAAAACCGGAGTAAAGGTTGTAGCGTTTTTAAAAAGAGTTAAGTTTGTTAAAATTCTACTTTTAGTCTTAATAAATAAACTATCACGAAATGCTTCTAAAAAACCATAATTATCAAGCTGAGTGGCTAAACTTGGTACAACACGAATCTCCAATCCATCTGCACTGACTTCTTGAATCTGCATTTTATGAGCATCACCTGCACCTAAAATGTTTCGATGAAATTTATACTCTACACGATATCTTCCAGACACATAACCAAGTGAGCTTAAATCTTGTTCTGGGTTTGTTGTTACTGTAAAATCTTGCTGGCTGTAGTTTGCTACTCGGTATGTGGTTTCAAGATATTGATTATTTGCATTATATATGTCTAACCTGACTACATCATTGGGATAGTCAACTAATGAGCTTTTATAAGCACCAAATGGCAAAACTTCGCTAACCGGTAAAGATATTGATGAGCCAAAATCATTCTTACTTTTAGGATTAGAGGTGATTGAGCCCTTACTTAAACCAAAGGATTGAAGTTCGGATGGTGTTGTCGTTTGTAGATTTATTGATTCTTGTTTAGCCACGTACTTTGATATAAATATAAAGAAATTATATTATAGAGGTTAAGGTTGGTAGGCCTCCTTTACTAGGTCCTGATCCCGATCCTTGTGGAGGAGTTGGAGGTGTAGGACTAACTTCAAAAGGACTTGATACGATTGGTGGTTCTTGTAGGTTTTGAGGTTGATAAAGTTTATATGAAAAGTCAGCTGCGTCTGCTGTATTGTAAGCATTTGGATCTGCATATCGTTTATACATCATTCCTAATACGGTATCTGCGGAGGGTGGCATGCTATAGGTTACGTGCTTGTTATCAATTTGAATATTATTCACTGCAAGTAAAAGTTTTATAGAAGTAATTCCACATCTTGGATTACCATATTCTGATAAACGTCTACTCGTTCCAGATTCTTGTCCATAATCGTTATTGTAAATCTCCGAGTCTTGCCATCCTTTTATTGCAGGTAATGGGTCTTCTAGTATTATTGAGTCGTGTCGAAATATAACACTAACTCTTATTGATCTTGTTCTAGGTGGTACTATTACGTTTCGACCAACACCAAACATGGCAGCTGCGCCATAATCGTTTACTCCATTTTGTGCTGTAAACTGCCTTGCTGTACCTGGCATTGAGTAGTCTCCGTTATTAGGTGGATAAGCGGCTCCCCATTTTGTAAAGTCATATTTATTTAACAAAAACCGAGCATTTTTATCTTGTATAGGTGATTTGTCTTCAAACTGGTTTATAGTTGTAAATATTCCATTTCCATCTAAACTATCTAAACCCTTTGACAACAAGCCAACACCTCTACCAACCTCTTGTCGGGTAAAAAACGGACGAAGCACATTAGTTGTTGTGTATTTTTGACCAAGTACTCTTATACTTACGTTTGCATCAAAACTACTTGGTCTTAAAAAAGTGTACAAAGGATATAATGTTAATGGAAAAAATACTTTTTCTTTAACAGCCCATATGTCCAAGCTTGAAGGACCTTTGATAAATTCTTTTTTCAATACAACACCACTACGATCAATAAAATCTAATACAACTTCTGTTGTATCTGCTGTGATTGGAGTGATTTCAATTTTTGATCGATCCTCAAGAAAGTAAGATCGTTGAATTTGAGCTCTATAAAATGCTTGTTGCTCTATATCTAATAACCATTGTTTCTTTTTGATATTACCAAGATCTGTCGAGGTTTGGTTAATCAATTGATCATACTGTTCCTCTGTTGGTTGTGATATTATAGCTTTTTCTGTCTCAGCCTTTTTTTGTTCCATTTCTCTTATTCTGTCGCGAAAATCAAACAATCGAGCAATTGGAGCAAGTATCAAAGCAACACCTGGAATGCCCACGAGCAATTGGCCTGTGACAATTATTATAGAAAGTGTTGGTATAAGCGGTATAAGCCAAAAAATTATTGGAGCAAGAATAGCACCTGCTACAGCTGCTTTAGCTATAAGCTGATTTCTTTCTTTACGGCGTCCTTCTTCAAGATTTCCAATCTCTGTTATATAAGCTGGAAGAGCTGCTTTTAAATTTAAAAGATTTTGTTTTTGTTTTTGAAGTTCTACTCTTTTAGCTTCTAAAGCTTGTGCGCTAGCATTGAGAGTCCCTTGCGTTAATGTTTCTGGATTAAACTTATCAGCTAGTTCTTTGTAAGAAATAAATGGTCCATTTGGACCCTCTGCATATACATCATCTACGTATTCCCCTTCTTTAAATGCAAACAATCTAGCATATTGCTCCGAATCTCCAATGTAATAATTAAATGTTTTTTCAAAAAAAGGACCTATAGGATTTTTTGAAACCTTTGCTTTGACTTGGTATCCCGTTATTCCTGTACCAATGTAAGCAAAAAATTGAGAGGTAAGGTACTTAATTCCATAAGCGTTACCGTCTACCATGTCGGCTAAATCTGATATGTCAACTGTTTGAGATAACGATGCTTGTGATGTTCCACCTACGTTTGCAAATTTTAATTTTTCTCGAGTAAAATAAGTAATGTTTTTTCTATGTATTTCAGTACTTAGGTTTATTTCCTTTGTGTCTGTGTTTTTATTGTAACGATCCATCCACAAAGGACCCGGAAAAAAGCCTGCTACTTTTGCATTTGGTACTCCATAATCTTCATTAGCTACAATTTGTGGTAGTATACCTTCAGAGATGTAACTTTCTTCAGGATTTAAAACAGTTGATGCGTTTGATTTTGCATTTATGTTTTTAAAAGTATCGTCTTTTTGATAGCGTTTTAGAAAATATGGAAAAAATAAACCATAATGACTCCCATTAGAAAAACGAAATTCAGGTGGCACGTTATTTGCCTCTTGTGTATCTTTTTTAAAAGCAATCAAACCGCCAAGTCGAAAACTTGCAAAATTTTTAGCAAACACTAAATGTTCTTGAAAAGCTTCTGTTCGTATTTCTCCTTCAGTCTCCCAACCATCTGTTCCACCACTACCATCTCCATTGTTGATTAGGTTTTTATATAGTTTTGGATGATTGTCTGGATCTACGATTGTGAGGTTTATGTTTTCTGTGTTTGTTGTTCCAAAATTGTTGGTAACTTCGCAATGATATATGCCAGATTTGGCTGGCGTACATTCTGTGGCAGTCATTGTAAATTTTACACTACCACTTCCTTTACTAAATCTAGTCAGCGTTGCATCATCGCGTTTCCATTTATATAATAATCTATCACGTTGGTTTATTGGATCTAAATTTGAAGGATCTGTCGCATACACTTGTAAATTAAAAGTAGTGCCTTGCAACATGGTTAATCTATTTTCTTGTGGTTGTATTGTTTGAAAAATAGGTTTACCGTTTTCGTACTTCTGAATCCAAGTTGTTTGGTTCAAGTTGCTGAGCGGTTGTGTAACAATTTCTGGTGAAACTTCGTTTGGTGGTAGTAGTGAAAAAGGGCTTGAATATTCCTTCAAACTCACTCTAGCTGGTTTCAGCTTACCTGTCAACGATTTACTCATCTAATATAAATACCTTAAACGTAAGGAATTGTTATGCTAAGATCACTTGCATCATTAAACCTAAATAGATTTTTTACTAAGTAATCTGTTTTAGTTTTATCGTCAAAAATAGGTAAAAGTACAAGGTTTAGGCCAGTAACCATTCCGCGTGGATCGTTAGCTACTGGTAAAATATCCCTAAGCTGCTTATTTTGATTATCTGGTCTTTTTCTCAACAATCCTTCAACGGTTTCTTGAGCAATATTTCCAAAAGCAAATTGGTTATCTATTGATGGTGCTTGATATTGTATTGTTTCAAAAACAATTGGTGATTGATCTATACCCTCTTTCCACAACTCATACATTCGTGGGTCATCTGTAAAAAAGGACATAGTAATTCTAATCTTATTTGTCTGTTTATTTAATCTTTCTAATACAACTTTATTAAACTCTATGTACTGGCCGTAAGTAAAGACAGGTAATCCGTTTTGTAAAAACAACTCATCTGTTACTGATAGCAATAGTTCTCTATAGTCGGGATTATTGTATTTTGGTAATCTTTTTTTCCATGGATCTGTAAATTGGACTTGTTGTACTGTTGTTGTTCGATAGCTGCTTTCATCTAATACTACAGATGCAATTTGGCTACCATGATCAAATTCTTCTAGGGTTACGGTTATTGTTTCGCTGATGTTAGCTGGCGATCCTGCTTTTAATATATTTTCTCGACTTAGTCGTGGTTTTTTTAAATTATAATAATTTTCTGACTTACGACCAAAGTCTTCAATAAGCATGTTTCTTGTTGGAATGTATTGTGGAATAGCAGATCCTATATAGCAGCTAAATACGGCTCTAACTCCTTGAACTCCCAATACACCACCTTTAATTAAACCTTCAACATCAGTTAGATCTATATCTTGATAGGCTTTTACTAAAAAGCTCCCACCTTTTTTTTCAAAAAATAAAGAATCGCGAGTAAAATAACTAGCTTTTGGATTGGACATTAGTGCGTTATAATCAGGACCTTTTAATACCGGTGAACTTAGTTGTTGTGGTTGTGGATGCATCATATCAACTGTGTAGCCAAATATGTCAATATTATTAGGTTTTAAAAATTCAGTTGAATTAACTCTACTAAGTGGTTTAGTTTTAAGTAGGTTGTTAGAGCTATTCCAGTCAGAAACGCCATCTGCACCTATTGGATTTTTTATTAAATTTGTATAAAAAAGAGCATTATAATCAAGAATTAGTATTTCTAAAGTTAAAGGTTCGCTTACTGTTGTTCCTGCGTCATTTAATGCTTCACATGTATAAGTTCCTGCATGCTCTGGTTGTACACTATTAATAGTTAAGATATTGTTTTCAATGACAACTTGAGAAGCTAAGCCAAATGAATTTTGAGGTGAGACTATGGTTCCATCCCTTCTCCATATATAATTTACACCAACATTTGCAGGCTTAATAACTGGTTTACCGTTTTCTACATTCAAAGTCTGAGGTTGTTCTGCTTCCATTATTAGCTGAAAACTTTCTCCTGCTAAGATCTTTATGTTTCCGTCTGGATGAACGTATAGTGCTCTTTTGGATCCGTAGTACAATTCAGAGTAAGATAGTATGCTTGGATTAGAAGCCTCGTTTATTGTTTTAGTGATGACTGGTGGTTCATTTATTATAACAGGCAGTAGTGTGTACGTAGTTTGATTTTCATCTATACTTGACGATTTGTATATAGATAAACTGCTAGATGTTGTAGCCGATACATTGTCATCTAGATTGCCTATTAATGTGCCGTTTGGGTATCTCATTAGCTTCTAGTAACTTTAAAAATCCACTTTTCATCATATACCTGATAAGCTGTGCTTGATCCTGAGTTAGGAACTTTGAGCAGTATTTTGTAGTACTTTTCAGGTTGAAAACTATCTAAGTGTAATTTTATATAGTTGCTAGTTGCGTCATCGCTCAGTTTAGTATAGTTACCAAAACCCACTACAATATCATCACTCTGAGCGTTGTGTATAGAATACTGGCTTCCTGATGGAAGTCTGTATCGTGTTAGATAGACTGATGAAGTTGTAAAAGCATCTACTGGATAGCGATAACGAGCTGAAAAGCGTATTAATGGAGTTGAAGCTTCACTGTACTCAGGTTTTAAATTAACAGCTGTAATATTGATATCATCATCAGTATTAATTAAAGTTAAAGATCCAGTACTCACACTTTCATCATATTTTGCTTCAAGTACTGGTAAATAAACTGTGTGCGTATCTTTGCTAAAAAACTTAAGACTTGTAAAAAGGTTAGCAGAGCTTTCATCTGTGTCGCTTTTTTTAATTAAAAAGCCATTAAACGAAATAGATCCTGATTGAATTTGACGAACAATTGATGTAACATCCATATCCACATCAGCTGTTGTGTAGCTAAAAGATTGCGAAGCTACACTGGCTGTATACCAATTTCCACCACCAGCTGTTGTTGCCCAAGATCCTGTACTACCTGCTGCAAAACTTCCTGTTTTCCAAACAGTTGTTGCATCATCAGCTGTGTTTTTGTATTGCCAACTTACACCATCTGTTGTTTCTGGTAAGTTACCATAACGGCCAACACCCATACTCCAACTTCCACTTATTGGATAAGCATACAGCGAATAATCTGTCGGAATTTCGTTAGCATCAGAAACGTATAATTTCAAGCTGTAGTTAAATAAATTAGGATTATAGCCTAAAGCTGTAATGCTGGATGATATTGATGAATAATCAAAATCTATTAAAACTCGAGAGTTGTAACTTGAACTATTTACAACAACTTTGCTAATTTCAAGCATAGCATCTAACCCTGTGTTTCTTTCTGGGTAGTACTCGTACAATGTAGAGTCTTTTTTAGGATAAAATCTTAGTATCATTTTAATATGTTGCTATGCGACCTCGAATGTCATTGTTAGGATATTTTACTTCAAATATAGCTGGATCTAAGCTTGGATATACTATTCCATTGCGAGTTGCCTCTTTAATACTATAAACAACATTACTGTATCCTAAAGTGCCATCATTTAGATTGCTTATTTGGATTTTAGAAACCGTTTGAACACCTTTAACCATAAGTAGTGTATTAAAAATATCACTATGGATTATAGGCTGATTAATTTGCCAAGCATCAGGATTAAAAAAAGATTTGAGCGTCTCTACACACTTTAATAAAACCTCGTTAGCATTAAAGCTTGGTAGAGATATAATATCAAAATCAACACCAATATTAATTACGTATGCATCTCGAATGTTGATACTATCGGTCAGCATTCTATACTGACTTAGGTATGTTTTTAAGTTTTCTTTTACAGCGCGATTTACTATCGTAAGGTTTTTATTACTATTGTATCCAAGCGTATACATATTCATAGCTAATGGATTTGCAACAGTATCATTAATCTCGGAAGTACCTATGTTGTTTTGTTCATCAGGTGTTATGTATACTTTGGATACACTTCCGTATTTAACTGGCATTGAGTATGCTCGAATTATGTAATCTTCTCGAGTAACAGCTCTATTTTGGGAAGATAGTTGTGCTATTGTGTTTTGTCTTATTTCATCAATTGTTTCTTCACTACGACCTCCTGAAGCAGCTATTGGATTATTTACAACAACAGAATTTAAAATAGTTGTATTCAGAGTTGGTGTGCTTGTTGGTAAGTTAACTCCGTTTGCTTGAAGATTGGTGATTTGTGTAATTGTATTACTTGGTACATTAGATGCAATACCTCCTCCAACTAGATAAGTAACAGTTAAAGTTGTGTTTGAAGGAGCAATACCATAGGCAGTTGTAAAAATAGGTGAAGCTGGATCTAGAGAGCTATCTGTATCGTCCTTTCCAGTTGGTAAAGTTAAACCGATATTTTCTGGTGTTGGTAAAAGCTCCTCATCTGGTGTAGATACAATAGCAGCTCCAAATTGGATTTCTAATCCTGTTGGAACAGTGCGAGCTACAAAGCGTCTTGGAACTCGTTTTAATTTTAAAAGATATGGAGTTTCGCTACTGTAAGTTGCTGCGTCTGGATCGTTAAGTGATGTATTTTCTACTTGCTCAAATATAGAATCTTGAGCTAAGTATGGAACTTCATACCACGTGTTTCCATTAGAATCGGTTATTGATTGTATTCCAATTAAATTTTCTACTTCTAAGAGTATTTTATAAAACTTTGTTGGACTTCCGATTACAAAGGTTTGTATTTGAGTAGTTGCAGAAATTGCTTTAGTAGTCTTCTTGGCTAAGTAATAGTTTGGAGCTCCGTTATTGTCTATTGAATAGACAGAGATTTCTGTTGGATCATACACGTTATTAATGCTAAAATCTACTGTATTCTGAGACACAAACTCAATACCTCCAACACTACTTTTTGCAACCATTCCTGGTTGTATTCTGAGAGCGTAACGAAGATCTGGTTGAACGTTTGCACCACTTCCTGATGGTGGTAAAAGTTGATATATGTCTAAATCTACAACAGATGGTACACTTAGCTTTGGTTTATATCCCATTGCTGCAGCAATACTTAAAATACTATTTCTTTCAGTCGCATGTAGTATCAGTGACTCTTTAAATTGGGCATCAATATAGTAATTTAAAACATCTCCAACATAGGCAGCCATTTCAATAAACATCATACCTGGATCCGATTCATTAAAATCGTTGTAAGTGTTTGGATAATAAGTTTTAGCAAAGTCTATTAAACCGTTTTTAAGAGATACAAAATCCCTACCTAAATACTTTATATCTTTAGAAAGTTGTGTAGCCATTATTGTGTGTTAATTAGTTCAAAATTAATTGATCGTTTATCTATATCATTACCTTTTAAATATATTTCAAGACTAATAAATAATGAGTTTGTGTCGTTGCTTGGTATAATATTGAGAGTAGAAATTCCGATATAAGGTAACCATATCTCAAACCCAGTTCGAATATTACTCTCTAGTATCTCTATTGACTCTTCTGTTATATTTTCAAATAAAGAGTTTCGTATATTGCAACCAAAATTAGGCTGCATAATACGTTCTCCAGTGTTTGTTAGTAATAAATTTTTGGCATTAGCATATGCTTGATCCAAAGTAGTATAGTTTTGTTTAAAAAGAGTTCCTTTTGACCCAATCATAGGTAGGTCAATACCAACAGCTATATTTGGTTCAAAATCAATTGGATCTATTCTTATTTCAACTGCCATTATGGTCTATATCCCTGAGCGTGTTGATCAGCTGCTTTCATTACCCCACTGTAATCTTTCATCAAACTTGCCATAGGATCTGCATTAAAGCGTTGTGTTTGTGCTGGTTGAGATCTCATTGGTATTGCTGGTGCTTGCTCAGCTGTAAAAGTGCCTCCGTTCATTTCAGGCCAGTCTTGCATTTCAGCTTGCTCATACATTTTATGTCCTTCCATCATTGAAGATGGTGCTTGTTGCATTGCTGCGTATGTTTCTTTTAATACATCAGCTAAAGGACCTTTAATGCCTAAATCAGGCATTGGTTTGGATTTTGGTTGAGATTGTGGTACTGATATGACTTGCTTTTTTGTAACCGGCTTTTGAGCTTCCATTAACATAGGTTTGTAAGCTTTAAGCTCTTCTTTTACAACAGTCCTTACCTCTTCGCGAATTACTTTACGTAAGATTTTAATAAATTCTATGGATTTCATGTTGTTTTAATAATAAATAGTTGAAAAATTTATTTGTAGCCAAAAAATGGTATTGGTAATATGCCAGTTGGTGGTGGTGGAATAACGAGGCCTGACATCTGGGTTAGTTGACTTTCAAAACCTCTTGCCATTTGCTTTATTAATCCAGAAGCACCCTCTTCCACTGCTGCGTCTATCTTCACAAATTGGCCTATGTTTAGGGTAATATGGTTAGATCCAGTTGGTCCAATCCACGTTGCTCCAGTCCAAAATAAACGAGCTGCTAAACCAAACAATACACTTGCAGCAAGTGCATCTGCTTTTACTGCTGCCTCTCTTTTGGCTATTATTTTAACTCTTTCTTCTTGTTGCTTTTGTACTCGTTCTCGGAACTCTTGCAATCTTTTTCGTATACCCTCAAAGGCTTCTTTGATCTTTGCAGTCACAAACGCTGTGAATTTTTTTAACTCTCTTTTGAGAAGCTTTAAAGCTAGTACTATAAAAGATTGATTTTTCTCTAAGCAATTTTTTATTTTTAAAAGAGTGGGATAAAACTTTGTAATTTTTAACTCTTCTGCTAAGCTTACTGTTTGTTTAGCAATTTGTCTACTTTTTTGAAGATACTTTCGTTCAAGAGCTAGTAGTACGTTTACTACTTGAATATCATCTAAAGCGGCTAATACAGTTCCATTTATTGCTTGCTTTATTTCTCCAGGTGTTTGTGGAGGATTTTCAATTAAATTTTTTATAGCTTTTACAGATTCTGGTGTTAGTTTTTGTGTTAGTTCGTTAAACTCTTTTTTAAAGTCGCTTTTTGCTATATCCTTAAAGGTCTCAATTAGACTGTAAACTAAACTTTCAATTATATACAAAGCCTTAAATGCATCTTTAACTTTTACCTTTTCTAACATCAAAGTTTTTTGAACTGCTGGAGGTTGTTGGTCCATTCTAATGATGTATAGGTTATCTACCATTAAATTAATATTTGTCTGGTTTGCACTAAATTTATACTCTCCTTGTGTTATTTTCTCAGTAAATAAGGTAAAACCTCGAACAACTTTATATAAAGCCTTACCAAGCTTAATAGCATGATCAACTTTTTTCTTCACATCATCTACACGTCGCTTCTTGCTTAATATAACTTCTTTTTTATTTTTTATATCTTCTACAATACTGTTTAAGGGCACTAAACTTAATGCAAATACTTCTGCATCTTCTCGAAACTTTAACAGTTTGGTAGTTAATTCTTCTTTTTGTTCTTTTATAAACCCTCTAATCTTTTCGATTATTTTTTTTATTTTAGGTCTTAAACGTGTTGTCAGTGCATTTAGAATATCTTTTAAGGATCTTTGCTTTTTATTAGACGCAATAACTATTCTTTCTGGCTTTGGCTTATAGTTTTCGTCTTGCAGTTTTCTTATTGTATTTTGTATTTTTTGAATTTGCTTTTCTAGCTCATTAATCTCATTAAGGTATTTAGGCCAACGTGTAGATCGTCTTTCAAAAAAACGCTTAAATAAATCAAAAGAGGTTTTTGTTTGTAAAAGAACTCCAGCTGCAACTTCTGCAAAAGCAGATAGATTGATTGAGTTAAGATAGTTTCGTAGTAAGGTTAGTTCTTTATCCTTTATTACAGCTTGATCTACTTGTTGTATTGTAGGAACTGTTCCGGTACCTAGACTAATGTTTCCAGCTGTTGTTGATATTTGTTGCGTAGCTTGACCTATTTCAACAATGGATTGTTTATAAGCTTCTATATCATTTTTTATTTGTTGAAACTCATTTTCTAATTGTTTTTTTAAGTTAATACTTTTTTCAAAAATAGCTGTTGCAGCTTTAAACGCTTCATATGACAGTTGTATGTTGGTTTTAGTTTTTTTAATCTTTTTTTCGTTTTTCTTTTTAAAGTCGTCTACTTTTTTCTTAGCTTTGGTAAATATAGCAATCTTTTTTGATTCACGTTTTTTAGAAGTGTATTCTAGTGTTTTTTTACTCAACTTATCTTTTAAGTCGTTTAGTTTTGTTTGTATTAGTGCTTTTAGTTCTTTTATCAGGTCTTGCTTTTTTTGTTCTAATCTTCGTATCTTTGGTTGAATGCGTCTTGTAAAAGCATCAAATTTTTTTAACTTTTCTAATAGCCTGTTTAGTCTAGTTTTTGACTTTGATATAGATCTAATATAGTCTAGTATTTTTACCGGATTAAGCACCCCATCAGCAAGACTTAGTATCTCCTCTGCAGCTGTTATTAAGCGGTTTGTAATATAGTTTTTTAATAAATTTTGTGGAGTGCTTACTTGTAATCTTTGTTCGAGGTTTTGAGTTTGCTCACTGATAAATCGAAGTAGAGTTTGCACACTATCTATATTTGTTATATCAAACTCTTGCAATATATTATATACTGCTAACTCTTTTTGAAAAACTCTACTAAAGTCAGCCTCGCCAAGTTGCATTTTAGATGAATTAAATAAGGAATCGACTGATACTTTGAGATCTTGAATAATCCGCTTAACCTCTGCTTGAATTTCTTGTACAATGTTTTTAATTAATTCTGGTACTTGTTTAAGTTCTTCGGATAACACTTTTAGTTCGTCAATAGTTGTGCGAATATCACGTTGAGTGCTTTTTATCTTGAGAATGAGAGTTTTTACCATTTTCACTAGATTGTCAATGGCAGCTTTGTCTATAGATAACTGCTTTGCAAGATAGTAAGCATAAACTGTGTTATAAAAAAGTTTTTCACGAGAAGCTGCTGTGGTAAAAGAGCCTGCTCCAATTGCAAATGGAACTCCTAATTGAGAAGGTGCTGGTAATGTCGGAGGTACTCCTTGAGGTAGTCCTGTCTTGATTGTATTTATATAGGCTTTAGTAATAGCGTTAGCCCAGTCTTCTGGACCGGCTATTTCACCATTGTCTAGTTTAAGAATTAATGGTTTTGTGAATGTAGCTTCAAAACTGTATGGCATTATGTAATCTTTAATTGATCAGCTGATAGACCTAAATCCGAATAAAAACGATTTCCGTTAGTTCCTTTGAGTTTTGCATATGGTCCTTTTTTAGCTTCGGTTGGCCAATATTCAAAATGCCATTCCTCCGTAGAAACAGCTCTCACGAAACCATATTTCCAGGAGTTTTTTACTAACCAAATGTAAATTTCCGTTTTAAGCCCGTTTGGAGTTGGTTTTTTCGCGGTACCTCTAGTGCCCGTAACTAAATCTAAAGCTTGTCCTTTGCCGTGATTTGAATGGCCTGGTGCAGCTGTTGCTGGGGTTACTGCTTCTGCTGGTGCTTTGAATATAAAATCCTCATCACTTGCATATTTAGCTCGCTCGCTGCTTATCCAACGACTCTTATCACGCCTTAAAGTTTCTTGTGTAGTAAACGTAAATTTTCTTCCTCTACTAGATTGTCCTGTAAAGTTAGGACCAAATGCAGGTCTAAATCCAGAGTTGAGAATAACCTGTATGCCTTCGGCCCGGGCTGCTTGTTGCATTGCAAGAAAAGCAATTGCTGTTTCTTTAACAGCTGGTTGACCATCAACAATGCAAATTTCGGGAATACGACCACCATTATCTTTAACCTGATGACCTACAACCATTTCTAAATCTCCTGGTGCTCCTGGTGTTATAGAAGTGGTTGGGGGAGTGGCTTTGTTAGTTTTTATTTCTTGCAAAACTTCTTTTACCTTTTCTGGTGGATTAGGTTGGGATATTGTTGCTGACTTTGATGAAAGTAATGATACATATTCTGAGTCTCTTTGGTATCTGCCTAACAGAGTGACTAAAGCCTCCTGCTGATCTATAGCTTGTGTTAGAAAGGTAATTACCTCATCTAATCCAATAAAATACAAAGCTTTGCGTTGAACATCGTCGTACGGTACAAATCCAAAACTTATAGCATTATTGATAATCCACCTCCATACGTCAAAATTGTTAAGTATTCCTTCCGGTCCTACAGTAATAATTCTACCACTTTGTCTTGGATCTTCGCCTGGATATCTCGGAAATGGGTACACAAGACCACCATCTGTAGCTGAGTCAAATGGAACTAAAATTTGTGGGTTAAAAGCGCCTCCACGCAACCCACGCAAAGTATCGTACACTTGTGAATAAATGTCCTCGTTTGGAAATGTTTCTGCGGCATCGACTATTTCCAACATAGATCTATTAAGAGCAAGTTTTGCACTTAGTTCTGCATCAGGATCTTTTACAGAAAGCCTTAATCTGTCGGTTATTTCGTACTCAGATAGATAGCAATCCTCTGCTGTCATGTCTACAGCTTTGTCTTTTTTTAATGCTGTGACAAGCTGTTGGAATCGCGCTTGTGTCTCGGGATCAAATATAGCGTTTCCTGTTTGGACTAGATTAGCTTTGTCTATTGTTATGTTAGATATTGCCATTTTTAAAATTTACCCTGGATGTGATGGTTGTGTTGGATACTTTGGTTTGTTTATAAATGGATTAGTTACTGTGCTAGTTTGTTGATTGGTTGTTTCTGGTAATGGTATTGTTACGGTTCCAGTTAGTGTTGTAGGAGGTTCTGTTAGGGTAGCTGGTGGGGTAGGCTCAGCTAATACTGAGTTGTGACTAATACCATCAACATAAGCAAATGTACTTAACATTTCAGGTAATCGAGCTTGCAGTGATTCAAGTTCATATTGCACATCTTCCCGAAAAGCGCCTTTACCAACTGGTGTAAGTATTGTTGCTGTTTGCAACACCTTAAGTAAATCGTCAATTAGATTAACAAGCTTTGTTCCTAATACTAAAGGTTCATAAGCTGAATCTGTGGTTGGTTGTGCTTTATTTTTAGGTTGTTTAGTGATACCCTCAACCGGAGTGCCATCTTGATTTTTAGCTCCCTTTGCTGGCACACCTAGAAACAAACCATCCTCTCCAAACACAGTGACTGCATCGTCAGCATCGATATTAACATTTCCTTGCGAAGAGACTGCTACACCCTCTTGGCCGAATAGCATTAAATAGTTTTCTCGCGCGTTTACAATAACACGATCGGAGTTGAGTAACAGCTGAGGGCCTCCTGTATATGAGTTTACTCCTCCCTTGACTCCTAACAATTCCCCTAAGTCTGTTTTTTCGCTAGCAATTGATGTTTTAAAAGAAAGATCATCCATTGCATAGTTGATGGCTGGAAGTTGTGGTACTTCTATTACTACAGTTCCTGTAGCAAAGCCTGGTTGTGATGGCTCTTGATCATCAAGTGTTTCTAATGGAGATGGAGTATATGATTCTGAATCTAGAATATTGTGAGCTGCTTGGTATAATGAGCTTGAGTCTGCTGCTGTTGTGATGGGACCTATCTTGTAAGTTGCTTGCCAAGTTTTTAATTCTTTTGAACCACCAAGTATAAGATCTACTTTCTGAGTGGTCGTGAGGTATATGGATGCTGCATCTGTGCTTATATCCTCTCCAGTAAGCATATCCTTTTCTTCAGATACAAACTTATCATCTATACGCAAAATCATAATCCCATCGCCAGAACTACCTGGACGAACTTCTCCTTTAGACCACGGAGTTTCCGTCTTAGCGCTTGTAGATCCAAAACGTATACTATTTCCAAAACGTCCTTGCAATACTACATCTCCTTCATATGGCTTTAGTTGGGGATAGACTTTAATACTTCCTTCAAGACTTTTTACAGAACTAATGTCTACTGCTCGACGATCAAAGCGTGTATAGAATATATTGGGATCTGGTGGGCTTAGGGAGCTTATTAAACTCTGGAGCGGACCGGTTGATATTTTTGGATCTGTAGTTAGCTCAGGATTGACGTTGTAACTTATGTTATGGGATAAGGCAACAACATTAGAGTAGAAATATATAGGTCTTATAGGTACTTCTTTTGGAGTTTTATTTGGAGTAAGATACGGTTCTCCAAAAGCTTGTGTAATAATAACTTGCTCACCTGGATATGGATACCGTACCATTGCTCTGTCTATTGGATACGCAAAGTTGAGTATTTCATCCTCAACTCGCATATTGTCTCGAATAAGATTTCGAAAGCGAATTAATCCAATATCCCTAGGTGATTCGTAAAAAGCATTAGATTCACTTAATACGACATCTAACACCTGCGCAGGAAATATAAGAGTTTCTGGAATAGCGGTTGAAATGCCACTACTATTAGCTTGTAGGACGTTGTTTAACCCTTGATAAACTGAGCTAGCCATTATTTGCTTTGGTCAATTAAATCTTGTGCCTCTTTAAGTAACTGCTCCTTTTCAGCTTCTGAGAGACCCATCTCATCGCCTGTGTTGGTTTTAGCATTAACTACTAATAACCTCTGAATGATTGCTGTTAACCTTACTAGGTTATCATCATTCTTTACTGAAATCTCTAAGTACTCCTTTATTAAAGGAACCATTAAAGAAGCGTCAGTCATGTTTCTGATTAAAGGCTTTAACTGATCTATAAGCGTGTTGATTTGAGTTTCTTTTTTCTTAGTATTGTTGTATACATCACGCAAAAGATCACTAAAGGACTTATCATCGAATAATATACTATCTTTGTCCATGTGACTATCTTTGTAATAAATAGCGTGACTTAAAATTATTTTCCTCTATATTCAGGAAGAGTGTTTAGTGCTTGTATATAAGCACGTAGAGATTTTATTCTTGCACCAGCTAACCAGGACTCTCTATTATCATAATATCCTAATTGCTTGAGCACTTGAGGATCTGTAATCTTGGGATCAAAGTCAAACGCGTTTAAATTTGGACCACCTCCTACAGTTTCCCAGCATTTTATTTCTTCCTCTAAGAAATGTTGTAGTTGCTCTTTGGAAGTAACAATAAGCATTAATAGATTTTGTTTTTAGGAAGGAAGCCGTGAGTGATATAATCGCTATACATTACTTTATACTTATCACGAATTACTTTAACCATCTTAGTTATTTGCTGAGTATTGGCGTCAGACATCTCACGAATATAAATGTATAGAGCTTTTTTATTAAAGAGCTCAATCTTTTCTCTTTTTCTAAACAGTTCAATTACAGCAGCTGCTAGTACCTTATCCACCTTTTTAGGAAAAGTTGTTTCTAAATTCTCATCCCAATACATTACAAATCTGTCAAGAAAATCTACTAAGGTTGGTTGCTCTTCTTGTAGATCTACTACATCCTCAAGGTTTGAATCTACAGACAGATCAATGCGATCGTGTGAGGTAAGCTTTTTGTAATTGTTTTTGTTTTTTAGGATGCAGTAGTTTTTAGCAACAATAGAAAAATAGCTAAATGCTTTGCCGTTATCTTTATTAAAGCGTGGTAGCTTTTCAACTAAGAAGCTTACAACTTCGTGTTGTACCTGCTCGATTGTTTGTCCATCAGTGTAATAAAACTTGAAAGTGTGGATAATATTTTCCACAAGCTTTTCAAAAGCTGGT
>SXGQ01742273.1_pt1 | contig 27676 bp, 28 predicted proteins | sample 3178371 | NCBI WGS metagenome assembly SXGQ01 (sample SAMN11356859, study PRJNA531348) | freshwater metagenome | isolation source: freshwater sample F1-20 | place: China: Fuxian Lake, Yuxi | collected 2017-12-25 | reverse complement strand
CGCGTGCCTCGACCAGCACGATGAGCCGCAGGCACCATTGCGGGAGGCCGCGGATTTCGTCCGGATGATTGGCGATGCACAGCCAGCACGCCGATTTGGGGGGCACCGGCAGACCCTCGGCCTGGATGCGGGCGACGCAGTCGGGCCGGTCCCATCGCCATTCGCGCAAGGGATATTGGCAGTCGTACAGCGGATCGTCGATCGACAGCGCATGGTTGGCGCGCGCGGTGTCGCGCGGACCGGCGTCATAGCCGATCAGGCGGACGACGCGCTGCCCGCGCGCCCATGCGTCGACCGCTGGTTGCCAGGTCGACAGGAATTTGTCCTGCGGCGCCTTCTTGTATTTGAGGCTGCATTAGGTCTGGACGGACCTGTCTTTTTTGCATCGCAACGCCTGAATTTCTACTATTCTCACCTCCCCTCCCCTTCGGAGACGCCCAATTAGGTCGGAACCGCGTTCAGACAGCGGAGGGATCGTGCAGTTCAGCGCTGGAGCGTATTGGGACGGGTCGGCGCATTCGATCAAGTTGCTGCACGAGTTGTGCGTTACGGCGTTCAAGCCGTTCTGCGCGCTGCTCGGCTTCCACCGCGCGCTTTAGCAGGCTTGCATTATGTGTCGCGAGCGCGACGTTGCAAGATTTCGCATCACGAAGAGCCGTGCGTATGCGATCCGCCTCTCCTGCGGTCGTTTCCGTGGCTTGGGCGCGTTGCGCCTGAAGTTTCCGAAGAGCGTCAAGAACGCCGGCATGGTGGGTGTAGATGATATTGCGGCCGACCTTAGCAGCTCGTGCAAGCGCGGCGACCGTTGGTTCGATGGATGGATCATTGGCGAAGGCGCGCAGAGCTTCGCGCAGACGAGCATCCGTTCTTGCCCGTCTGCGCGCTTGCGGAGTGGATAGGTCAGGTTCGGATGTCATCAAAATTTCCTCCGTCGAGCTGGTCGAGGATGCGACGCGATTCCGTAATACGGGCTTCGGCAAGCGCACGACTCTCGGCATCGAGGTCATCCCGTTGGGTCAGCATAGTGTTACGTTCCAGGCGTGCTTCCCATACGGGTCTATGCCGGTCGGTGACGGCGAAGTTAGCGCAGGTCGAGCAGGTGCTTTGCGTGCGAAGCACCTGATTCGGCTCACGCTCGCTGCCGAGGCAAGCCGAAGTTTCGCGGCGGTACACACAATAACCCCAATCGCAGACGCCAAGGCGCATATCCGTTTCTGCGATGATCTCGGTGATATAGGCATCGACGTCGCCCGATCGCATGCGCCCACGGAACGGCGATCGTTCAGAAAGCATGATGCCCGCCTTGCCCGCAACACGCGGAGCCAGAAGCAGGTCTTCCAGCGCCTTGCGGGTTTCTTCCGCAGTCTGGTCGTCGATCAGATCGGCAAGCTCGAAGTCGGTGCCGACATAGGCTTGGTCGGTCATCGCGCGGTGAACGTGACCGAGGTGACGTTGCAACGCCGTTAGGCCGGTACGATCACGCCGACCGATGAATCTAGAGAACGTCTTGCGCCCCTGATAGGTGGTCAGATGCCAAGTGCCGCCTTGGTAGGCTGGCAAGGCAAGGAACGGCGCAAGTCGCTCATTCAAACGACGGTTGACCAAAGGTGGCCGCAGTCGCGCGATGGGCAACGACGTCGGCAGTGGCGATCGTCCCCTGCCAAGCTGATGAAGCCAGAGGCTCTTATCGCCGCTGAGTTCACGAAGCGGAGCCGAGAGACGTTCGAGGATACGAATCGCCCGTTGGACCGGCTCAGGTGCGAGCCAGCGGTGGATGTCACCATGCACCGTAAGTGACGTCTTTGTGGTCGTGCCGACCAAATAGACGTGTTCCTCCCCGTTGTCATCAACCGCGTGGCGCTCGAGGCAGCCCTCTTCAAGCCTCAGTATCTCTGAAGCTCTCGCGCCGACGAGGTAGGAGATGACGACGAAACAGGCATCGCCAAGCCGGTCGAGCATGAACGCAAGGCGACGCAGCGGCCAGGCGGGGTTTGCATACCGATCCGCGTAAGGGAGCGCCTCATCTAGCATGGCGCGTCTGATATGCAAGGGCAGTTTCCGTCCCTGACGACACGGTTTGAGCTGAGCACAAAGGTTCTCAAGATGCTCGCGCACCGCAAGTATCTGGTCCGCCGGGTCGCCGAGCAGTTCGATAGCCCGGCTAATCAGCGGCACGGCGATTTCGTCAGGTGTGTAGGGATGGCCACCATACGGTTTCCAGTGGCGCCTCCCGACCGAAGCGGCGCGAGGGGGTGGCTCCGATGGTGCGTCGTCCAGCTTAACGAGTTGCATGTGAAAGGTGCGGATCGTGCCCAGATAACCTTCGGCAGTGCTGAGCGAGAGCAACGCTCCATTCCTGCCGCGACGAGAGCAGAGCATGGCGACGAACCGATCGATCGTGTCTCTATCAAGATCCCTAAATTTTCGGACATTCTCGACCGCCATCCATCGAACGAGGAAGCGAACGCGACTGAAGTGGCCCCGGATCGTATCCTTTCGGAGCGGCATCCGGCCTTCGGGTGGATCGTGCCACAGCGACAGCAGGAACATTTCCGCCGCGAACCTAAGAGGCGTCCATTGATCGTCGCTGAACCGGCTTCCATCCGGCATTGAGAAATGCCAGTTGAACGTCATTGCGGCGGACACGCCTTCGTTTCCGAACAATGATGCCGGTATTTGTGCGAGTGAAGATGTCGGGACGGAGGCCATGCTGCTATTCCAGATCCGGCAGTGGCGGCAGAATGGAAATGAGACGCTCCGCGTCTGGCATCATCTCGAGCGGAAACGGCGGAAGCAGGTCTTGCGTCAGCACCCGAAGACTCGGCGCGTAGAAAAGTCCGAACCGGATGGGGTCGATACGCTCACGCGCTGATTCCAGATGCCGGATGGCTTGGACGATCCGCGCGAGATGGTCTGGGTTGATTGGGACAATCAAGCCTGGACAGGCGAGGCAGCCACCCAGTTTCGGGCACACGCGGTCAGGGCGCGCCTGTCCATTGTCGGTCGGACGGAGGCAGTCGTGGCCGAAGAGCGCCGCTACGGGGCCGCCGGTATGCGCCCCGCGGTTCTGCGGGCGATCCGGGCTTGTCTCGCCACGGACCCATGTAATCATCAGTGACTGAAGTCGAGCGATCGTATCGCGTTCGAGCCGGCGGACGGCCTCGCCGTCGACGTAAATGTCTGTGGTGGCGACATTCGCATGATTGAGCACCGCTTTGGCCGCCATGATATCGCCCTGCGAGGCGGTATAGTGGGCGCTCGCCATGCTGCTGCGGAACAGCTTGGGCGAAAAATTGGGCAGCAATGGTCGGCGCTTGCCGGGATGCGCTTCGTTCCATGAGACGATGGCGGCGTTCTGACGTTCGTAGAATCGCAGCATTGCCCATCGCAACGTGGCTTGCGCGATTTGACCGGCGTTATGCTCACGTTCAAAGGGCCCCGTCGTCATGAGAAACCGGTGCAGGAACAGCTGGTTGCGCTGGGATGGCTCCACATGCTTCAGCAGAGGTGCCGTCATCGCTAAAAGTTTCTCTATGAGGCGAGGTGCCGCGTAGAGTCGGCGATTGTCAAACGATCGCCGCTGCAGGCGCTTCACCTTCCCGCCGGCGCGGGGCTTGGACCATTCGACCATGACGCGATGCTGTTCAAGTGGATGAGCTACTAAGCAATCCCGCTTGATCTGACGTAATGGCCCGGCATTAGCTGCCGTCTGAATCAGAAGCGCTATGTAAAACGCCGTCAGAGCATCGGTCGTGATATGCAGAAAGCCCTCGATCGACGCTATCGAGTGCGCTTTCGGCAGACTTTTTTTGCTAAGGTTTAGCCGCCTCAGTCCATTGCCGCCTGGGGACAAACCATCATTGGCCCGGTGAAGCCGCCATATCCATCGGTCCAGTCCTTCCCCGCGCCATGAAGGTCGTCGCGGCAGCTCAGGCATGTTTATGATGGCTTGGCCGTACTGGAATTTCGCCCAAGCCGCGTCGATCTCTGCGTAGCAGGCTGCCAGCACCGATTGCATCTGGGCAGGCGTTAGCCGCCTTTGGGGTAGTTGCTGGGTGCCGGCGAGCGGTATAGCATTGTTTGGCACCATGAGGTCGGGGGCGAACAGGCCCGGATTGTCCGCGATCGCCCGTTTAAGGACCGGCCTGATCATACCGAGCTGACCTGATTGCGACTTGACGCTGCGCCTGCGTCCATTGGCGGGCTTCGCCAACCAAGTTATGAATCTGCGGATCGTTGCCGTATCGAGGTTAGCCGCGCACTCGACCCGCGCGTCTTCACGCAAGAACCTCCCGAACACGCGCAGCGCAAACCAGCGAGCGGTACGAGTGGCGGCGCTGGATGCCACGTCATGATCGCGGAAGGCGCGGGCAATAGCTGCGCTGACGTCGTTTGGCATCCCGAACAGCGCGGGATCGAAGTGCTGAATGATCTTGCCCCATTCGTCGCGGAACTGGACCTCCGCAACATCCGCCGGATAGGCTGCAGGTGCCGGATCGAGCCGCAGCGTTCGATCGAGACGGCTGCTAGCCATCGGCGGGAATCATTTCGCCATATAGATAGGCAAGGCTCTCGCCCAGGTCGCGCTCGTGGAGCTCGACACAGCGCAAATATATCGCCGTGGTCGTGATTGAGGCGTGGCCGAGCAGCACCTGCACGACCTTGAGCGGATTGAGGTCGGGGTTAGTGCGGGCCTGGACTTGAAGGCGGGCGAGCATCGCCATCGCGAAGGTGTGGCGCAACCAGTGCAGCGTGCCGTGAAGCCCTGAAGCCGCAAACGCTTCCGCGAGCTGAGTCGTTAGAAGCTTGCGGGTCATGGCGCGCCCATGTTCGTTCAGCAGGAGATTGGATGAGGTGCGGTACCGCCGGTCGGCACGGCGGGCTCGTCGAATGATCCGAGCACGTTCTTCTCCGATATACCAGTGCGTATGATCGAGCAGCCGAAGCGGCGGATAGACAGTCCTCGGCCGTTCGCCTTTGGTGATGTGCAGCGGCACGCCGATCAGTGGTGCGCCAACTAGGTCGAGCGGCCAGCTATCGGGGATCTGGTCAACGGCGAGCGCGCAAAGCTCCTTGCGGCGCAGACCCGCTCCGAGCGCCCATTGCGCGGCAAGGCGCGCTGTGGGCCTGAGATGCGCAAACAGCCGCGCTAGTTCGGCAACGCGCAATGGCCGCGGCAGCTTTTCAGGCCGGGACACGATCAAGGCGTTGACTTGGCGCCGCTGCAATCCGGGACGATAGGCATCGTCGAGTATCAGCGTCATCTTTTCGGTCAACCGGAACGGGCGATGGTCAATCAGTCCCTGGTCCAGCGCCCAACCGTAGAAGCGGCAGACAGTGGAAACGCGGGCGTTGATCGTGGTCCGGGCGTAGGGCCTCCCGGTATGCTGGCTAGGGTTTTCCAGCATCCGGTTGCGATAGGCGGCTATCACACGATCGTCGGCCTCGCGCCATTCGATACCAGATTGCTCGAGCGCGTCGAACCAGTCGTATAGATGCTCACCGTAGGTACGCACAGTTTCCGATACCTGCGCGCGGCCACTGAGTTTGGCATGGTCCATGAGCCAAGCGAAGGCCGGCTCAATGATCGCCATTTTCGCATTTAACAAAATCGGGAAGCCAACGGGAATGTCTGGCTCGCCCGCTATTGCCCGAATAACCGATACCATATTGCTGATTCCCCCTGCCTTGGGGTTCTGCCGAACGATACCGCCATTTGGGCAATGAGCAAAGGTTCAGCAGATCAATTCCTATGTAGGATGGATTGCTTCTACGCACGCCGCTCGACCCAACTTACCGACTAGAGGGCGGAACGAGCAGGCCTGCCACGGTGCGGCTATGGGAATCCACCGACCATAGGATCTAAACAGACCCGATCGCTCTCGAGAGAGACATCGGCCGTCTCCTGACAAGGGCCGCCGTCCGCGCGAGCATACTGCCGGATGCCTCCCGCCCCAATTCCTAGTGTCTAGGATGTCGCCCGCCCCGCGGCATCGGCGAGCGCTCGTTAAGCCCAGTGCTGGCCGACGATAGAGACGAGTTGGTAGCCGCGCGACCGGATCAATCTCCTGTCGTTTGCAGAAGCACCTAGTCTATAACAGCCGAATGAGATTCCTGCACTCGGCCGACTGGCAGCTCGGCAAGCCCTATGGGCGATTTAAGCCCGAGATCCGCACTGCTCTGACGGAGGCACGCTTCGATGCGATCGACAGCCTTGGTAAGGCCGCTCTGGAGCACAGCGTCCGCCATGTCCTCGTCGCTGGCGACATTTTCGACACTGAAGGGCCGGAAGATCGGACCATCGTCCAGGCGGTGTCGCGCATGAACCGATATCCGTTACGGTGGTGGCTACTTCCCGGCAATCACGACTTCGCCCGAAACGGCGGCTTATGGGAACGTATCCGCAAGCGGGCTGCCGGCGGAATTATCATCCTCGCCGAACCGGTGCCGCACGAAATCGAACCGGGTGTCTGGTTATTGCCGGCGCCCTTGATTCACCGGCACAATCTCGAAGACCCGACCACTCAGTTCGACTCGATGGCTACGCCGGGCGCTACCCTGCGCATTGGACTTGCGCACGGCTCGATCCGCGACTTTGGCTCTCAGGGCGAGACAAAAAATCGGATAGCGCCTGATCGAGCCCGGCGCTCCAAACTTGACTACCTCGCACTCGGCGATTGGCACGGTGTTCTGAAGGTGGACGCGCGCACTTGGTACGCAGGAACGCCCGAAACTGATCGCTTCCAGCGCGACGAGCCGGGTCATGTGCTGCTGGTCGATCTCGCGGCGGGCTGCGAGCCTGAGGTCACGCCGCTCCGCACCGGCCGTTACCAATGGCTTAGACGCGACTGGCAGCTCAACGATCGCGCGGCCTTCAACGCCGAGTGTGATCGCCTTTTAGCCAATGTCGATCCCGCGGCTACGCTGCTGCAGCTGACGCTCACGGGCATCATAGGCTTGGCCGACAGGGTCGGCATGCTCGGCCACTTGGAGGACGATCTCGATCATCGTCTCCGCTTCCTAGAAATTCGGGCCGACAATCTGGTCGGGCGCCCAAGCGACGAGGATCTTGCGAGTCTTGCGGTCGAAGGGATGCTCGGTGCGGCGGCCGCCAAGCTCACGGCACGCATCGAAGCTGCCGGACCTGACGCCCCGCTGGCCAAACGAGCGCTCGAACGGCTCTTCGTTGAGTATACTCGGGAGGCGCGCGCATGAGCCTGCGTCTTCGCCGCATCGCCCTCGATGGCTTCCGCAAATTCCGAACTCCAACGGTGATCGAAGGTCTGACCGACGGCCTCAACATCATCATCGAAGACAACGAGACCGGCAAATCGACGCTGCTGGAGGCGCTGCGCGCCGCGTTTTTCGTCCGCCACAACACCAAGAACCAGCTCGCACAATCCTATGCTCCACATGGAGAAGCGGTCGGGCCGAAGATCGATGTCTCGTTCGAGGCGGACGGTATGCCCTGGTCGGTTTCGAAGCGCTTCCTCCGCAGCGCAACTGTTGAGGTGACAGGACCTGAGGGCCGGGCGACGGGCGAGGATGCCGAGGCGCGGCTCAACGCGTTGCTGGGTTCGATCAAGGACAACAGCCGCGGTGGTGACGTCGCTAGCTATGGCGCGCTGGGGCTGCTGTGGGTGGCCCAGACCGAAGCACTCGCCGTCTCCGCCCCCGGCCAGATCGTTCGCGACACTGTCACGTCGACGCTCGAAGCCGAGGTTGGTTCGATCATGGGCGGCTCGCCCTACAAGAAGGTCCGCGCCCGGGTCGATGATCAGTACGGTGCCTATTGGACGCCGACCGGTCAAAAAAAGGGTCGCCAAACTGAAGCGCGGGAGCGCCTGGAAGCCGCCGACGTGGCGGCACGAGAAGCCTCCGAGCGGCTCGCCGCTCTTGAGCAGACATTCGCCGATCTGGAAAGCGCACGCGCAAAGCTGAAGGTAATCGAACGCGAGATCGCCGACGGAACCGACGCAGAAGCGCGTCAGGCGCTTGTCGCGGCGCGGGAGGTCGCGCGCGCGGCGGTCCAAATCCTCGCTACTCGTCGCGCAGAGCAGGAGGCGGCTAACGCCAAAGTAATCGGGCTTGAAGATTTGCAGCGACGGCACCAGGCTGCAACCGTCGCTCGGGAAAAGGCGCAGCGAGCACTCGACCACGCACAGGAGCGTCGCAAAGGCGTCGGCCAACGCCTGGTCGAGGGCCGCCAGCGTGTGACCGACGCACGATCGTCGCTTGAACAGTCTCGACAGGCTCGAAAGGCAGCCAAGGAAGTGCTGATCGCTGGCGAACAGCTAGCCATTGATCGTCACCGAGCCTCGGCCGCGATGGCCGCACGGGCGCGGCACGCCGAGCTTTTTGGACTGGAAGGTGAGCGCCGAGACGCCCAAGCGCTTGCGGACGCTGCCATTCCGGCCAAGTCGATCGAGACGCTTGAGGCTCTAGAGCGCGCGGTCGCCGAGGCGCGCGCAGTGGTGAACGCGGGCGCCACGCGGGTTACATTCAACGGGCCCGATGGGGTCATCCTGGTGGATGGAGAACCGATCACGGCCGGCGAGCGCGCGCTGACCCGCACGACAACCTTCAGCCTCGGCGACGCGCATCTGATTATCACACCTCCGAGCACCGCTGAAAGCGCGGAGGGGGCTTTGATCGCCGCGCAGCGCAAGCTGACAGCCGCCTTGGAGGACGCCGACGTACACGACATTGCCGCCGCGCGTAGCCGCAACGAAACTGCCCGAGTTGCAGCCGCGGAAATCCGAGCACTCGATGCTCGCATAAAGGCCGCCACAACGGCCGATCCGTCCATCGATCTAGTAGCCGGCCCGGAGGCGCTGAAGCTTTACGTCTCCGGTCTGGGTGAAGCGGAAGCACTGCCGCTCGGCGAAGTCCCTGATCTACCGTCGCTGACGAAGGCGCTCGAAGATGCCGAGGATGCGTTGGCTAAGGCCGAAGGTGTTCAAGAAAGCGCCGTCGACGCACTGCGCCGCATTGAAGAAGAGGATGCTCCGTTGGCGACGGCAGAGGTGGGAGCATCGAGCGACTGTGCGAATGCACTTGGGCAGATCGAGGCAATCGAGCAGCGCCAGGAATTTCCAACACTGGGAGCGGAGCTAGCGCTGGCACGCGAGCGCGCGGCCGAGTGCTCGGTAAAGTTGGACGTGGCAGAGCGCAGCGCGACGGCCCACGATCTGACCGCGATCACAAAGAAGATCGACGTAATTGATGCGAGGAGCAAGACTGCGGGTGAGACTCGCAACCGGCTCCTGACCGACATCGCGCGGCTGGAAAACACGATCGAGATCGAAGGAGGCGCCGGCCTCGCTGACCGTGCCGCAGCTGCTCAAGAGGAAGCCGAAGCAGCGCGCGAGGCCTTCAAGCGCGTAACAGGAGAAGCCGACACGCTGAAGCTGCTACGCGATACACTTGACGAGGCGCGCGCCGAGACCTCGGCTCGGTTTGTTGGACCCGTGGCGAGGCGTGCGAAACGGCACATCGAGCGCCTGCTCCCTGGCTGCGAACTGTGCTTTTCCGAGGACCTGGCGCTCGTGAGTGTCAGACGCGGTGGACTGGCGGAGGATTGCGAACATCTCTCACGCGGCACGCAGGAGCAGTTGGCTGTGCTCACTCGGATCGCGTTCGCCGACATGCTGCTCGAGCAGGGCAAGCCAGTTTCGCTCATCCTCGATGACCCTCTGGTCTATTCGGACGACAGCCGTCTTGATGTGATGATCGATATCCTCGCTGACGCCGCCACACGCATGCAGGTGATCCTGTTGACCTGCCGCGATCGGACGTTTCGCCACGTTTCGGGTAACCGGATCCTCTTGGCTGCTAGCTCGTAGCTGGTGGGAACAGCCAGTTTGCGCTGGTCGACGATCGCACCGGAGCGAAGCAGAACGGCGATTGACAGGCAGGGCCATGGACGTAGCATCTCTTCGTAGGAGAAGCGTTCTGAACCCGAGGATCCTCTGCATGCCCGGTACGCGAGCCTCCGCCCATCAAGGCTGCGGCCTACGCAGCTCTAGCACTTCTAAGCGGAACAGGCGTGTATGAAGGTCAGTCTTGTCACCATCCGAAATTTCAGACGCTTGGAAAATGTACAGATTGACCTTGAGGAACGGGAGTCGATCTTCGTCGGACCAAACAACAGTGGCAAGACGTCTGCTACTGCGATTTTCCGCTGCTTTCTTGGCGATCGTGACTTCAAGATCCATGATTTCTCTGTCGGTCGCATGACCGATTTCGACGAATTTGTCACGACGAGAAATGCGGGCCAGCTGCCAGCGATCAATCTCGATTTGTGGTTCACCATCGACCCAGACAGCATCGCCTTCGGTCGAGTTTTTACTCTCCTCCCAAAACTTTCTGATTTCACGCGTGTTGGACTTCGCCTGTCCTACGAAATCGAAGATGCAACCAAGCTTTGGGAGAACTACGATGCCGCCTATCCTGCGCAGGAGGATGGGACTCGCGCTAAGGCGCTTTCCCAATACCTAGCGATGGATGGCAATTTAGTGCGTCATTGCACCACCCGCTACTTCTCACTGGATAGCTCCGGCAAAGAGAGCGGCGAGGCGGAGTTGACTGCAAGCGAGCTTGAGCCTCAAGAGGGCAAGCGGCTTGTCAAGCACCTCATCAAGGTCGAATTCGTCGACGCGCAGCGTAACATAAATGACGACGATAGCAGCCGCAGTAATCGCCTTTCTTCGGCCTTCGCCGCGTTCTACCGAAAAAACCTCGAACAAGCGCAGCATGCCGCTGCGGCACACAGTGTCATCGATGACAACAACAAACAGCTGACGGAGCATTACGCTAAACAGTTTGATCCGCTGATCAGGTTGATCAAGGATCTCGGCGTCCCGTCAATCAATGATCGCGAACTGCGCATCATATCGTCACTTAGCCCAGAGACGGCGCTTCGGGGCAGCACCGAACTGCTTTATGTCGACCCAAGCCGGCAACACGAGTTGCCCGAATTATATAATGGTCTCGGCTTCAAAAACCTCATCTACATGGCTATACAGGCGCGGCATTTCCATTCGCAGTGGCTGATGACCGCCGAGGACCGCCCGCTCTGCCTAATGATCTTCATCGAAGAGCCTGAGGTTCACCTCCATGCTCAAGTGCAGCAGACCTTTATCTCTAATATCTGGCAGGTAATCAACCAGTCGGCGGAAGCCGCCGGCGAGTCAAACCTCGTTCCGCAGCTCGTCGTGACCACGCATTCCTCGCACATCATGGAAGCAGTACCGTTCGAAAAGGTGCGGTATTTTCAGCGCTGCCACGTCGCTGGCGAGACTGCCGCCGCGGGCATCCGAAACGCTTCCGCAGTTCGCAGCCTGCGAGCGTTTCAACCGGAAGCTGAAATGATAGAAGACAAGCTCGTCTCACCTTCAGAGTCCCTGGCGTTCCTCAAGAGATATCTTCGCCTCACCCATTGCGACCTGTTTTTTGCCGACGCGGCGATCCTGGTGGAGGGCGCGGTCGAGAAGCTTCTCATGCCGGCGATGATCGAGAGCGCGGCAAAGCGACTGCGAACTACGTACCTGACCGTGCTTGAGGTGGGCGGTGCATATGCGCACCGTTTCGAGGGGCTGCTAAGCTTCTTGCATATCCCATACCTCGTCATCACGGACCTCGATTCCGTGGTGCCTACTGGATATCCGAGGGCCTGCCGCGCCGACGTGGCGGGGGCTCGAACGTCTAACGCGTCGCTGAAAAAGCTTTGCGGCAAGACAACGGTCGCCGATCTGATGGCGCTCACGCCTGATGACAAGAAGCATGCCGGAAAAGATCGGTGTATCGCTTTTCAGACGGACGTTATTGTGACAGACGGTCCTAACCAGCAAGCGCTCCGCCCGCGAACGCTAGAGGAGGCGATCGTCTACGAGAACTTCGGTCTGCTGCGTGCGGGAACGCTGTCAATTGGTACCACAATCCGGGCTCCTCTCGATGAGGCCTATCAGGATGTCTACGACCGGGTTCGCTCGGATACCTTCAAGAAGACCGACTTCGCGATGGATATACTTGCTTGCGATCAGCATTGGCTGGTCCCTCAATACATCAGGGAGGGCCTGAGCTGGTTGGAGGATCGGCTCTGCCCGCCGCTTGTCCCCGCCACGGCAGCTGCCGTGGCCGTTGCGGCGGTCGCGTAACGTGGCTGCGTGGGTCGAGAGCAAGGCGGACGCCCTTGTCCGCCAATGCTTAGACGAGCGCCGCAGCTTTGCGCTCATCGCAGGCGCGGGCTCGGGTAAGACCAGCTCCCTGGTCGATGCACTCGGGCGGGTTCGCGAGCATGAAGGTGCTTCACTTCGCCGGCAGGGGCAGCGCATCGCGTGCATCACCTTTACCAAGCGAGCGGTCGAGGTGATCAACAAACGACTCGGCTTTGACGACCTTTATTTAGTGTCGACGCTTCACGGCTTTCTTTGGGGGCAAATCAATCGCTTTCACGACGATATCCGCGAAGCGCTTCGCTTTGGGCGTATCCCTGCGTTGATCGAGAAGGCAAGGGCGGATGATAACGGAGGAAAGAGCAAGAAGGCGCAAAATGCTCGCGCGAAAGCAGAGCGTTTAACCACTGCACTGGACGCGCTCTCTTCCGTCCCAAGTTTCGAATACGTCGACACAAAGTTCAGCGACTATGCCGACGGCCGGATAGGCCATGATGATGTGATTGAGATTGCTGGGTATCTTTTTACCAACAACCCCACGTTCCGGCGCATCACCGGGCTACGTTTCCCTTATATCTTCGTTGACGAGGCGCAGGATACGTTCGAAGGCATCGTGGCCGGGCTGAACCTCGTCTGTTCCGGCACTGGACTGCCCCTGGTAGGCTATTTCGGCGATCCTTGGCAGCAGATCTACGACCGGAGCGCCGGGGAATTCTCGCCGCCAAAAGACGGTGAGATCATAACCAAGACCGAGAATTTCCGATGCTCAAAAAGTGTGATCCGCCTTCTCAACGCTTTTCGCCGCGACGTAGAACAATATGCGGCGGGCGAGAATAAGGAGAAGGAGGGCAGCGTCGAGTTTCGACTGGTGAAGGCTGAAGAGCCCAGTGAACCGCGCCGACGCTATGGTGAAGATCAGATCGAGCGTGCGTTGTCCCGTATGGATGAGGCGTTGGAAGACTGGGGCTGGACTGGACGTGCCGATGTCGTGCGGCTGTTCCTAGCGCGCCAGATGATAGCAAGGCGACTAGGCTTTGCCGAGCTCAACAAGCTGTTTACCGGTGATTTTGCCTCCTCTCGCGCCGAAGAGGCTTTCGAAGCAGGCGAGCATATACTGATCAAACCATTCTTGTCAGCGATTTGTCCCCTCATCGCCGCGCGGGAACAGGGCGATGACCGCAAGATTGTTGACATTCTCCGACGGGAAAGCCCCGCCTTCGCGGTGGACGGGGTAAACGCCGCAAAGTCCCTCAGGTCAATGATTGAAATCTCGACAGCGATGGTGACGCAGCTTCACGATCTCTGGCAAACGAAGTCAATCGGCGAAATCCTGCGCTTCTGTGTCGAAAAGCAAATAGTACGTCTTTCCGAGAAGCTAGCCGACCATCTCGGGAGGGCACCGCGCGAGGAGGATTATAACGAGGATCTTCATAGCCTTGACAAAGGGGACTGGCTCGCCGACGCTTTCTTTCAAATGGCACCTTCACAGATCGCCCACTACGCTGATTTTATCCGTAACAACACTGCTTACAGCACTCAGCACGGCGTGAAAGGCGAGGAGTACGATAAGGTGCTGGTCGTTTATGACGACGTTGAAGCCGCATGGAATCAGTATAGTTTTAGTAAGACACTGACACCGGCCACGGCAGGTGAACCTACTGAACGACAGCGGGCATTCACGTCAAAACTGGCCTACGTTTCCTTTTCGCGCGCGATGGAGGATCTCCGCGTCTTAATGTTCACGAGCGATCCGGAACAAGCGCGAGCTGAACTCATCGCGAACGAACTTCTTTCGCCGGAGCAGATCCGCGTGGTGACCTGACGGTTCGAGTGCCGATTGCCTGACGACTGCCGCGCGTGACCGCCAACGCGGCCTCTCAGCACGATACGCGTCGTAATGGCTATGCGACTCTCGGACTCCAACGCTTATGCAGGTGATTGACCACGATCGCGTTGGACGCGCGCTCGTCGCTACAATCGGCGGGTATGTCGGCCGCTTACCTCACGAATGCCAATCCGATCGCAGCGCTGAAGTGAAGGAAGGACAGGCCGGGCGCCACCAGCTTTTTGGATAAGCGTGTCGCCCGGCCTGTCCTTCCTTCACAAGCTAACGGGACACCAGTTGGGCCAAGACCTAAGCTGCAACTCGACCCGCCGAGCGACTTGCTCGGCAGCGTGGCGTTGGTCAGGCACATCTCGAGGATGCCGTAATAGGGCGGCCAGTGCTTGAATCGCCTCGGGACATAGCTGACCAGCTCGAACCGGATGCCGCGATCGCGCATCCAGGGCCGGATCACGTCGAGATATTCGTAAGTGGCCGGTTTCTCGACCGAGGTATCGGCGGTGAGCACCAGGTCGGGCGCTTCGCCGCGCGCGTGCTTTTCGATCAGCAGCGCGGTGCTGTCGACGCCGATGCCGTAGGCCAGCACCACTGGTGGTGGCGGCGGCAGGGGCGCGACCGGAACTGCCGCGCCGGTCATGGTGCATCCTCCGGTTCGAGATAGGTGTCGTAGGGCGCACCGGCAGACTCGACCCAGCTACCTTCCTCGTCGAGGTTCTCGATCCGTGCGAGCAGCGCCTCCTTCAGCTGGCGCGCGTCGACGTCGTGGCCCTTGTCGTCGTTCGAGACGAGGCTGAAGGCGATCGTATAGGCGTGGTTGTAGCGTGCCATGTCACGCGCCCTCCGCTGCGGCCTCGGGCGCGGCAGGCACCGCGCGGGCCGTTATCGTCACGTCGAGCCTGTCGCGATCGATGACGACGGTGACCGTCCGGTCCTCGGGGACGAGGAAATAATGCCCCGCCAGCTTATCGCGAATGCGGTTCTCAAGCGCGGCATCGTCGCCTTCGAGCAGGCCGATGATTCGTTCGGCGGCATCGGCCTGGAAGCGCTCGAGCTGCGTATCGTAGCTGTCGGCATCGCTGTCGTCGCTGGCATAGAAGGTCGCGCTTTCGAGGATGTCGGCGACGCCGAGCGCGGTGATTTCGCTGCCCCGGCGGACGAAGACGGACGTCTCGTCGACCGAGTTGCACGACCATTGGTCGGGTGCGAAGGCGACATCCGCGTCGGTCGATACCTCGATGAATGCGCCGGCGTGGCTCATCGTCGCCTCGAGCGTGATAGCCTCGACCCAACCGTTTTCCGCCTCGGCGGGGGCTTCGCGGCTGTCGGAGACGATGAAGGTGCGGTCGCCCTGGGTGACGCGGAACCGCATATCCTCGACACGGGCGAGGATATCGTACCAGCCATAGCCCTTGAACGCGTCCTGGGCCTCGACCAGCGGACCACCGAACGGATTATGCTTCGCGATCGCCGCCTGCGCGGGTTGGCCGATCAGCGCATCGAAGTCGGGCATCAGCACCATGCCGGTGTCGGTCACGCGTGCGCCGCTCTCGTAGTTGCGCGAGCTGTCGGCCGCATAGGCGGTCCATGCGAACAGATAGGGCTCGGCTTCGGGTAGTGCGATACCGAGCGAGCGCGCCTCGCGCCAGTCATGCGCCGACAGCCGGTGCGTCCCCGCGGCCTCGATCGCGCGGTAGATCGCGAGCCGGACCGCATCGCGCAGGGCGGCGATGCCGGTGTTCTCGACCACTTCCTTGCGCGCCGGGAGGACGAGCTGGATTTGCGGCGCGTCGAAGATGTCGACCCGCGCGATCCAGTGGCCGCCCCGGTCGACTTCCTGAACATACGGCAGGTCGCACGGGATGGTCAGCCCGTGGAAGTTGAGGCGTCCGTCGCGCGAGGAATAATGCGAGGGGTGTTTCTGGAACACGCCGATGCGCACGCCGTACCATTCCTCGACATGGACCGCGTCCTTCAGCCAGTCCTCCTGCGGAAGGACCGCGCCGTTCCAGGTCACGGGAACCGGATAATGTTTGGCGGCGCGGGCCACGTCGCGCTCGAGCGTCTTCAGCCACTCGTCGGGCACGCGCACGGTGATCGCGGTGCCGCGCATGATCGGATCGGGTTCGATCGCGATCGGGCGGCTCGTCTCCCACGCCGAGGCCGGGATATGCGCCATCCAGCCCTGGCGGTCGGGTTTCGAGAAGGAGCGGATGATGACGTCGCGGCCTGCGAGGCTGAACACGCCCATGCCGGCGGGATCTTCGGCGCGGCGCGTCTCGTCGGACCAGCCCGAGCGGCCGAGCGTGACGATGCTCACCGGATCGGCGATGCCGTGGCCGTCATCGGTGATGTGCAGGAAGTGCTCGGCGCCGGCGCCGTTCAGCGCGAGCGCGACGCCGGTCGCACCGGCGCGGCGCGCGTTCTGGAGGAGTTCGCAGATGACGTCGAACGCGGTATTGTTGAACAGGCGCGTGACCTTGGCGATCGTCTCGGGGGCGACCGCGGTCGCGATGGTGGCGGGAATCATGGGAGTGCGCTCCTGGAAAAGGGCTCAGGCGTCCGTCACGCCTTCCCTCCCCGCTCCCTCTCTCCTTCATCGGCGCATCGGGCCGAGCCCTGGTCAGCCTGCCTTGCCGTCGCGGAACGCGCCGACCACGGTGCCCGCGTCCCAGTGACCGCTGAGGATACCGCGACGCGGGACCGAGTTGATCGCATAGCGCCGCGCCGCGAGGAGGCGGGCACGCCGGGTGTCGCGGTCGATCGGCGCGCCGGTTGCGATATCGCGGGCGAGGCGAAGCGGCGTCATGGCTTTTCCTCATCGATTGTGCCGGGGATGGCAACATGGTCGGTGACGCCCGTTCCCGAAGGATCGAGCGCGATAATTTCGGCGAGCGTCCAGGGGGCTGCGCGGCGCGGGCGACGCGAGAAGCGAAGCTCGTGCTTTTCGGCATATTTGTGGACCGCTGGATATTTGCGGCCGATCGCTGCCGCAACATCAGGCAGCGCGACGCCGAAGTCGTGCGCGATGCGCAGCGCCCGGATCTCCTCTTCGGTCCATTTCCGGTGATAGCCGTGGACAAGGCCGAGGATGTTCGCGCGCGTGAACAGCGAAGCCTTGGTGCGACCCATCTTCGTCGCCAGGGCGTCCATCGGCATCGTGCCGTAAAGGTCGCGCAGCCTTTCCAGATCATTGTCGCTCCACACCGGCCCGCCCCGGAACCCGTCGCGGTTGGCATGTGTGCCGCGCAACCCGAGATAGTCGGCGCGCCAGCGGATAGAGCATTTCGTGCGGCCGAGCCTGGTCGTGAGCGGGGTCAGGCTTGCCCCGTCGGCATAGGCGCGGATGAGCAGTGTGTCTTCGTCAGGGGTCCAGTTGCGGCCCCATCCCCGGCCATAGCCGAGCTTGCGCAGGTGCGGCCCGAAGCCAGCCTTGGTCCTGCGCGGAAAGCCCTCTGTGGCGAGAATGTCGATGATCGCGATATAACGAAGCCCCTCCCCGGCCAGCGTCAGCGCCCGCGTCGCCTCGGCCTCGGTCCAGTCAGCGGGCTTGTTGGGATGGCGCAAACCGAGCGCGTTGGCACGGGTCGCGGTGCCGGACAGCGGGCGTCCGATCAGCGTGGCGATCTGTGCGATCGGGATCGCCTGCGCGTAGCCGGCGCGCAGCTGGGCATCCTCCCAGTCGCTCCATTTTGGAGGATTTCCTTCGGTCAGCCCGAGCACGCCCGCGCGGGCATAGACGCTGGTGCAGGCGCGGCCGAGATCTCCAGCGAGATCGGCCGTGGGGCGAAGGCCATATTCGCGGGTGAGCCATGCGTCTTCGTCGGTCGACCACGGACGCGACGAATTGCGGCGCAGGCCCAGTTTGGCGATCTTGTCGCGCACGCCGGCGCGGCCGCGACCGAGCGCGGCGACGATGTCGTCGATCGCGGCGTCGTCGCAGAACATGCGTTCGACCGTGGCGATCTCGTCGGGGGTCCAGGCATCGTGCCGGAACGGCATCTCGCGCAGGCGCCCGCACGGCTCGGGCAGCTTCGGACACGCGACCAGCTCGACGATATCGGGCGCGAGGTCGGTCACAGCGACACCACGGCGACGTCGCTCAGCCGCGCGCGCAGCCGTGCATGCAGGCGGGCGATGCGGTCGTCGCCCTTGGGCATGGTGTCGACCGCGGCGATCGCCGACAGGAGGTTGAGCGCGCGGTCGGTGCGCTCGGCGTCGAGCGACAGGTGCCGTGCGAGGTCGCGCGCGGTGCTGGCGTTGGGGGAGATGCGCTTCAGCGCGTCCATGATCGCGGCCGCGTCGGTCGCAGCGGGATCGAGCAGGAACGCGTCGAGCGCGCGCGTGCCCTTGAGGGCGATGGCGGGGCCGTGGTCCGCGACCTCGGCCAGGCCCGCGAGATCGAGCAGCTTCGCCGCCTCGTCGGCATCGACGGACGCGGCGGCACGCAGTTCCGGGGTCTTGCCGAGATGTTCGGTGATGGTGGGATCGATATGCGCCAGCACCGGGGTTGCCGACAGCGCCGGACCCATCGCGAAGAAATCGCCGGGGGCGAGGTTGCGCAGCAGGTCGGCGTCACGCGCGGGAAAGCCGAGCAGGTCGGCCGCGCGCGCGATGTCGCGGTCGAAGACGTTGAGCCCGACCAGCACGTTCTGCAGCTCGGACACGACCGAGGTGGAGAGCTTCGCGAGGCGCTGGGTGGCGATGACGGGGGCGAGACCGCGCTTGCGGCCGCGCGCGCACAGGTCGGTCAGGGTGGCGACGCCGAGCCGGCGGGCATCGGCATCGAGCGCGGAACCGGCGACATGCGGTGCGAGCAGATGGCCCTCGTCGATGCACACCAGCATGGTATGCGCCCAGTCCTCGCGCGGTGCGCCGACCAGGCCGGCAAAGAACGCGGCTGCCTTGATGATCCGCTGGTCGGGATCGAGGTCGGTGAGGTCGATGTGCATCGACAGCCGATGTCGCCGGCTGCGCGTCGCCGCGGCCGTCAGCCCGTCGGCGGTGAGTTCGACCGCGCGGATCGTGGTCGCGCCGATATGGCGGGCGAGGTTCTCGAATTCCCCCTCGGGGTCGACGATCGCAAGCGTCGTATAGTCGAACGCCTCCTCGATGATCCGGCGCAAGGTCCTGCTCTTGCCCGCCCCGGAGCTGCCCTGGATGAGCAGGCGTCCGGCAAGCAGGCGATCGAGGTCGAGGCTGAGCGTGCCGGTCGAATGATGGCCGAGCGGTACGCGATTGTCCGCGGCCTCGGGCGCGCGAATCGGGGTGACACAGGTCATGGCGTGGTCCTCCGGGTCAGGCGGCGTCGGCATCAGGGGGCGCCGGATCGTTGGCTGGGATGGCGGGAGCGTCGGGATCGGGAGCGGGCGCACCATCGAGCGTCCGCCATTCGAGCATGTCGTCGCTTTCGCGCTCGCAGTCCTGGCAGGTGGTGGAATCGTAGGTGCTGAGCAGCACCCAGGCCTGTTCGGGCTCATCCCAGGCCGCGACGGCGTCCTTGGTGACGTTGTCGCTGCCGCAGTCGTCGCACACCGGCTTGACCCGGGAGGCGGCAGGCGAGCACAAGCGATCCCCGGTGCAGATCGACCAGTCACCGTAGAATTTGCCGTCGTAGGGCAAGCAGTCGCCGGCGAGCTGAATGGCGTGTTCGCCGTAGCCGTCGTGGAAATGAATTTCCGTATCCGGGAAGAACTTTTCCAGGATCGCCTCCGCGCCGCGGATCTTCACCTCGCTGCCGTAGGTGGTATGGACATAGTCGAGCGGGCCGATCGCGGGGCCTTCGCAGCCCCAGCTTTCGACGTCCTCGTCGGGCGTGGCGCGGCCGTGGAACAGATAGAGATAGACACTCATGGCGTGTCCTTTCAGCTGGTTGGGAGGAGATGCGCGAGCGCGCTCGCGTCGACCTGCTTGGAGATCGGAGCGGTGCTCTCGACGCGGACCGCGCCGAGACTCTGGAACGTCTCCGGCATCTGGCGGCGTTCGTAGCGATCCTTGTCGACGAGACCGTGGATCGGCTCGCCTTCGTGGCGCGCGAAGCCGAGCGCATCGACGCTGACGACACGGCGGAAGACGCAGCCGACCTTGCCCTCGGGCACCCAGTCCGCCCAGGAACCTGAGGCCGAGACGCTTTCATACTGGCCGATGACCGCCTGATAGGCGGCGCGGCGGCGAACGACATGGCTGTCGTGGATCGACACCTCCTCGCCGGTCAGCGCGGTCCAGCGATCGGGATGCCAGCAGCGGACCGAGCGGCGCGCATTCTCGACCTGCAGGGCGATGCCGGGAATGGGCAGGCGGCGAAACTCGCTGCCAAAGCCGTACAGCACCAGCGCATAATCGACGTCTTCCTCATAGAAGGGATCGTCGCGGCGCAGCGCGTCGGGCATCGCGGCCTGGCGTTCGTCCGACAGGACATAGCCGCCATGACTGGGCGTCCACACGCGCCAGATACCGGGGAGCACCTGGTCGGCGCGATCGGGCGCGTCCCAGGGGGTCGTGTCGGGCTGGGGGCTGGGCTGGAACGGGGTCATCTGTCGTCTCCCTCAATGGAATCGACAGATCCCCTCCCTCTCTCCTTCATCCGGTCGCCCGGATTGCCGGCGGCGGGCAGGACCGATCATGGTGCAGCCGTGGGGGGCAGCGCGGAACGCGGCACGCGCAAATTGTTATCTATCCCGACAATTCACGACAGGAGATCAATCATGGGCGAAGCGACTGACAAGCTGAAGGCGGCGGGTAACAAGCTGGCCGGCAACGTCAAGGAAGGCATCGGCAAGGCGACCGACAATGCGAGCCTCGAAGCCGAGGGCAAGGCCCAGAAGCTGAAGGGGTCCGCTCAGGACGTGAAGGGTTCGGTCAAGGGCACGCTCGGCGACGACATCTGACGCTCGACCTTCGATGACCCGATCGGGCCGCTTCGGGAAACCGGGGCGGCCTTTTCCTTGCGCGGCGGGAATGCGGGATTTCGAGCGCCACCTTTGAAGATCGGCTTGAGACTGCGGGGGCGATCGGCGAGCCGCGCCGCGACCACGGTCATCCAGATCGCATCGCACCCCGTCGACGGCCTCGCGCCCCGTGCCTGATTGCAGCGCAGATGCTTCAGCAGGCCGTTCGACAGTAATCGTCGTCCACCCGCGCTGCGCAGCGTGACATGGTCGAATGTCGGGTAATCGGGATGATAGCGGACGAGGTGCCGGGGACTCGGCAGGGGCATTCCGCATCCGGCGCATAGCGACGACTGCGCCCAGCGCAGGATCCGCCGCTGGTTTCTGGCCTGGGTGGTCGATGCCATGACGCGAGGATGATGGCCCTCGATTAAATTCCTGTGAACGACGTCATCCGATGTGCAGCTGGTCGAGCACGGCGGCCTCGAGCCTGTCACCTTCGAGATCCTCGGCATGGATCGTCACGACGGGGGCGATCTCGCGCAGCTTTTCGACCTGACGCAGTTTCAACCCGAGCGTGTCGGCGTCATCGCCGGTGACGACTTCGAGTGCCGCCTCGATCACCTCGCCGGTGGTGAAGTCGCGCAGGTCGAGAAGAAGGTCTGGACGCATCTCCCCGATCAACGTCGCGATATCGAACAGGAGCCGTTTGAAGCCGACGCCGATGCCGCGCCGGCGAAGCCGGTACTGGAGATCGAGCAGGCCGACGATCGTCTTGCGCTCGGCGAGATTGTGGATCGCGACAAAGTTGGCGGGGCGCGCGATCGGCTGCGCATAGGCGCGCAGGCAGGCATAGCCCTCACGCGGGTTGTGCTCGCCGACGACGGCCAGGACCAGATAGGGTGGCCCGATGTGGCGCTGGTGGACGCCGATGTGGCGGATGCGGTTCTTGACGATCAACTCGCGCCCTTCGGCAAGCGTGATGGTCGAGCCGGAGACGTCGATCGCATAGAGCAGGAGGAAGGCCTGCGGGGCGTGCTCGGTCGGCCATTTCTTCGCCGCTTCGCGCAGTTTCGCGAATACGATGCCGCGTTCGTAGGGGTCGATATGGGTGTAGAGATGGCGCGCGAGCGGGATGCCCGGTGCGATCTGGACCCGCTCGGCCGCGGCGCGCATCGCCGCGAACTCGCTCGCCATCGATGTCGTGCGCGGCTCGCCGACCTCGAGTGGTTCGACGACGTTGACCTGCGCCATTTCCATCAACTGCCACAGCAGGCGCGCGAGGCGCGGGATCGCGACGCCGCGGGTGCGATCGTCGGGTTCGCTGTCATCAGGGAGCTGCGCCAGCTTCTCGGGGGCGAGCCGGTGCGCCGAGAACAGCCCGTCGGGCTCGTTGATCGTGCGCGGGGTGGTGGTCGCCTTCTCGCGGATGCGGGGCGGCGCCTGCTCCCGGAAGAACGGGCAGTCGACGTCATGTTCGGGGCGACGCTGGCGGATGCTGGTGAGCCGGCGCAGGTAATAGGTTTCGGCTTCGGAGAGATAGGCCGGCGAGAGTAGCGGCGGGTCCGTCCCCTCCCCCAGGCAGTCGCAGGCTATCCACTGGTGATGATCGCGTGCCTTGACCACCATGATGACCGAGGCGCGGTGATCGCTGTCCTCGCCTTCGCCTGTGTACCAGCGCACCAGCGCCTCGCGCACCACGTCGGGTACGGGCGAGCGCAGGGTAAGACCCCGGGTATCGCGTGGGACGAGCCACATGGTGGTGAAGCTACTCCATAATGCTTGCCTTGTCGCCTTTGTTCACGTTACGTTCAATGAACAAAGGAGCTGGCCATGAAGCGTTCGGAATTTATCGGAGAGTTCGACCTCGATGCGGTGCTCACCGAATTGTCGGTCGATCTGGATATTCGCGTTACCCGGCGCATGCTCGCGGGGGCGTGCATCGGCAGCAATCCGGAGGATGCGTATCTCTCGGCGCGCGAGTTGCGGGAATCGCTCGAATGGATCCACGAGGGCGAGAACGAGGGCAAGGTCAAGCTGACCACGATCCTCAGCACCGCGTGCGACGATTTCCAGCGGTGCCTCTATTATTGCGTCGCCGGCAAGGGCGTCGTGACCATGCTCGACGATCTCGTCTGGCTGGAGAAGCTGCTGGAGGCGCGCGGTCGCATCGCCGGGCACATCTATCGCAACAAGCTGCCGGTGAAGCCGCTGGTCAATCCGTATGTCGCGGCCGAGCCGGATGGTCCGTTGGGCCGCTTCGACCCCGCGTTCGCGATCGGCGCGTCCTGGTCGCATGACCCGGGACCCGATTACGATTCCGACGATCGTGGCCCCGGTCCGAAGCTCAAGGGCTGACGACAAAAAGAAAAGGCGGTTCGGCAAGGGAGCATGCCGGACCGCCTCTTCCAGGGGGGGATATCAGTAACGCGCCTCGCACGCGAGCCGTTCCCCGCGCCGCCAGCGCGCCGGATCGATGAATTCTCCCGCATAGGCGCCGCGGCCCGCTGATCGCGCCTGTTCGGCCGCAGCGACATAGCGCGCGGCGCGCTGCGGATCGCCGCGCAGATATTGCGTCGCCGGCACCGCCAGACCCTGGAGGATCAGTTGCTCGCCCAGGTCGTAGCCGTCGACCGTGACGATGGCGATCGGACGGCCGTAGCTGCTCGCGCCGGTCATGCGGATCGTGGCGACACTGCTCTTGAGGATACGCGAGGCGGAATCCTGCGCGAACTTGCCGCACGGATAGCAGGCACCGTCCTTCGAGCACATCTGCTTGCGCTCGAAGGCGTCGGCCCCCGACAGGCGGAAATCGACCGAGACCGTGTCGCCGTCGATCGCCCGCCCCTCGCCGGTGATCGTCGCCCCGTCGCGGCCTTGGGGTTCCCCTGCCCCGCAGGCGGCGAGCGCGGCGATGCCGAGGAGCAGCGCGCCCCTCATGCGTAGCGCAATTCGACTTCGACGTTCGGTCCGTCGACGATGACCGGGAGGACGCGGAAGGGTTGCAGCGGATCGCCGGTGCGCACGATCGAGACCTGGCGTGCGCCGGCATCGAACATCCGCATGGCGACGCGCTGGGCATGGGCGCGGCTGCAGAGCTGCGACCGCTTCGGGCTGGGTGTGACGGGCGGATACGGGGCGGACATGGCGATGATCCTGACGTGGGGGATGTCGGCGATCAACCGAACACCGTCTTGTGGACGCGAGTTTCGGGCTTGGGCGGCACGAGTGTCCACGCCCATTTGCGAAGGTTGCCGATCCGATATTTCGGGTAGCTGTTGCCGGGGATCGCGAGCGAGATCTTGCGGCCGCGCTTGTGGACGATGAACTCGTCTCCCTCATAGCCGTCAACGAAGGTGACCTTGCTCGGCAAGCGGATGTGCATGCCGTGTTCGAGCGGGCGTACCGGGGTCGCGAGCCGCTCGAGGCAGCGTCGGCGCCAGTCGAGCGCACCGGGATCGTCGGTATCGCCGAGCAGCGAGAGGATGCGCTCGGGGCATTCGGCCTCGCATGGCCCGGCGTGTTCGGTCATATCCTTGTAGGCGAACACAAATCCGTCCTTGGCACGCGGATTCCAGCTGACCAGGCAGACGGCCGCGAAGGCGGGTTCGTCGGTGCCGTCGGTCGACGGCACCACGGCCGCGTACCAGACCTTGTTGCGCAGGCAGGAAGAGGCGATGACGCGCAGCGCCTTGCCCTTCCCGTCGGCATCGCGGTTGTCGTAGGTGAATTGCGCGTCGAGATAGGCTTTGGGGCCTGTGTGCGGGAACATCGACGACAGCGGCATGCTTAGCCAGCCCATGATGGCGGTCCTTTCGCGTGTGTGGACGGGTGATCGATCAGCCGAACAGGCTGACCGGCTCGGCGACCGGCGGTGTGAGCCGCAATTCCTTGCGCAGCCGCACGGCGAACCGCTCGGGCGCGAGCAGGTCGCGGATCGAGGCGTAGCAGTCGCGCTCCCCGAGGTGATCGTGACGACCGCTGACGCGGCGGTAGATGACCTCGCGGTCGGCCATGGTGCCGTGGAGCGATAGCTGCATCCACAGCTCCTCGCCGTGGAGGGTGATCTCGCCGGACCGGGAGGCGTGGCTGCGGTTCGAGCGAAGGTCGTAGTGCGCGGGGTCGAGCCCCAGCGTTTCGGCGAGCCGGCGCAGCGCCTTGCGTCCGTCGCTGTGGAAGCGATCCTTGGCGGCCGCATCGTGCGCGACGCCGCGCACCGCGAGCGTCAGCAGCGCCGGGTGCTGTCGCAGCTCGGCGATACGGTCCATGCAGCGCCGCTTGAGGAGCGCGTCTTCGGACTGCCGCGCGGTGACGCTTGCGAGATGGCGGGCGAGCAGGATGACCGCGGGATCGGTCTCGAAGGCGATGCCGGCGTTGCGGCAGTCGTCGATCGCGCGGGTGATGGCGTGAAGGCTTGCTCCAATCGTGACCAGCGCGCTCGGGTCGAGCGCCTGCTGGTGGCGGAAGGCGACATCGTAGGGCATGAGCGATCTCCCGAGCGCCTCACGCGCTCAGAAATTCGCTCCCCCTCCCCTTCACGATAACCAGTTACGTAATTGCTCCGGTATTTCAGGATCGATGTCCTCGCCCGGTTGCATAGGCCGCAGACCCTGCTCCGCATCGACCGCGGCCTGCAGATGACAGGCGGCAACGGTCGCTCCGTCGTCGGTCGCGTCATAAAGCGCGAGCGCCTGCCGCATTAGCGCGAGCCGTATATTGTCGCTCATGCCAGTCTCCCACTACGGTCTGCCGCCATGATTGCGTTCGGGGCAAACGAAAGCAGGCCCATAATGGTTGTAACGGCCGTGCGCTCATCGCAGCCTCCATCGGCCGACAAGGTCGACCATTGCGTCACGATAGCCCCACGCATCGGGATAGATCGCAGGCTCCTGCGCGAGCCAGGCCATGACAATTAGCATGTCCTCGGAAATGATCGCGTCGCAGTTGCTGAGGTGGAGGATGGGGAAGTGGCCGTTGTCGTCACCATTCCACCACGCCAGCAGGAAGTCCGCGACGCGCGCGGCCTGCCCGGTATCGGACGAGGCGACATCCACGAGGCGGCCGATCGCGGCGCCGACCTCGTCGAAGGCGAGTGCGCGGATGAGGGGGCGGCGTTGCGGTTGCATGGTGCGTATCCTGTCCTATCGGGTGGAAGCTGTCATGCGATCAGGATGGGGCGTGCTTCCCGGCCTGGGCGATCATCACGGCGACCGCCTCGTCGAGCGCGGCGTCATCGCCGTTGACCATGCGCGCCGACGGGGTGAGGCGTTGCACGCCGGCGAACACGATGGCGGGTGTCCTGCCCTTGAGCCGATAGCAGAACACCTGGTCGCCCTCGATCGTCACCAGCTTCGTCCGGCATTGCCGGCGCAGCCGCTTCGCCTCCTCGATCCGGGTGATGAGCGCCGCCACCTCGAATTCGAGGCAGTGCGGCATGACGCTGTCGCCGAGCCGCGAGACGGGCCGGTTGGCGGCGAGCCAGGCATCGACCGCCTGTTCGGTGACGCTGCCGACGGCATGGTAATCGTCCGCGGCGCCATGACCGCGGTTCGAGGCGAGGAAGGCGCGCTGCCCATCGATCCAGATCTCGGCCGAGTAGCAGGTCGTTTCCTCGGACAAAGCGTCGACCACCTTCAGCTTGCGCAATTCGATGTGCATGGTGCGATCTCCAGGTCATGCTGCGAGGGCTTCGGGTTGGTCGATCCCGGGCGCGCCACCCGCGGCGGCGTTATGGAGCCAGGTCACCGCCTGCTCGGCTTTCGCCGCGGCCTTGATGATCGCGCTTGAATCGCCCTTCAGGATCTTCAGCCAATGATCGACGTAGCTGGCGTGGTTGTCGTGCAGCTCGCCGGGCAGATTGAGGTCGGCGCAGACCAGGCACTGGCCGATGCAGGCGACCAGCTCCTCGAACGCATAGGCGTTGTCGCCGAACTTCTTGCCGAACTCGCGGTTGAGGCGCTGCGGCGCACCCGAATAATGGACATATTCGTGGGCGAGCGTGCTGGCGTAATGATCGTCCGAGCGGAATGCCCCGCGCTGCGGCAGCTGGATATAGTCGCCGATCGGCGAATAGAACGCCTGGTCGCCGCCATGTCGAACGGTCGCAGGCAGGCTCCCAAAAAAGGCATCGATCGCGGCGCGGTGCCGGCTCTCGATGCGAGGCTCGGGCGGTGCTGGCACCGGATAATAATAAGCCGGGAGGCCGTCGATCTGGTCTACGTTGAACACCGTGTACGAGCGCAGGAACCGGATATTCTTGGTTGCGGCCTCGCCGGTGACGCGGTCCGCCTCTGTTTTCGAGAAGGTCGAATAATAGACGCTGTGCGCGCCATGCTCGCCGCGACGGACCTGCCCGCCCAGCTCGGTCGCCTGTCGGTAGGTCATCCAGTTGCGGCCAGAGAACCCCTGGGCGTCGCCGATTGCCCAGAGATAGAGCGCGTTGATGCCGGTGTAGGGCGTGCCGCAATGCCGCAGCGGTCGGCCCCCTGCCCCGGTCAGCCCCCAGGGGCGCGACCAGGGGAGGACGCCGGCTTCCAGCTTGGCAATGATGAGGTTGGTGATCTCGGCCGCGATATCGCGGCGCGGCGCAGTCGATTTGCGGGGAAAGGTCATGGGAAAACTCCCTCGATGCGCGGGCCACGCGTGACGGGCCGCGGGTAAAAAGAAGGCGGCCGCCCCGGTGAGGGACAGCCGCCAAGGTGTGCCCGGGAGACGAACGGGCCGGGGGTATCGGGGGGCTATTCGGCCGCGATCAGCGCCTCGTCGCTGTCGAT